>OLRV01000683.1_pt1 | contig 32761 bp, 37 predicted proteins | sample 1672421 | NCBI WGS metagenome assembly OLRV01 (sample SAMEA3136684, study PRJEB25190) | human gut metagenome | biome: human gut; feature: human-associated habitat; material: faeces | place: Austria | collected 2013
GCATACGGCCATCTGAATGGATAAAAGAAAGCTGTTTTCTTTGAACGGTTGAGGACAGGGAGCGCGTGGAACAGGAAAATCAGTTAAAGGCCGCATAAGAAAAATTCCGTCAGAATCAGGTATAAGACTCTGGCGGAATTTTTTCGTTACGGCGGATGATCTTGTTCGGCGCTTCATTTCGTCGGCATAAAAGCAACTAACGGCAACGAATGTTGCGAGCACCGGATACGGGCTTAATCATCACGGTAATTGGCGGCATAAACGATTCTCCGTTGGCATGTGAAATGGTACGGCTCTATTATGGCATATCCCTCAAGAACGATAAAACGAAAAAGCAGCCGAAGAAGAATGATACAGTTTATGATGCGTGAAATTGTGCATATAAACGGGTGCGTGTTCAGAAAAACGGACAAATAAGCAGAAAAAACGGTTGAAAAATCATGCAACACGCATATATAATAAAACTAGCAAACGCCGAACGGAATCATCGGCGGAAAAAAACAGGAGGTAAACTGATATGAAGAGGATCTTTGCTATGCTGTTGTGCGCGCTGCTCGTGTGCGGTATGGCTGCCGCGGTGGCTGAAGAGCCTGCGGCGACCGGCAAGCTGGTTCTGTACAGCCCGCTGACCACGTCCATGATCGAAAACATGCTGGCGATGTTTGAGGCGGATACCGGCATCAAGACCGAGTGCCTGGCGATGGGCACGGGCGACGCGCTCAAGCGCATCGCGGCTGAAAGCGAGAAGCCGCAGTGCGACATTCTCTGGTCCGGCACGATTGGCACCGTCAAGAACAGCAGCCAGTATTTCCAGGATTATACCTGCGTGAACGAGGATGCGTTCTACGACGAATACAAGAACGTGGAAGGCAACCTGACCCGCTTTGACTGCGTGCCTTCCGTCATCATGATCAACACCGATCTGATCGGCGACATCGAGATCAACGGCTATGCGGATCTGCTCAATCCGGCGCTGAAGGGCAAGATCGTTTTCGCTGATCCGCAGGCGTCTTCCTCGTCCTTCGAGCATCTGGTCAATATGCTCTACGCGATGGGCACCGACGGACAGCCGAACGGCTGGGATTACGTGAAGGAATTCTGCAAGCAGCTGCCCAACGGCTGCGTGAACAGCTCTTCCGCCGTGTACAAGGGCGTTGCGGACGGCGAATACACCGTCGGCCTGACCTTCGAGCAGGGTGCCGCGACGTATGTGTCTCAGGGCAACGTCAAGGTCGTTTACATGAATGAAGGCGTTATCATCCGCGGCGACGGCGTGTACATCGTCAAGGATTGCCCGAACGTTGTCAGCGCCCGCGCGTTCCTGGATTGGCTGACCGGATACGACGCGCAGGTTTACATGAATGAAACGCAGTTCCGCCGCACCATCCGCAAGGACGTGCCGGAAACCAGCGCGATGCAGAGCATGTCTTCCATCAACGTCATCAAGGATGATGAGACGGTTGCCTCCGAGCACAAGCGGGAATGGATCGAAATGTTCCAGGAAGCGCTCGTGGACGCCGCTGAGTAATCCGCCGAACGGATTGAATACGGCATAAACTTTGGAGAAGCTGTCGTGCGGCAGCCCGATCGGGCAAGCTGTCCGGCAGCTTCCTTTTTAGAAAAATGAAGGGGCAGGCTTTCAGAAAGAACGATATAAACCCTGCCCGAACCATGAAATGAGGGGTGCGAACGATGAGCGTTGCAATAAAGGTCGACCATGTGTGCAAAAAATATGGCGATAATATCATCATTCCGGATTTGACGGCCAATATCAAGAACGGCGAGTTTTTTACGCTGCTCGGCCCGAGTGGCTGCGGCAAGACGACGCTGCTGCGCATGATCGCAGGCTTTAACAGCATTGAGGCGGGCACGATTTCCTTTGGCGATCAGGTCATCAACGAGCTTCCGACCCACCAGCGCAATATCGGCATGGTGTTTCAGAGCTATGCGATTTTCCCGCATCTGACCGTGCGCCAGAACGTTGAATACGGCCTGAAGATTCGAAAGCTGCCCAGGGATGAGATGAAAAAGCGCGTGGATGAGATGTTGAAGCTCGTTCGCATCGACGAGTATCAGGATCGCCTGCCGGAGCGCCTTTCCGGCGGCCAGCAGCAGCGCGTCGCGCTTGCGCGCGCCATCGTGATCCATCCGCAGGTTTTGCTGATGGATGAGCCGCTTTCCAACCTGGACGCCAAGCTGCGCATCGAAATGCGCACCGTCATTCGCGATATTCAGCGGCAGGTCGGCATTACGACCGTATATGTCACTCATGACCAGGAAGAGGCGCTGGCGATTTCCGATCGCATCGCCGTTATCAACCATGGCGTGATTCAGCAGATCGGAACGCCGCACCACATTTACAGCCGCCCGGCCAATGTGTTTGTCGCCACGTTTATCGGGCATTCCAATTTGTTCTACGCGACGCTCAGCAAGAAAAACGGAAAGACGGAGATTGTCTTCCGCGACGGCTGCCGGCTGGAGATGAACAACCTGATCGACGACTGCAAGGACGGGCAGGAAGTGATCGTCGGCGTTCGCCCGGAGGAATTCTATGTCAGCGACAAGGGCTTGTCTTGTAAGGTGGAAAACACGACGTTCCTTGGCCGATACAGCAACTACTTCCTCAAGTTTGCGGACGGAATCTGCGTGCCGGATCAGCCGAGCCTGGAATTTTCGCAGGATCTGGGACACACGCAGGAGCTGTATCGTATGGGCGATACGCTCAAGCTGGTGCCGGACGCCCAAAAGATCAACGTTTTTACCGCCGATATGGAGCATAGCCTGATCAAGGATGTGATTTGCTATGAAGAAGCGTAAACTGCAATTTGATTTCTGGACGGTGGTCACGATCGGTATCATCGCGGTGTTTGCGCTGTTTCTGATCTATCCGCTGATTTCGCTGTTCATCGACGGCTTTCTCAAGGAGGGAACGGGCGAATTTACGATGGCCAATTTCCAAAAATTCTTTGGAAAGAAGTTTTATTATCGCTCGCTGCTCAATTCCCTGAAGCTGACGGTTTGCGTCACGATTTGCTCGCTGGTGATCGGCGTGCCGCTGGCGTATTTTATGTCCTTCTATAAGATTCGGGGAAAGGGTATCGTTGAAATCCTGATTATCATCTCGATGATGAGCCCGAACTTCATCGGCGCGTATTCGTGGATTCTTTTGCTGGGACGCAGCGGCGTCATCACCACGTTCCTTTCCAATGTGTTTGGAATCAAGATGCCGTCGATTTACGGCTTCGGCGGCATGCTGCTGGTGTTCACCCTCAAACTCTATCCGTTTATTTACATGTATGTCAGCGGCGCGCTCAAGAAGATCGACGTGGCGGTTTGCGAGGCGGCCGAGAGCCTTGGCTGCTACGGCATCCGCAAGGTGTTTACGGTTGTGATGCCGCTGGTGATGCCGACGGCTATCGCATCCGCGCTGCTGGTGTTCATGAATTGTATGGCGGATTTTGGCACGCCCGCATTAATCGGTGAAGGATTTGACGTTTTGCCGACGAAAATCTATATTGAGTTTGTCGGCGAATCCGGCGGCTCGGCCTACTTTGCCTCGGCGATGGCGTCCATCATGGTGGTCATCACAGCGGTGCTGTTCCTGATGCAGAAATGGTATGTGAACAAAAAGAGCTTTACAATGAGCGCCATGCGGCCCATTCAGCCCGAACGGGCGCGCGGCGTCAAGAATGTGCTGATGCACGTGTTCACATACATCCTCGTCGTGTTCTCCGTGCTGCCGCATCTGGTGATTGTCTGGACGTCGTTCCGAAAGACGGAGATCCAGTATTTCGTGGACGGCTATTCGCTTGAAAGCTACACCAAGGTTTTCGGCACGGCGTGGTCGGCCATTCGCAACACCTACTTGTACTGCATCATTGCGCTGGCGATTATTGTGGTGCTGGGCATGTTCATCGCGTATCTCTCCGTGAGAAGGAAGAGCCCGCTGACCAGCTTGATCGATACCATAGCGATGTTCCCGTACATCGTTCCGGGTTCCGTTCTGGGTATTACGCTGCTGCTGGCGTTCAACGGCAAGGGCGACCCGATGATTCTATCCGGAACGGCGACGATTATGATCATTTCACTGGTCATTCGCCGCCTCGCCTACACGCTGCGCTCCAGCTCTGCGATTCTCTACCAGATCAGTCCGAGCGTGGAAGAGGCCGCGATTTCGCTGGGCGATTCGCCGATGAAGGCGTTCTTCAAGGTGACGGCTAAAATGATGCTGCCGGGCGTTGTTTCCGGCGCGATTCTGAGTTGGATTACGCTGATTAACGAACTGAGTTCGTCCGTCATGCTCTACACCAGCAGAACCAGAACGATGTCCGTCGCGATTTATAACGAGGTCATCCGCGCGAGCTACGGCACGGCGGCGGCGCTGGCGACCATTCTGACCTGTACGACGGTCATTTCGCTGCTCGTCTTCTTCAAGATCAGCGGCAGCAGAGACGTTACGATGTAATGCGAATAAAGGGGCAGGGACATGAACGTGCAGAAGAAGCAAACGCGCTTTCGCGATGATTTGAGGCGGCTTCTGCTGATTTATGCCCTGCTCCCGCTTTTTTGCGCGCTGCTGGTGGTGTTCGCCGTGATGGGCGGGCTATTCATCAGCAACATCATCCATCGTACGGATGAAGATCGAATACAGGCGGCCGAGGCTTTTTCCTCGGAGCTGGAGACGATCGAGGATATCCTCTTGAACATGCAGGACGCGCTGAGCCCCGAAGCCTATGAGCAGAGCGTCAGCGAGCGCGCGGAGATCAACGGGCGCTTGTATCGCCGGATCAACGGCATGGCGTCAAGGCCGCAGGCGTTGATTTATGACGAGAGCGAGCAGGCGGTCTTTACATCCGGCGGCGACGCGTCTTTGACGGATACCGTCCGCTGGCAGTTCCTGCACAACATTCCGGATCGACGCGGCGAAACCGCCTCTCAGGTGCTGCGCGGCGGCGAGCCCTGCCTGCTGATGGGCGCGCGGCTGTTTGACGAGGCAGGGGAGCCGAATGGCTATCTGTGCATGGCGATGACGGAGAACGGTTTCCGCAAAACCGTTGCCAGCAACGCGGACGACGTGCTGATTACCGATCGGTTTGACACGGTTTTTGTCGGCGGTACGCATGTTTTTACGGGCAAATTCAACAAGCTGGAGGCGGACGTTCGGCAGGCAAACGGCGTCAAGGATACGCCGTGGGGGCTGTATTACATCAGTTCGGAAGCCTGTGGAACATACAGGGTGTACGCGGCGCTTCCCTGCGGGGACGTTTTGCGCACGGCACGGTTTTTGCTGCTCATGGTGCTGCTGTTCTTTGCGGCGATGATTGCCGCGATTCAGATCAGCACCAAACGGGTTGCGCAGGAAAAAACGCGGGTGATCGACGAAATTGCGACGGCGTGCGATCTCGTCAGCCACGGCAACCTGAATACGGAATTGACCATCAGCAGCCACGACGAATTTCAGATCATCGCACAGGCCTACAACACCATGCTTGAAAACGTCCGGAAATCCATGGAAAAGAGCGTAAAGCTGGGGCGGGATACGGCAGTGGCGCAGATTCGGCAGATGGAAAGCCAGTTCAACCCGCATTTCCTGTTTAACACACTGGAAAACATCCGGTTTATGGTTCGGCTCGATCCGGGTGCGGCGGATGCGGCGATGGTTCAGCTTGCGCAGCTTATGCGCTATTCAATCAAGCAGGAGGGCATGACCGTCTCTTTGAAGGAAGATCTCCGATACATTGAGAGCTACATGAGCATCCTCAAAATGCGTTTTGGCAGTCGGCTTTCGTATGAAACGCGGATTCCGGATGAATTGATGCGGCGGCGCATCCCGAAGCTGATCGTTCAGCCGATTTTGGAAAACGCCGTCAAATATGGCATGGAGAAAAAGCGCGAACTGAAAATCGAGATTGAGGCGCGATGCGTCGGCGAACGGCTGGAGATTTCCATTCGGGATAATGGGCCGGGCATCGAGCCGGAAGTGATGGAAACGCTGACGCGGTATATGGAAAACCCGGATATGGAACGCAGAACGAGCTTCGGTCTGATGAACGTACACGACCGGCTTCGGTTGATGTACGGCGAGCGCTACGGCATACGCATCCAAACGCAACAAGGCCGGACGACGGAAGTGGTTTTGAGTCTTCCGGGAGGAGAGGGTGAGACGGAATGATTCTGCGGGTGATGATCGTCGAGGATGAGGATATGATCCGTAACGGGCTGGTCAAGACGCTGCCGTGGGCCGATATGGGCTGCACGGTCATCGGCAGCGCGGGCGATGGAAAAAGCGGGCTGGAACAGATCATCGAAAGACGCCCGGACGTCGTCATCACGGATATACGCATGCCGGAGATGGACGGCTTTGAAATGCTGGAACGCGCGCTGGCCGTCTATCGTTTTCACATCATCATCTTTACAAGCTATGCTGAATTTGATTATGCGCAGAAGGCGATTTCCATGCATGCGTATGACTATCTGCTCAAGCCGCTGGATGAAAAGCGGCTGGCGGAGCTGCTGGCGCGCATTCGGGAAACGGAGGAACCCGAGGAACAGCTTGAAACGCCCGGCTCGTTTTCGGCGGAAGAACTGCTCAAGCGACTTGCGTATACGGATGAATACGTCGAAACGGCGCTGCGCAGGATTGTGGCTGCCAGCGATACGAAGCTCTCCATCGAGGAATTGGCTGACGAGATGATGATTTCCGCCAGTTACCTGAGCCGCCGGTTTAAGCAAAGTACGGGGCAAACCTTTTTGGATACGCTCAATACGCAGCGCGTCAAACGCGCGGCCGCTCTGCTCAAAAACGGCGGAAGAACGTCGGAAGTCGCGGAAAAGACAGGATTCAGCGATTATAAGCATTTTTGCGCCGTATTCAAGCGCTATACGGGCATGACGCCGCGGGATTTTGGAAAGCGGAAGTGACGGAAAAGGGAAACAGATGGAAGAGGATGACGAGTCGATGACTCGGACATCCTTTTTTCAACGTATCTGCATAAGAAGCGTAGAAAAACAGAATTTGATTATGAAAAAATCCGAACCCATTTCCAATTTGGAAAATCGAACAGATTCGCTCTCTGGAAGCGTCCGTAGACGTTTTCGATACCGAAATTGACCGCCTGCTGTCCGGTTTTGATACGCAGCTTACAACTATTACCGGCATCGCCCCAACCCTTGCTGCCGTCATCCTCTCTGAAATTGGCGGTGACATCAGGCGTTTCTCTTCATCTGCCAAACTTGCTGCTTATGCAGGCGTCGATCCGACTGTAAAGCAATCCGGCGACTTCTCCGGCACCAGAATGAAGATGTCCAAGCGTGGTTCGCCCTACTTGCGCCGGGCAATCTGGCTCGCTTCTGCAGTTGCAGCCTTCAAAGACTCGGCAATTCATGCGCTTTATGAGCGCAAACGCGCTGAGGGCATAGACCACATGACTGTAATCGGTCATAAGAGCTGATCGACAGTGAAGAAACTGGACCGAACCTCACGGAAATGAATGAAAAATGGGATCACTGGGGCTGGTCAAAGTATGTTAAGCATTAACAGTTCTTGGCGATAAAGCAGATCAAGATAGCTTAGATTAATAGGAGCGGCTATGACATGAACTCATAGCCGCTCCTATACACTCATGGAGTTAAATAAAAACACTCCGTGGTTTCCCCTTGTGCATTTGTCTTGCTACCATAAAAATAGAGACCGTACCCCTGCTGCTGATTCCAAGTCCCGGCATAATGGAAAGCATAGGGATCGTCTTCATCCGGGTACATCCAGACGCGCCACTCTGGCGGGTTGGTATCATCGACAATGTTCAAATCAAAATTGGCGAGCAAGATTATGTCAGGCAGGTTTCCTCCGTAATCCTGCGAGTAATCATATTCTTTTGAAAAGCGGAGGTTAACAAGCATAAATTCATCATCAAGGATCAGAAACGAACCGGATTCCACCAACATGGGTTCGTCGCCCCAATAGTCGGTTTCTATGCGGTAGTTGTTTTCGAGGTCAATTTTGAATGTGACATCGTGTTCGCTTCTGGACAGGAAAGGGGACAGTTCGGAATCACATGGAAAACTGAGGGGGGATTCCGCAACAGCTGCCAGGGTCAGTAACGATAACATACAGAACAGAATCAAACACCGCTTCAAGAACATATTCCAGTCATCTCCTTTGATTGCTTTATAAAATTATTATACCCCTAAACCTCATTCACAGCAATAGTTTTTCAAGTTTACTTGTTTTCCGGATTCCAGTTTTTGGAGTACTATACACTTCATATTATATAACGAGTTAACCAGCGAGTAAATTCCATTACGTTGCGTAAATGCAATTATTCAGAAGGAGCGATTTGTATAGCGCTGACATATAAGCAGGGCAAGCAGATTCAGGCGCTGCGGGGCAGGAATCTGGGCTATCGGGCGATTGCGGCACAGATGGGAATAGCGGCACACCGGGCTGACCACCTCCGCCGAGGGGTCGGTGACCGAGCCGTCGCGCTCGACCGTCCAGTGCCGCCCGTCGGGCATGGGCACCTTCCAGTCGTCAAGGTGGAGGCCGATGTGCCGCGCCGTCGTGCCGAAGTGCGCGGCGATGGCCTTGGCGGTACGTTCCCGGCCTATGCCGGTGGTTTCAATCTCGATACCGAAAGTCTGGTTTTTCATGGGGTGCGCTCCTTTCGCTTGGTCGCTTCGTTTTCCGGCGGGGCTTTTCGCCCGCCCCGCCCGGCGTGACACATTCATCACTCTGCGCCGTCGAAAAAGCAACCCGACCGAAGCGACAAGGATTCGGGCGTAAAACAGCTCTGATTTGACAAGAGCTGCGCCCGGAAAAAAGCGCTTCCTTATAAGGCAAAAACGGGCTTTTTCGCCCGCCCGCTGCCTCTATTGCAGAGGTGGCCTGAAACCCTACACAAGCCGCGCTGGGTGCAGCCATTTTGCCCGCGCCGCCCGCCGCGCTCCGGTGTGCCCCTAAGGGGGGATCGAATCCTTGGGCTGTACCGGCTGGAGACCGCGGCCCCCTCTCGTGCGAATTTTCGCAAAATTCCGGGGTGGGGGTATGGCCCCAAAAATCAAAATCAGCCGCCCTTTTTCGGACGGCTGTTTGCATAGAAAATGGAGAAGAGCAAGCTCACGCCTGCCACTTTGATCACATCATCCCGCACAGGGGCGACATGAGGCTGTTCTGGGATGAAAGCGACTGGCAAGCGCTTTGCGAAAGCTGCCATGACCATAAGATCGGGCATGGGCTTTAACAGAAACTGGTATTGCGGAATTAGCGTAATTGTGCTAAAATATCAGTGAAGATTATGATAGGAGCTGATGATATGTCGCAAATCAGACCTGTTTCCGATCTGAGAAATAATTTCGCGGATATCTCGCATACCGTCCATGAAACCAGAGAACCCGTGATCCTGACCAAGAACGGCTATGGGGACATGGTTGTCATGTCTTATGACGAGTATCAGAAAATCCAGTATGAAATGGGCGTAATGCGCGAGCTTCAGGCGGCGGAGCTGGAAGCTGAAACCACCACCGAACGGTATGCGCACGAGGACGTGATGGACGATCTCAGAGAGCGGATTGGAAAGGTGAAGTCCCGCCATGTATAAGGTCGTCTATCTTCCTACGGCGCGTCGGCAGCTCGAAGAAGCGGTTGTCTATATCGCGGAAGAATTGTGTTCACCCGATGCAGCCGCAGCCCTTTTGGACGCGGTAGACGAGGCCGTAAGGTCGCTTATGGAAATGCCTTATCGCTATGCCATCTATCCGACGCTGTACGCGATGAAACGTGAGGTACGGTTTATCCCTGTCAAGAACTACAATGTCCACTATGTCGTCGATGAAGCGAATAAGACCGTAGAAATCTGGCGTGTCCTGCATCAGAGAAAGAGACAGCGCCGCGTCTAATTGAACAGAAACAGCAGATTGGAGCATCTCAAAAATGAGGTGCTTTTTTTAACGCAAAGAAAGTTGCGTAAAATCGCCCGCGTGAACAAGACTTTGACGTTTTGCAGACTACGGTGGAGGTGAAGGCGGGCTCAGCACGATTGCGGCGATTTTCCTTGGTGCTGTATTGGAGGATAAACATATGACACAGAAAGGCTTTGAAAAGGAAATTCGGTATCAGGCGATGCTCTCCATTTGCCGCGCCATGCTGGAAAGCGGCGTGATCTCCATGGATGAATTTCGCAGCGCGGAATGGCTTTTGCGGGAGAAGTATCAGCCGATTTTTTCTGCTCGTTGTTGATACAATTTAACTTGCTTTGTCCGGGCTTCAGAGGTAATATGCCAGCTACCAAGGAGGTGAGCCGAGTGGCGAAAATCATTCATCAAACCATGCCGAGGGGCAGAAAGAAGGCCGGGAAAAAGCGCGTGGCCGCCTATGCGCGGATTTCCTGCGTAAAGGACGCGATGCTGCATTCGCTCTCCGCACAGGTCAGCTACTTCAGCGATGGGTATCGTATCCGAACTCATCCGGCAGGTCGTGAGTCAAAACGCCAGCGCCGCGCTTGACCAAGAAAAATATGCCAGAAAGTATGACAGCCTGACGGAGCGCTTTCACAAGGCGGCGGATCGGGTCAAGGAGATTGACGCGGAATGTGCCCGACGCAAGGGACAACGCAGGGAAATTGAAACCTTCCGGGACGCTGTATTGGCAAACGACCATCCGGTTACAGTTTTTTCGACAGAGCTATGGAACGCGACGATTGACAGGATGACGGTCAATCTGGACGGCAGCGTGAAGGTGGCATTCCGAAATGGGATAGAGATTACGTTTTGAGAATGGATGTCGGATTGCGTTTGCTGTAAGATGTTCGGAGGTTCCATAACTCATTCCACTTGGAATTCCTTATGAAAATAATTCCTTGAGTGCCGTTTTTTCTGCACTCTGTTTTCGATTGCCCAAAAATGTTGCGGAAAAAGGTGCTGCCTCTCATGGCCTGCTTTAGCCATTTTGAGACAGCACCTTTTTGTCTACAGTTTGAAAACCCAGCAAACGTTGGTTTTTTCTTTTTTCCTTGTATAATCAGGAAAAAACGATCTCCACAGGCGGATCGTCCACATTGGATATTTTCGTCCTATCCGCTTATTTTTATGACACGAATTATGACACGCCGTGCCTCTTCGTTTTTCTGCGTTCACAACCGCTTCCCCTTACAGGGTCTCCGGATCGATAATGCCTACAATGGTGATATCACTGGGCGGTGGATCATCCCGATCCAGCATGAGCGCGGCCTCCTTGCGCCCGATCATGTAAACGACATCGCCGATTCCTGCCTGACGGGTTCCGTCGCAGGCGACCAACAGCCCTTTTTCCTGCCCGTTGACGATCTGCCGAACGACGAGCAGCTTGATTCCGCTCAAAGAAGGCGTCTTGACCGTACACACCACGGAGCCGACAACTTTGCCGATATTCACGCCTATACCTCCTAATGACAGTGGACGGTTTGCCCCTGCCAGCTATAGGAATCAATCACGCCGCAGATGGTAACGCTGGCGATGAGCTTGGTATCGCCCATAATCATCTGCGCCGCGCCGCCGTCGTTGTTGACCAACACAATGTCGCCAATACCAGCATCGGCGGCATCCAGCGCAATCAGTTCTTCCCCCGTTGGCTGCCCGTCAAGCGTCAAATGGCGAACCCGCAGCAGCTTCATCCCCACATATTTCTCGTATTTGATGGTAGATACCACCGTTCCCGTGACCCGTGCAATCTTCATCGCTCATCGCCTTTTCTGTATTTGCGTTCGCCGAGGATATCCACAAAATCCACAATGCCGATGATGGAGCTGTCTACCGGTTTATTGGTGGTCAAATCCGTCTGTCGGGATGAGCTTCCGCCCGCCCACATGACGATTTCGCCTTCTCCCGCGCCTACGGTATCGACCGTGATGAAGGGTGCGCCCTTCTCTTCAAACGTATCCATATCAATCGGCACAGCTACCAGCAACTTCAGCCCCTGAAGGCGTTCGCATTTGCGGGTACTGACCATGCTTCCGATTACTTTTGCCAACTGCATGCTACGATCTCCTTTGCCTTGTCGTAGGTGCGCGCGCCGCGCATATCGATGGAATCCACAATGCCATAGATGCTGAAATCGGACGCAACCTTTTTGGTGGTGTCGGATTGGCGCGCTGAGCTTCCGTATGCGCAGAACACCAGATCGCCTTCGCCCGCGCCGACGTCGTCTACACAGATCACGTAATCGTCCTTCATTTGCAGCGTTTCAAGATCGACCGGCTGCACGATGAGCAGCTTGGCCCCCCGTAGCGAATCGCACTTGTTCGTGCTGACGACATTGCCTGTCACACGGCCTACCAGCATGTTGATTCCTCCGCTCAGTCGTCCACCGCGCGGGTGCTGTTGCGAACGATCAGCTTGCCGCCGATGTGCATGTGCATGCCCGGCCAATCCAGATTCTTGATGCGTTTGCGGATCAGATCCACCGCCAGTGTGCCCATCTGGGATCGGGAAATGCGCATTGTGGTCAGCGCGGGCATGGTCACCGCGCTGAAGGGAATATCGTCAAAGCCGACGATGGAAATATCCTCGGGAATGGAATACCCGGCCTCCCGAATGGCCTTGATCGCGCCGATGGCAACGGTATCGTTGTCGGCAATTGCCGCGCCGTGCGGCACATATTCTCCGCTTTTAATCAGCCGCTTCATATCCTCAAACGCGCCGTCCACGGTGGGCTTGAGCATGATGGGTTCAGACGGCTCCAGCCCCAGACGGTGAAGCTCCTGCAAATAACCCTCGTAGCGCTCGTCGCAGTTGTTGACCGGCTGGGTGAACTTGTAATACTGGATTTCGCGGTGCCCCAAACTATACAGATACCGCACGAGCTGCGCGGTCAACTCCCGGTTCGCCATCACCACGCTGTCCACGTTCTCCAAGAGGATGTTGTTATCCAGCACCACGAACGGCACGGTGAACAGCTTAAAGAGCTCGTAATCCGCCTCGCGCAGTTCTGTGCCGATAAGGATCACGCCGTCGGGCGGGTTTTCCATCAGGCTCCGGATGGTCGTCGCGGCCGTGGCTGGTTCGCAGTTGCACATGACGAGGTCGAAGGCGAACCGTCTGCATTCGCTCTCGATCCGGTCGATGATGGACGCGGTAAAGCCCTGATTTTCCTCCAAGGCGATGCCGTGCGCACGGAATTTGAGGATCATCAGGCGGAAGCGGTCGGCCTTGCGCCGAACGGGTGCAGGCACGTAGCCGCATTCCTCCATGATGCTCTGAATATGGCGGCGCGTCTCCGCGCTAACCCCTTTTTTGTTATTGATAACCAGAGACACCGCCGCCGGCGATACGCCGGCGATGGCCGCAATCTCTCGGATGGTCATGGCAATCACTCGCTGTCTGCTTTAAAATCAGCGTATCCCCTCATCAGCAGAGCGGCAACAGCTGCGCCGGGATCCAGCAGTTCACGCGACTGCTCACCGCGAATAGCCATTCGACCATGTTTGGCGAGCATTCCTTTTGTGTTTTCAAAGGCAGTCCATGCCGCCTGCGCCGCAAGGCGCGCAGCCTCTGCCTCCTCTATACCGCTGTTGATGGCGTTGTCCAGTGCTTCGATGGCGGGATACAATCCGTCCAGGAAGGTTTTGTCGCCCAATTCGGCCTTGCCGCGGCTCTTAACCCCGTCAAAGTATGCCCGGAAAAACTCGACATCCTGTTTGGCATTACACTGTTCGACGCCCTTGAACGTTTTTCCTGCATTCATTAGACCACTTGCCATCAAAGTTCCCATCGTGGAAGGAACCGCACTCGCCATCGCCTTTCCGGCAAGATACGCCGTCTTTCCGACATCGACGGCGGGTGCCTTGTTGACCGCATCTGCGGCAGCGCGGAAGCCATCGCTCATAGTCAGCCCCAAGTCGCTGTCGCCCACCACACTGTCCAACTGGATGAGCCAATCGCGGTGATCGGCCATCACAACGGCCCAGCGCTCCATCAACGCGCGGAAATCAGCTGCATTCATGTCAACCCCTCCCTTCTCACAGTTGGAACTGCTTGAAGAACGGGGTATCGGCCGACGCGGAGAGATAGGTCTTCAGCTCGTCGTCCAGCCGGAGCAGCGAGATGGACGCACCCGCCATTTCCATGGAGGTTGCATATTCGCCCACATAGGTGTGGAACACTCTGATGCCCTTCTCGTCGAGAATCTGCTTTACGCGGCGGAACATAACATACTGTTCCTCCAGCGGCGTCGCGCCGAGGCCGTTGACAAGCACCGCCACCTCGTCGCCCGCGGCGTAAGGGATATCAGCCAGAATGGGGTTCATCATCTCGTCTACGATTTCGTCGGCAGGGCGCAGTTTGCCGCGGCGGATGCCTGGCTCGCCGTGAATACCCATGCCGATTTCCATTTCGTCCTCACCGATGTCAAAGCTGGGATGACCCACGCGCGGCACGGTGCAGGAGGTCAGCGCCACACCCATCGTGCGGACGTTGGCGCAAGCCTTGAGCGCAACGCGCTTGACCTCGTCGAGCGTCAGTCCTGCCGCGGCAGCAGCGCCCGCGCATTTATACACGAAGAAGATGCCCGCCACGCCGCGGCGGTGATTCGGCTCGCCCTCGGCGGAAGGCGCGGCGGAGGCGACGTCCTCGCCTGCGACGACGCTTTCCACGCGGATATCCTCTTCCATATCCGCCATTTCGGCTGCCATATCGAAGTTGAAAATATCGCCGTTATAGTTTCCGTAGATGTAGAGCACGCCCGCGCCTTGGTCGATCGCTTTGGTCACGGCAAGCATCTGCTCGGCGCTGGGAGACTGGAACACATCGCCGATGGAACAACCGTCGAGCATGCCTTCGCCCACGTAGCCAAGGAACAGCGGGAGATGTCCGGAGCCGCCTCCGGTTGCAATGCCCACCTTGCCCGCGTGTTTGCGCTTGGAGACAAGGCAGTGAAGATCACCCTCAACGCACATCAATTCGTCAGGGTGAGCGGCATAAATGCCTTCCAGCATTTCGGGAATGAATGTTTCCGGTGCGTTGATGATTTTTTTCATCGCCTTGTCTCTCCTTCTATACGATAATGCTCTGATTTTTAGGGAAAACGGGGGAATATCCGTTTTGCGATACGCCGCCGCATGCAAAGTCTGACTTCGCTTCGCGGCGGTTTAAAGAAGTGTTTTAAGGGAAATCCGTATCAGATGATGCAGCCCTTTTTTATGATGATACAAGCGTAAAGTGCATTTTCACCCGTTGCCACGGTTGCATAGGCATTCTTAGCGCGGTCATAGAAAGCAAAGCGATCAATCGCTGCGCTCTTCGTGCCGGGCTGATGCTTTTCAACGATTTCGGCAAACTCCGCCCAAATCGGCGGGTTTCCATCCATCGCGCCGGGCGCGGGCGCCATCACCGTGACGGGCGCCTCCACGAATTGATCCAGCGGGAACAGGGCAAGAATCGCGTCAAGCAGCTCCGTGCCGCGGTGCCCGTCGCAACGCACACAGCGCCTGCCCATGGATTGCGCAGGAAAATTGCAGTCGCCGATAACCAGCTCATCGCCATGCCCCATTTCGGCAAGGATTTTGAGCAGTTCCGGTGTGAGAATTGGAGAAATACCTTTCAGCATGGCGTTTTTCCCTCCCGTCGCTTACAGCTTGGGCAAAATGGCTTCCACATCCTCGTGTGGGCGCGGAATGACGTGCACGCTGACCAATTCGCCCACGCGCTTGGCCGCCGCGCCGCCCGCTTCCACAGCGGCCTTCACCGCGCCGACGTCGCCGCGAACCATCACCGTCACCAGACCGCCGCCCACGTGCTCCTTGCCGATCAGATGCACGTTCGCCGCTTTGACCATCGCGTCGGCTGCCTCAATCGAACCGACCAAACCCTTGGTTTCAATCATACCCAGCGCTTCCATCATGGTGAATATCTCCTTTTTCTTTGCTTTTTGATCTTATTTTCTGGATTTTGCTTTCTTGTTTTTTGATGCGCTTCTCCGCGCCGCCGTCATAGCAGCGCGCGAATGATGTCCATGTGCGGCGAGGGGATCACCACGCTGGAACTGATGAGCCCCTGCGTCTGCTCGCTTCCTTCCGCCGCCTGCACGGCGGCCTCCACCGCGGCGACCTCGCCCGTTACGATGACAAACGACTTACCACCCATGCCGCGACCCAGGCGAACTTCAATCAGCTCCACGTCCGCCGCTTTGACGGCGGTATCCGCCGCACTGATCGAGCTGGCCAGCGAGAAGGTTTCCATCACGCCCACGGCCTGCACCTGCTCGGTGGGACACGCGCCCGCCATCGCCGCCACGACGCGCTCGTCTACATTGGCGATGACAAGACTGTCCACCAGTGCGCTTGCCGCGCTTTCTACGCCTGCCGCAACAGCAGAGCGTACCGCCGCAACCTCGCCGCTGACGACGACGATGTACTTGCCCGCGCAAACCGTCTGCGCCGTCACAAGCTCCACCTGTGCCGTTTTGACCATCTGATCACCTGCTAGCACACCCAGCGGGATGCTGACCGTCTCCACCACGCCAATGGCGGTCATGCGCTTTCACCTCCTGCGACCTGTATCGCTTTTGCATCGACACGGGTGACGATGCCGTCAATCGGCGCGTGAATCCTTGCGCCCAGTGACTTTTCTGGAATCTCGGCGACCACGTCGCCCGCATGCACACGGTCGCCCGTGCGCACGACCGGCACGGCGGGCTTCCCTACATGCTGACGGAGCAGCAGCGTCACCGAGTCGGGCTGATAGCCCGTTTCGGTATAGGGAGCAGGCACGTCATAAGCGCTCAAACCCATTCGGGCAATGAGGCGGCTGACCGGCACCCGCTTGTATGTGATAAAGGGGTCGGGGGTGATATCCATTTCCGGCTCGGGACGAAGACCGTTTTTGCTCAGCTCGCTTTTGTACAGCGCCATCACCTCGGAGGGGACAAGCCCCATGTGACAGGCATAATTCGTACAAACGCCGCAGCTGGAACATGCCAAAATGGTCTTGGGATCACCCAGCAGCGCACCATTTCCGGTGATGAGCGCCCGCATCGCCTTATGCGGCTGCACATTCAGCCCCAACGCGTTGCGCGGGCACATCTGCGTGCATTGGCTGCACTGGCAGCACACGGCGCGAGCCACTTTTAGCATCCTCTCCGGGCTTTGAGTGCGGCGGGCAATCAGGAAATGCGTCCGCCTGAGCAGCAGCAGACCGCCCGTGGTCTTGGTGATGGGCGCATCCCAGTCTTCCTCCAGTCTGCCCATGCAGGGACCGCCGACGATCAGAGCGAAGTTCTCTCGGCTTCCACTGAAACCGGAAAGCGCGATAACCTCGCGAATCGGAGAACCGATGGGCACCGTAACCGTGATGGGATGAGGAACCTCGCCGCCCACGGTCACATCCTTGCGGATGACGGGCGTTCCCTCTACGGCAGCGCTGATGTTGACCAGTGTTGCCACATTGCTGACCACACAACCCACATCGAGCGGCAGCTTTCCGCTGGGAACCACGCGCCCTGTGACCTCGAAGATGATGGATTTTTCGTCCCCGGAGGGATAATAGCTGTCCATCAAGTGCAGCGTGATATCGTTTCTGCCGCCGAGCACCTGTTCCAGCGCATGTACCGCGTCGTGATAATGCGCCTTGGTGGCGATGACACCGCGTGCTGCGCCTGTGGCTTCCATGGCCAGCGCCACGCCGTGCACGACGCGCTTTGCCTCGCGCTGCATCAGCAGCTGATCCACGCGCAGCAGCGGCTCACATTCAGCGCCATTGGCGATTACATACTCAGCCTTACCGTTGAGCTTGACGTGAGCGGGGAAGCCCGCGCCGCCCGCACCGACGACACCGGCAGCACGGATGGATTCAACAATGTTCATAACCAACGCATCCTCTCGTGATCAGCAGATGCGGAAGTCTCCGTACAGCACGCAGCGGCGCAGGCGCGTGAAGGAACGCGCACTGGTCACGCCTTCGCCGGTCGGGGTGGCGATGGTCATCGTCGTATAGCCCTCTCCGTCGAAGCCCAAGCCGGAAAAGCTGGAGGAGTTCTTCACAAAAATCGTGGTATTGAGCTTACGCGCCGCCTTGCTCATGTTGTGCACGTTGCTCGAATGAATCATCGCGGAGTGCTTGCAGCCCCGCTCGGCGCGGAAGGCTTCTTCTATCGCTTCGTCGATATCGCGCACGCGCACGATTGCCAGCACCGGCATGAGCATTTCGGTGGTCACAAACGGGTGATTGCGATCGACCTCGGCGATGACCAGCCTCGGGTCGCCGGTGAAGCGAACGCCCGCGTCGCGCAGGATCACCGCCGCGTCGCGCCCGACGTACTTGCGGTTGATGACGTAGTGTCCGTCCTTGTTGATGAGCGTAGTGCGCATCACCTTGTCGATGTCCTCGCCGGAAATGCGGAAGGCGCCAACCCGCTCCATTTCGCTCATCAGCCTGTCGGTGATGTTGGAGAAGGCAAAAACCTCCTTCTCCGCGATGCACAGCACGTTGTTATCAAAGGATGCGCCGTCCACGATGCGCTTAGCTGCGTCGGGAAGATCGGCGGTGTCATCCACGATGACGGGGGGATTGCCGGGACCCGCGGCGATGACCTTTTTGCTGGTCTTCATCGCAACCGCCACGACCGCCTCGCCGCCGGTAATGCTCAGCAGCGGAATGTCCTTATGGTTCATGATGACGTTGCCGCTTTCCAGCGTCGGCTCTTTCACCGTGGTGATGAGCGTCGCCGGACCGCCGGCGGATATAATCGCCTCTACCATCAGGCGCATCGCTTCCTGCGAGGCGCGTTTCGCCGCGGGATGGGGATTGAAGACCACCGCGTTGCCCGCCGCAATCATACTGATGGAGTTATTGATGACGGTAGATGTGGGGTTTGTCGAGGGGGTGATGGAGCCGATGACGCCGAAGGGCGCCTGCTCGATGAGCATCATGCCCTTGTCGCCCGTTTCGCATCGGGTCACCAGATCCTCGATGCCGGGGGTGCGGCGGCTGACGAGCAGGTTCTTCTGCACCTTGTCGGCCACGCGTCCGTATCCGGTTTCTTCATGGGCGAGCCGCGCGAGGTATTCGGCGTTGTCGATGCCCGCCTTGCGCATGGCGGCAATCAGCTCGCCGCGCTTTTCCAGTGTCATTTCGGAGAGCTGCGCTTGCGCGGCCTTGGCGTTGGCCACCGCTTCCTCCGCAGTGTCGCACAGCCAGCGGCCGGTGCAGCCGTCCGTTTGCGGCGGCGCGGCAGGCGCTTCCTCCTTCATGGATTTCGTAAGGCTTCGCACGATTTCATCCGTGATCTGCCTAATTTGCTGTTCTGTCAATGCCATGGCTGTTTTTCCTTTCCTGAAAGCGGGTCTTCCCGCGCGCGGGATCAGTGAACCGCCGAAGCCAGCTCGATGCGCTTTTCTGCGGCGATATCCCGCGCCAGCGGCGTGAGAATCGCATCCGGCGCATAGCGGATGATCCGGTAGCCGCGCTGCGCCGCGCGGCGCACATCGTCCTCGGTAATCAGCCTGCGCGCCTCGCCCGATAGGTCGAGCATCGCGTCCCTGCCAATCGGCTCACTCTGAGCAGGGCGGGGTATGGGAGACTGTGCAGCAGCTTGGATTGGTGTGCCGCCCAGCAGCATACCGCCCAGCGCAGCCGCCAATCCGGTGTTGCCGGGTGCGCAGACATCTGCGCCTTCGCGCCGAATCACGCGGCAAAGCTGACCGTCCCGCAGGGCGCAGGCATTCGCCTCGTCCGTATCAATATGCGCCTCCAGTCGATGCGCCGCGCCGCTTCGCACGATGAAGCCATCCAGTGTCGCCGGGCGCGGTCCCTCCACGCGAAGGCTGACCACGTCGCCATCCCGAAGGTCAAAGGCCTGCGCCTCCTCCGGAGACATATGCAGGTGGCGTGCCGCCACGATGACGCCGCTTGAAAGGGTGATTCGGGCATTGCCGCTGGACAGCACACACCCTGGGCTCCCCTCCAGCTCGCCGCTCATGCGGATGGGCGGCCGCAGACCCAGCTTGATGGCGTCGGTCAGCGCCAGCTCCACCTGCGTCCGGTCGCGGGCAGGGCCGACCACGCGCAGCGTCAGCTTTCCTTTCTCGGTTTCGATGGTCACGCGCTCATTGCAGGCGAACTGCCCCGGCTGCACCAAATCGCGCAGCTTCGTCAGCCGATATCCCGCGCCGAAGAGCCGTTCTACATCCGCCTGACACAGGTGGCAATGGCGGTTAGAGGACATCACCGGCACATAGGGCTCACCGATTTTAGCCAGCTCCGACAGAATCACCCGCTCCACAGCAGCGCGCAATTCTTTCTCGTTCATAGCTCTCCTTTATGGAACGCCCGCCCGTCCCCAGAGGGGCGGGCCTCGGCGTTCCGCTCTCACTTCTTTTTTGCGGCCTCGGCTTCGGCCTTCTTCTTGAAGATTTCCTTGAGGCTCTCGGTGTACGGCGGGCGGGCAATGCCGTATTCGGTGACGATACCGGCAATCAGCTCGTTATCCGCAAAGTCGAACGCGGGATTGTAGACCTTCACGCCCTCGGGCGCCATGCGCTTCTTATACCACATCTCGGTGACTTCCTCGGCGGGGCGCTGCTCAATGTGGATATCCTCGCCCTTTTCGATGGACATGTCGATCGTCGAGGTCGGGCCCAGCACATAGAAGGGGATGCCGTAATACTTGGCGAGAATCGCCACGCCGGAAGTGCCGATCTTGTTGCAGGCGTCGCCGTTGGCCGCCACGCGGTCGCAGCCGACGAACACCGCGTTGACCCAGCCGTTCTTCATGACCTGCGAGGCCATGTTGTCGCAGATGACGGTCGTATCTACGCCGTCGGCCTGCAATTCGAAGGCGGACAGGCGGGCACCCTGAAGCAGCGGGCGGGTTTCATCGGTGAACACGCGGAAATTCATGCCGCGTTCACGTCCCAGATGAATGGGCGCCAGCGCCGTGCCGTACTTGGAGGTTGCGAGCTGACCGGCGTTGCAGTGGGTCAGAATGCCGTCGCCGTCCTTGATGAGGCTCAGGCCGTATTCGCCGATCTGGCGGCACATCCACACGTCCTCATCCTTGATGGCGACACATTCTTTATGCAGCAGCTCCTTGATTTCGGGAATGGACTTGTCCTTGTTGTCCGTGACGACCTTCTCCATGCGGTTGAGCGCCCAGGAGAGGTTCACCGCCGTCGGGCGGGAGGAATCGAGATATTCCTTCGCCTTCTTGAACTGGGCGTAGAACTCGTCATAGTTGTCCGCCTGAATCCGCTTGGCGGCCAGATACACGCCAAATCCGCCGGCCACGCCGATGGCGGGCGCGCCGCGCACCTTGAGCAGGTAAATTGCGTCCCAGATATCCTTCTGTTCGGTCAGGTGCAGCACCTCGACCTCATAGGGCAGCTTGGTCTGATCCAAAATCACCAGCGCGCTCTGCTCGTCATCCAGCGCGACGGTTTCATAACTCATAATGTTCTTTTGCTCAGCCATGGTGGTCTCCTCCTTTTCCTCGGCGTTACTTGGCAGCCTCGTCGGCGCGCGTGACAGCGGCGATGAAGTCCGCACCGTTCTTGAACGCCGTGCGATTCATAATGTAATCCTTGGCGCAGAGAATGTTGACCTTCTCGGCGTGGGCGCGCTTGGCCTCATCGGCGATGGTGGTCACGTCCTTGACGTTCGCCATGCCCACGGTACGGCGGATCAGCTCGGTACCGGCGTAAGCGGCGGTGTCGGAAAGTACGCTTTCCAGATAGAACTCCTTGAAGCCGGGGGTCTTGGCCATCAGGTCGGTCACGCAGGCGTCAAAGCACACGAGGAACTTCTCGCAGAACAGGTCGATGGTGTCGGCAATGGCCTTGAGGCACCAGTCGCAGAAAGCGTCCGCGCCCGCGGCGCGGCCATTGTCCCACGCAAAAATCATGTTCGCCACGACGTTGCCGATGTCATAGCCCATCGGGCCGTAGAAGGCGAATTCCGGATCGAACACGCGGGTGGAATCCTGCTTGACGAAGATGGAACCGGTGTGCAGGTCGCCGTGGATGAGCGCCTGCGCGTTGTTCATAAATTCAAACTTGATCTTGGCGACGGCCAGCTTGAGCGCCTCGTCCTCGTAGAGCTCCTTCTTCACGAAGTCGGCAATGGGCGGGAAGACGTTGTTGCGGTGGTTGCAGTCGTTATACGGCTCGGTCAGCACCAGATCCTCGGTGATTTCGCACAGCTCGGGGTTGATAAAGCTCTTGACCATGGCCTTCTTTTCCTTGTGCTCCATGGCCACGTCGGTGGTCTTGAGCAGGGTGTTGACCATGTAGGTCGAAATATCCTCCGCAAAGCGCGGGAAGGTTTCATGGCGCATGAGCGCATAGCGCATCAGGGCGTGGTCGGAAAGATCTTCCATCGCGCAGGCGCACATCACGGTATCATAGCCATAGATTTTGGGCACCAGACCGGGCGCGTACTTATCCTGAATCTGGAGAATTTCGCTCTCGATGCGGTTCCGGTCGGTGGATACCTTCATCTCTGCGGAAATGCGAAGCGACACGCCGGCCTGCTTAACGATGATGGACTTGCCGGTGGCTTCCTCGATGACGCGGAAGACGTAGTTCAGGTTGCCGTCGCCGATTTCCTTGACGGTCAGCACGGCTTCAGGCGCGAAGAAATCGGGGTACTTGGCCTTGACGTATTCGATGACGTCGGCTTCCTTCATCAGAAAATAGGTGTCGAAACGAGACATAATGCTGGACTTCCTTTCTATCTTGTTTTTATCGTTTCCAAAGGAGCAATCATCGGAACTCGATGCTCCGGTAATCCATGGGGTCGATCTCGCGCAGGGCGCGCAGCTCCTCCGACGTGGGGGGCGGCGTCTGCTCGATGGAGAAATAGCGGATGGGGAAGCCGGTGTTAGCCGCCACTTCCTCAATCGAGGAGGTCGGGTGAACGGATTTCAGAATCAGCTCGCCTTCGTGCATGGTGAAGACGCACAGCGGGGTGACAATGTCGGATACGTTGCCGCGTGCGGTGACGAAATCCACCTTTCCGGTGAAGGTGCGCTTATCGTGCTTGGTGCGCCAGATGATCGCGCGCCGTGCCGTCGGAATGAGCACCGCGCTGCCCGCGCCGCCAGGAAGGCGAACCTTGGGCTTGTGGTAATCGCCGATGACGGAGGCGTTGACATGACCGCGGGAATCGAACTGCACGCCGCTAAGAAAAGCGACATCCAGCCCGCCGCGCATGCTCAGATCAAAAACCTCCATCAGCGGGAACTTTGCGCAGGCGCTTTCCCACAGCTCGCCGCCCGCACTGGTGTATTCCCGCAGGGCAGGCTTGACGGGATCAACGCCGCCGGGAATGTTCAGATGCACGGCGTTAGGCGCGTGCGTCTTTTTTGCCAGCAGCGTGGCGATCATGGGCATGTGGGAGGATACGCCATGGAATACCGTGTCGCCGTCGCCGACCAGTCGGGACATCGCGACGACCATCATGTCGCAGGGTCTGATCATGGCTCTTTCCTCCCCTGAACAAAATCGAGAAGCGCTTCCCTGCTGTCAAGAGCAAGGAATTCACGAATCAGCGAATCATTCGGCTCGTAATAGCCGTAACAGGCGCAGGGGGACGCGCCGCGTGGGACATGCACGACAGCCGCAGTCATAAAGTGCGGGATATCCGCCTTTTGCTCGCTCGCCGAAAACCAGCCGTCGCCCGCGATGCGCTCAGCGGTGACGATCACTTTTTTGGCCGCACGGGAGAGCAGCGCGTCCTCATACAGCGGGCCTTCAAAACTTGCGTTGCCTTGTGCATCAGCCACCTGCGCATGAACGATGGCGAAGTCCGGCCGGATGGCTTGCACCGCCGCCAACGTTTCGCCCGTAAAGGGATCCGTCACATCGGCAAAGTAATCGTTGACTTGCCGAAGGTCGCTGACCTTCAGCCCGCGCACCGGCATGAACGGGATGCCGTAGCTGGCGGCACGCAGTGCCGAAATGACGGTGTAGCAAGCGTGCTCATTGGCGCGAACCAGCCCCTTTTGCACCGAGGCGCGGTAGCGCTGCGCCAGCCCGTATTGGCTTTCGTAGCTGACAAAACCCGCGTCCACAACGCTGGCGCATCCGCCCAGACACAGCGCATCCACATCCATCGCGCCCGCCGTCTTGACGACGCGCAGGTTTTTCCGCCCCTGACGGATCAGCTCGAAGACGGCCGCCATGGGAGCGCGGTTGAGCGTGTTGCCGCCCAGCCCCACGCAGTCTCCGTCGTGAACGAGGGAAATCGCTTCAGCGAGCGTACAGAGTTTGTTCATATGCACCTCACTTAGCGGCGTTTGCGGCGATGTGAACCGCGTCCCATACGCCCGCGAAGGGCGGCGCATAGGCGAGATCCACCATGCCCAGCTCGTCCGTCGTCATGCCCGCATGAATCGCCACGGCGAAGATATCGGCGCGCATCACCGCGCCCTTTTCGCCTGCCACGCAGGCGCCCAAAAGGCGGCGAGTGCGGGTTTCATAGATGAGTTTGATAACTAGCTTGGTGGGGGCGGGGTAATACGCGGGATGATCGTTGGCCGTGACGAGCTTGGTGCTGTAGTCGATGCCCAACCGCGCCGCGTCCTTTTCGCTCATGCCGGTGCGCCCCATTTCAAGCCCGCAGACCTTGATGGCGGCGGTGCCCAGCGCGCCGACGAATTTCTCGTGCGCCCCGGCCATGTTGCCGCCGACGATGCGTCCGCATTTGTTGGCGTAAGTGCCCAGCGGAATGAAGTAATCCTCCTCCATCAGCCGGTGATAGACAACGGCGCAGTCGCCCGCGGCGTAGATATGTTCCAGCGACGTGCGCATCTCGCGATCCACGAGTATCGCGCCGTTGCGCGCCATGCGGATGCCCGTATCGCGCAGAAAATCCGTCGCCGGAACTACGCCCACGGACATGAGGATCATGTCGCAGCCAAAATCGCCCTGACTGGTGCGCACGATGCGCTCGCTGCCGCCGTCGGCAATTTCCTGCACACGGCAGCCCACGCGCACGCGCACGCCGTTTTTCTCCAACTCCTGCGCCGCCAGCTCGGAAAACTCCGGCTCAAAGGAGGCGAGCAGGCGCGGCCCCGCCTCGATGAGCGTGACATCCTTGCCTAAATGCAGCAGCGCCTCGGCCATCTCCAGCCCGATGTATCCGCCGCCGACCACGGCCACGCGGGTGACGTCGCGCAGGCGGAGAATCTCATGCAGGAGCAGACCGTCCTCCATCGTCTTGAGGTAGAAGACGGCGGGCGAATCCGCGCCGGGGATTTTGGGGTTGACGCTGTTGCAGCCGGTCGCAACCATGAGCACGTCATAAGCGTCTTCAAAGACGGCGCCCGTATCCAGATTTCGAACCGTCACGGTCTTCCTTTCGGGATCGACCCGCGTGACCTCGTGGAACAGATGCGTCTCGATGCGCATCTCTTTGTAGACGGCCTGCGTCCGGGCGATCAGTTTCGCGGGATCGTCGTTGAAGCCGCCCACATAATAAGGAAGGCCGCATGCGCCGTAGGAGAGGAAGCCGCCGCGCTCATACACCACAATCTGCGCGTCCGGCTTGACGCGCCGGAGCTTGGAGGCGGCGGACATTCCGGCCGCCACGCCGCCGATGACGATGGCTTTCATATCGCATGCACCTCGGTTTCACGTTTTTATGCGGGGTTCGCCGGTCTTTCGCGTCAGCGAATCCCCTTCAGGCGTTCGAGCACCGCGCGCGTAATCGCTTCCAGCTCGGCCTCATCGTTGGCGGCGCTTCCGCCCGCGCAGCCACAGGAGGAAGGCGCGGCTTCCTGCGCGCCGTAGGTCTTCAGCGTGCGGGGCTCGCTCTGCACAGGGCTGTGTCCGGCAACCACGTCCGTGGTGTTGGTGGGGCGCGCGGTGCAGGCCGGAATGCCGCCGCTGCTGATGCCCATGCGGCGGCGGATCTCCACCAGCTCGCCGACCTGATCGCAGCTCAGCACGTTGGCCTTGCCGATGATGTTGCCGGTATACATGATGACCATGGCGTAATGCTCGGTGGATTCAAGGCGATACCACGCTTCCATCAAATCCTTGCCCCATGCCAGCGCGCCGTGGTTGGCAAGCAGCAGCGCGTTGTAATCCTTACAATAGGGTGCGACGCTGTCGGGGATGCCCTGAGAGCCGGGGGTTTCGTAGTGAACGCAGGGCACCGTGCCCAGATTGACCAGCGCCTCGGGATAGATGGCGCGATCCAGACTCATACCGGCGATGGCGAAGGATGTGCTGATGGGCGGATGGGCGTGGCACACGCCGCCAACCTCGGGATTTTCATTGTAGACGCGCAAATGCATCTTGACCTCGCTGGAAGGGCCGCGCTCGCCCTGAGAGATCACCGTGCCGTCCAGCCGGAGCTTGACGAGCATGTCCTCCGTCATAAAGCCCTTGGATACGCCGGTGGGCGTGGTCCAGATGGTGTTTTCATCCACCTTGCAGCTGATATTGCCGTCGTTGGCGGCAACGAAGTTCTTTGCATACATTCTGCGGCCGATTTCAACGATCAGTTTTTTTGCCTCGGCGTCCGTGGGGTAGCGTCTGTTTTCCATAAATCTGTCACCTGCTCCTTGCGTTCTGCGCCGCTAATTTGTTTAGTTTTTGTTTAATGAACGGTTCAGCTGTTTACCACTTACTATTATATGGCCATTGTTTAGCAATGTCAACAGGAACGGCGATGATTTTTAGCACATTTGACAGGGTACGTTTGAGGCCGACTAAACATCTGACGATCTGACCATTCAAAAAGCCTTGACATATCTTAAAAAATCCGTTTTTGTTCACAGCTAAACAACTAAACTTAATACAGCATAATTTTATTTGAACAATGCTTGACAAATCAGCGTCCAAGGATTATACTAAATGCAACAAAGGGGCACGGAGATTGCCCTGAAAAATTGAACAGGAGGGTTACCATGAAAAAGATCCTCGCTATCGTTCTGGCTCTGATGCTGGCGCTGACCATGTGCGCGGGCGCCGTCGCGGAGACCGAGAACCCTGTCGCCGGCAAGAAGGTCGCTTACGTGATGCTGCTGCCTTCCGCCACCATCTTCCAGATGTGGAAGGATTCCTGCGCCGACCTGTGCAAGGCGCTGGACGTCGATTTCGACTTTTTCTTCTGCAACGGCGATTTCAACGCCTGGATGGACACCATCAACAGCTGCGCTGCCGCAGGGTATGACGGCCTGCTCATCTCCCATGGCAATCAGGACGGCTCTTATGTCTTCCTGAAGGAAGTGGCCGAGAAGTACCCGGAAATGAAGATCGTGTGCTTCGATACCCAGTTCTACACGGACGGCGAATACCAGAAGATCCCGGGCATCACGCAGATGTTCCAGCAGGATAAGAGTCTGGTCACCGTTCTGCTCGACGACATGATCGCCAAGTTCGGCGAGGGCGCCCGCCTGATTAAGGTTTGGCGCGGCCCCAACTACAACAGCCCGTTCGACCGCCGCGAGGTCGGCTGGCAGGAATACGAGGCTGCCGGCAAGATCAAGACCGTCGGCGAAATCCAGCCGCTGCAGGACAGCGTTGACTCCGCCAACGCAGTGACCGCCGCGTATCTGCAATCCATCAACCGTGAAGACGTGGACGGCGTCATCGCTTACTACGATCTCTACGGTCAGGGTGTTTACAAGGCGATCGAAGAGAACGCCATGTTCAACGGCACCGAGGGCGCCGCGCTGCCGATGGGCTCTGTCGACATCGATCAGGTTGACGTGACCAACATGCAGAACCGCCCCGACCTGTGGGCTGCGGCCGGTACCACCGACTGGACCATGAACGGCGAAATCGGCATGCGTATCCTCATGCTCGAAATGGCCGGCGAATATGATAAGATCTATGATCCTGCCACCAAGACCTACGGCGTGGACGTGGTCGAAGTTCCGGGCACCGCCATCAAGGCTGAGGCGCTGCGCGAAGATCACACCGTCGAGAATCTGGCCGACGTGGCCGGCGAGACCTACGGCAACCTCGGCTATCTGTCCGTGGCTGACTGGATGCCCGCCGAACTGATTCACTAAGTTCCGGTAAGCACGTCAAAAAACCATTCTGAGCAATGTTTCTTGACAAAGAAGCGTCGGAGTCTTTGCTCCGGCGCTTCTTCTTCGAAAAGAACCCCTGAAAAATCTTCGAACCCGTCTTTTGAAATCAATCTTTTGAAATCAATCTTCGAAAAAAAACTGCCTCGGGCAGAAATAGAGAAGAGGGAAATCCATGGACAAGCTGACTCTTGGAACCCGGAATGTTTCCATCGAATTTCCCGGTGTGAAGGCGTTGACCGATGTAAACTTCGAAGTCAGCACCGGCGAAATCCGGGCGCTCGTGGGCGCGAACGGAGCGGGCAAATCCACTCTGATGAAGGTCTTTGCGGGCGCAAACCCCGACTATACCGGCGAGGTCTATCTCAACGACAAGGTTGTGGAGCTGCGAACGCCCATGGCCGCGAAAAAGCTGGGCATCCAGATTGTGTATCAGGAAGTGGATATGGCGCTGGTGCCGACGCTCTCCGTCGCTGAAAACGTGATGCTCAACGATATGGTCATGTCCGCAAAGGGCAAGCCTCTGGTGAACTGGGCTCAATTGCGCACCGACGCCAAACGGGTGCTGGAGAAGCTCCATATCGACGTCAACGTTCGCACGCTGGTGCAGGACCTCTCCCTCGCGCAGAAGCAGATGGTTCTCATCGCACGCGCCATAGCCAACGAATGTAATTTCCTGATTTTGGACGAGCCGACCGCGCCCCTGAGCGACACGGAAACCGCGGAGCTCTTCCGGCTGGTCAAGCACCTTCAGGAAACCGAGAATATCGCCATCATCTTCATTTCCCACCGAATCCATGAAATTCTCCAAATCTGCGAGAAATATACCGTCATGCGCAACGGCGTGATCGTGGATACCTCCCCGGTGACCAAAGAGACCACCTCGCGTGAAATCGTCGAAAAAATGCTGGGACGCACCTTTGAAGAGCAATTCCACAAAGAAAAGGTGCAGATCGGCGAAAAGGTCTTTGAGGTCAAGAACCTCTGCGGCGCAGACGGCAAGGTCGAAGACGTATCCTTCTATGTGCGCAAGGGCGAGATTGTCGGCATCGCTGGTTTGGTCGGCGCAGGCAAATCCGAGCTGTGCAAAACCATCTTCGGCGCGTACGAGCGCACCTCTGGCAGCGTGCTGCTGGGCGGTCGCGAGCTGAAGATCAACAACCCCTCTCAGGCGGTGAAAAACGGAATCGCGCTGGTTCCTGAAGAGCGCCGCAAAGAGGGCGTGCTGGTCAACGAAAACGTCACCCTCAACCTGTCTGCTGCTGCACTGAGCAAGTTCTGCAACGGCTCTTTCGTCAGCAAAGCCAAAACGGAAAAGAACGCGCATGAATACGTGGAGGGGCTGGATATCAAAACGCCTTCCATCAAGCAGCATGTCAAAAATCTTTCCGGCGGCAATCAGCAGAAGGTCGCCGTAGGCAAATGGCTGGCGGCAGACTGCGACGTTTACATCTTCGACGAGCCCACCAAGGGCGTTGACGTGGGCGCCAAGCAGGATATCTTCCGCCTGATTAACGACATTACCCTGCGCGGCAACAGCGTAATTTACGCATCCTGCGAAAACGCCGAGCTGCTTTCCATCACCGACCGCATCTACGTGCTCTTTGACGGGCGCGTGATGGCCGAATTGGAGACAGCCAAGACCGACGAGGATGAAATCATGCATTACGCTGTCGGCAGCACAACCAAGTACGCCCGCTAAGGGCGATCACAGGAGGGTGTTACTATGCAAACGACCCCAAAACCGATCTCGACGAAATCCCCGCGGAAGACCAAGAACGCCGCGCGCTTCTTGCTGGATTGGGCAGCCGTCATCGCGCTGGCGCTGTGCTTCATCGTCTTCACGCTCATCAAGGGCAGCCGCTTCATGTCGTTCAACAACATGATCAACATCCTGCGCGCCATGTCCATCACCACTGTGTTCGCCATCGCCGCTACGGTTACCATGGCGCCGGACGGCTTTGATATGTCTGCCTGTACGCTGGCAAGCTGCTCGGCCTATGTGTTCGTGAGCATGTATCTGTGGTACGGCCTGCCGTTGTTCGCGTGCGTGCTGATTACCATCGCCGTGACGCTGATTATGTACCAGCTGACCATGTTCCTCATTCTCGTCTGCAAGATTCCGGATATGCTGGCGACCTGCGCGCTGATGTTCGTGCATCAGGGTCTGGGGCAGTGGTATATCGGCGGCGGCGCGGTCTCCACCGGCATGCGCACGCCCGCAGGCGCACAGCCCGCGCGCATCAAGCTGGAGCCCTCTTTCAGCGCCATCGGCAAAGAGCCTTGGCTGATCATCATCATGCTGGTCTGCGTGCTCATCGCGCACATCTTCCTCGAATATACTAAACACGGCCGCTTCATCTACGCCATGGGCGGCAACAAGCAGGCGGCCAAGCTGAGCGGCATCAACGTCAAGGCTTACCGCTATCTGGCCGGCATGATTACCGCGGTGTTCGTCGCCATCGGCGGCATCCTCGTTGCCTCCCGCGGCAGCTCCGCGCAGGTCATGTGCTGCGATAACTACCTGATGCAGTCGTTGGCAGCCGTGTTCGTCGGCCGCTCGGTCGGCGGCGCGGAAAGACCCAACGCGCTGGGCACCCTGATCGGCGCGATGATGGTTTCCACGCTGGAAAACGGCCTGACCATCTGCGCGGTACCGTTCTATGTGCTGCCCGCCGTCAAGGGCGCGGTGCTCGCGCTGGCTCTGGTTGCAGCCTACGCCACCAAGAAGGAACAGTGATGGACGGCTTGAACCGTTATCACCGGTTCGAGATGATCCAGCTGCTGTTTCAAACAGAACAGACACAGGACCGGAACGGGAAGTAAAGCCCGGACTGGTCCAGTTTCATCTATGCCGCAAACCCCAGATCGCATCTGCCACAGAGAACCCTGTCACAATTCCGGTCACTATATATTCAGGAGGAATGCCTGCATGAAGATTCTCAACTACGGTTCCATGAATATAGACAACGTCTATCAGGTTGAGCACATGATTCATCCGGGCGAAACGCAAATGGCAATCGCCAAGAACGTGTTCGCCGGTGGAAAAGGGCTCAACCAGTCCATCGCCATCGCCAAAGCGGGCGGCACGGTGTATCACGCCGGCGTAGTCGGTGAAGACGGCGCCATCCTGATGGATACGCTGGCAAAGCACGGCGTGGATACGCGCTATGTTAAGCACGCAGCCGGTCCTTCCGGGCACACCGTCATTCAGGTAGACTCAAGCGGACAAAACAGCATCATCGTCTTTGCCGGAGAAAACATGCGCGTTCTGGATGAAGATATTGAGCGTGTGCTTTCCGAATTCAATAAAGGCGATTTGCTCATCCTGCAAAATGAGCTGGATCATTCGCCTGCCATCATGCGCATGGCTTCCGAGCGCGGCATGACAATCATCTTCAACCCCTCTCCCGTAAACAGTACGCTGAACAGCTATCCGCTCGCATGCGTCGATTGGTTTCTGCTCAACGAAATCGAGGGCAAAGCACTCACACAGGAGACAGAACCCAAGCGGATTCTCGCAGTGCTGAAAGCACTTTATCCCAACGCAGGCATCGTGCTGACGCTGGGCGAAGACGGCGCATACTGCATGCGCGGAGACGAGATTCTCTATCAACCCGCCTTTCCGGTTCAGCCGGTCGATACCACCGCCGCAGGCGATACCTTTACGGGTTATTTCGTCACAGGGCTTTCCCACGACGAAGATTTATCCAAGGTGATGGAGCGAGCCGCCAAGGCTGCCGCTATCGCTGTAAGCCGCGCCGGCGCCGCAGAGAGCATTCCCTACGCGAATGAGGTGTAACCCCCCAAAGGCTTCAAGCGCCGTCTCATGCGACGAATTTGCGTCATTCCCTATACATCAAAAAGGCTCAGCTAACGCTGGGTTCAGCTTGTTGACATAAGCAAGCTTGGCTTGAATAGCGAAAAGAAAATGAGCAAATCTGAAATTTTGTACAAATTCGTATAACGGGCGCGCAATGTGTATAAAGACGCGGTTGTCTTGCTGAGTTATCTTGAAAATCCTTTGGAGAGGCCAGGGCACTTCGAGTATTTATATCGGCTCATACAGAGCTTACCTCACTGGAAATTCTCAATATCTACGCAAAACGCTGGAATATTGAAGTATTCTTCCGAAACTGTAAGCAGAAGCTCGCCTTCGACAAGTGCCAGCTTCGCAAAAAACAGGGCATTACGAGGATGCGGCTCATTCTTTCGTTTATTTACTTTCTGTGCTGCACCGTTTCCAGATGTGTCGGCTCGTTCGATGAAGGATACAATTATTTCAGAAATTGTGTTTTACAAGAGATTTTTGCTCAAAATGCTTTCTCGATGTAAATAGGGGCATTTGTGCACTTTTCGGGATTTGCTCATTTATAGCATGAAGCGGAGCTACCGTTTGGTCGATGACCCAAGAGAAAATATGTAAACCATGTGCTTGCACAAAGTGTAAACCATGTTGCTCTTGACAAGTTTTACCCCCCTACTATTAGCGAGAACCCCGCTTTTGTTTTCTCATATTGTATCAACCTCGGTGGGATTAGCCAAGAAAGAGACTTTGAGAAATCAGAGTCTCTTTTGTTATGCAAGGGAAATAGGACGAGAAGGGATTTGAACCGACCGGGGGTGAATAAGGCCGCAGTGCGGCCTTAGAGCCGGTCGGACCGACGAGCGGCGAGCGAGGAGAACCAAATCCCTCCTTCTGCGCCAAGAAAGAGACTTTGAGAAATCAGAGTCTCTTTTGTTATGCAAGGGAAATAG
>OLRV01000689.1_pt1 | contig 32635 bp, 29 predicted proteins | sample 1672421 | NCBI WGS metagenome assembly OLRV01 (sample SAMEA3136684, study PRJEB25190) | human gut metagenome | biome: human gut; feature: human-associated habitat; material: faeces | place: Austria | collected 2013
TTATTTTATTTATTTATTCTATTTTAAATTTATTTTTTATTATTTTACTTTAATTTATTTTTTCCACAATTGTAATTAATTTAATTTTTCTTTTATATTCTTTTTTTATCTTTTTTTTTCTAATTTATTCTATTTTTTTCTTTATTTTTCCTATTAAAAATAATCCACACCTAAAATATCTTTAATTATCTTTTTTTTACTATTTTTTTCTAATTTATTCTATTTTTTTCGAATTTTCATTTTCGAATTATCCACAGTTTATTAATGATTTGTGGATAATTATGTTAAAATTTAAAGGCAGAATTTCTTCTACCTTTTTATCTTTTACTCTTCTTTTAATCTAATTGGTAAAATCATATATGTATAATCATTATTTTCAACAGATTTTATTAAACATGGTGATATACTTGTTCCAAATTCTATAAATACTTCTTCATCTTCAACTGCTTTTAAACTATCTAAAAAATATTTTGGATTAAAACCTGCTTCTAAATTTTTCCCTTCTGTAGAAACAAATAATTCTTCTTTTGCATCTCCTGTTTGATTTGTACAAGATATAATGACTTTTCCAATATCAACTTGAACTTTTACTGGGTATTTTTTTTCTTTCTCAATTGCTGATGCTGATATTAAACTAATTCTTTCAAAACTATTTTGAATGCTATTTTTGTTCACTCTTATTCTTGTTTCCCAATTACTTGGTATTACATTTTTATAATTTAAAAATTCTCCATCTAATATTCTTGTTACAATTTTACAATTATCCATTTCAAATAATGCTTGATTTTTTGAAACCCCTATTTTTACAGGTTCAAAAGAATCTGATATAATTTTATTTACTTCATTTAATGTTTTTCCTGGTATAACTGCACTAAAATTATTAGTTTGTTTATTTAAATAAATGCTTCTTAATGCTAATCTAAATCCATCTACTGCTACTAAATTTAATTTATTATTTTCTATTTCAAATAAACATCCTGTAAATATTGGTCTATTTTCCTCTGAGCTTACTGCGAAAATTGTTTTTCTTATCATATTTTTTAAAACATTTTGATCTACTTCTATTGAATTTTCAATTTCTATCTTTGGAAGTTCTGGAAATTCTTCTGGATTCATTGTAGCTAATTTGTATAGAGATCCTTCACATTCAATTTCTAATAAATTTTTATCATTTAGAGAAATATATATTTCTGTATCAGGTAATTTTCTAATTATTTCACTAAACATTATAGCATTTACAACTGTACTTCCTTGTTCTTTAATTTCACATTCCATTATATATTCTATACCTATTTCTAAATCATAGGTTGTTAATTTTATTTCATTATCATTTGTTTGAATTAATATTCCTTCTAGTATAGGCATTGTAGTTTTAGAAGCTACCCCCTTTACTACGGAATTTAATGCTTTAATAATTTTGTCTTTGTAACAAACTATTTTCATTTTGCTTCCTCCTTTATAATATATATAATATTTTTAGTAGTAATAGTATTAGGTGCTGTGGAAACTGTGGAAAACTATGTTGATAGTTAGAATCCCTAGCAAAAATACTGTTTATAATTTAGTGGAAAACTCAATAAGTAATCCACAACTAAAATTTTTAATTGTGTAAAAATGAGATATACACAGTTTTTAAACAACTTATTAACATCTGTATGTGGATATCCAATGTGTTAATTCCGTAAGAAGAGAACCACATGATTTTTCCAAACACAAATTTTTCCAAACACAATTTTTAAAAAATTTGTGAATTTTATAAGGCTGTTATTGTTTACCATTTATGATAATGTTTTTCACACTATCCACAATTAACTTTGTATTATTTTTTTCTTTTACTTCTTTTTCTATTTTTCTACAAGCATGCATAACAGTCGAATGATCTCTACCACCAAAGTCAGTTCCTATCTGAGGATAAGACATGTTAGCAACTTCTCGACAAAGATACATAGCAATTTGTCTTGGAAACGCAATATCATTTGATCTTTTATTTCCAGATAAATCATCTTTATTTATACTAAAATATTTAGCTACAGTTTCTTTTATAAAATCACAAGAAATTACTTTTTCATTTTCATATTTAAATTCATTTATAATATTTTCGGCTAATTCAATCGTTATTGGACTGTGTGTAAGTGAAGCTCTTGCAACGATTTTATTAAATACACCTTCTAATTCTCTAATATTAGAATCTATTTTATTAGCAATATTTGAAAGAATAAAATCTTCTATGATAACATTTTCCTCTTGAGCTTTTTTTCTTAGAATTGCTAAACGTGTTTCGTAATCAGGACAAGAAATATCTGCTAAAAGCCCCCATTCGAATCTTGATTTTAATCTATCTTCTAGAAATTGAATATCTCTAGGAGGTTTATCACTTGAAATAATTATTTGTTTTCCCTCTTCATATAAAGCATTAAAAGTATGGAAAAATTCTTCTTGAACTCTTTCTTTTCCAGCGATAAATTGAATATCATCTATTAATAAAACATCAATTGTTCTATACTTATTTCTAAAAAATTCATTTTTATTATCTTTAATAGCGTTAATTAATTGGTTTGTAAATTTTTCAGATGTAACGTACAAAACATTAGCATTTTTATTATTTTCTAAAATTCTATTTCCTATTGCATGCATCAAGTGAGTTTTCCCCAATCCAACGCCTCCGTAAAGGAATAAAGGATTATAAGAGTTAGAAGGTTCATTTCCAACTGCTAGTGCTGCAGCATGTGCAAATCTATTATTATTCCCAACAACAAAAGTTTCGAAAGTATATTTTGGATTTAATGTTGATTTGTTTAATTCAACGTCAGCTGAAGAATTATTAGAATCATTTATAATAATTTCATTTGTAGATATTTTGTTTTCTTTTGAAATATCAATAACAGAAAAAGTCCATTCCATATTTGTAATGAATCTTAAAGTATTGAAAATAAGACTTCTATATTTATTTTCAATAAAATCCTGTTGATATTCAGAGGTGGTTGTAAAAATAATATGATTACCGTCTATGCTTCTGATTCCTAAAGGTAAAATCCAAGTTTCGTAAGAAATTTGAGTTAATTCAGGTTTTAAGACTTCTTTTATTTTTGCAATCAACTCGTCTTTTTCAATAGCCATTTATAATCATCCTTTCTAAAAAATTATCCACAAAGTTATCCACAACTGTTGATAAGTTTGTAATATTTTTGACATAATAAAACTCATAAATACGAACAAAAATTTAAGTGTTTTCAACAAAAGTAGTATTTATATTTTACTTTCACATAATAACAAATTTATACACAATAAGTCAATAAAATTGTGGAAAAAAATTTTTTTGTGTGGATAAAATGAGAAAAAGCTGTGGAAAAAAAATAAAATATTACAAAAATGTTACGAATATTGCAAAAAAAAATTATAAAAATTGCTTGACAATTATAGCAAAATTGGAGTATAATCGGTATACTTGTTATTTTGTGAAAAAAACAATTTCCGTAACAACGGAGTTTTATAAAAAAATCAATAGGAGGTGCTAAAATGAAAAGAACATTTCAACCAAAAACAAGACAAGAAAAGAAAGAACATGGATTTATGAAAAGAATGAAAACTAAATCTGGAAGAAACATATTAAAAGCAAGAAGAGCAAAAGGTAGAAAAAAATTAAGTGCTTAATTTAATTATGTTTTATTAATAAAAATTAATAAGAAAAGGGACGCAGAAAGTGATCCCTTTCCACATAATTTTATTAAATAATAGTTTTTTTCATTAAGACAATAAAGGAAGAAGAAGGGAAAAGAATAATGAAAAAAACAGAGATGCTAAAAAAAAATTATGAATATAAAAGAGTTTTGACAAAAGGAAAGTATTATTCAGGCAAATACATAGAAGCTTTTATAAAAACAAACAATAACAATAAAAACTTTCTAGGGATTGCTATAGGAGTAAAGATAGCAAAGGCAGTTAAAAGAAATCATATAAAAAGATTAATAAGAGAAAACTATAAAAATCTTGAAGAAAAGGTTAATTCAGGGAATACAGTAGTGTTTTTATGGAAGAAAAAAATTGATATAAAAAATGCGAATTATAAAAATATCAAACAAGATATGGAAGATATTTTCCATAAATCAAAGCTTTTTATTGAGGAAAAGAAATGAAAAAATTACTTATAAGGCTAATTGAAATGTATCAAAAACATATTTCTAAATGGCTTGAAAGTAAAAACATAAATTGCAAGTTTTATCCTACTTGTTCAGAATATACCAAACAAGCAATTCAGAAATATGGAGCAACAAAAGGGATAATAATTGGAATTTGCAGAATTATAAGGTGTAATCCTTTTTCAAAAGGAGGATATGACCCATTAAAATAAAACTAGGAGGATATGATAGATGTTTGAATTTTTTGCAAATATCTTTGGCTACTTATTACAGTTTTTATATACTCTAGTAAATAATTATGGTTTAGCAATTATTTTATTTACACTTATTATTAAATTATTACTATTACCGTTATCTATAAAACAACAAAAAACAATGAAGAAATCTTCAGAATTACAAGAAAAAGTAAAAGTGATGCAGTTTAAGTACAAAAACGATCCAGAAAAGTTGAATAAAGAAATGATGAACTTGTATAAAACAGAAAATGTAAGCCCTTTTAGTGGATGTTTAACTTCAATTATACAAATGTTGTTATTATTATCTATTTTCTATTTAGTAAGAAGTCCATTAACTTTTATGGAAAAAATACCACAAGAGAATATAAATACATATATTCAACAGTTAAAAGATGAAGGTAAAGTAATAAGTAATGTTTATCCAGAAATAGATTTAATAAGAGAAACAGAATTATTAAAAGAAAAAAATCCGGAAGATCAGTTTATTGAAAAAACAAATATTAAAATGAATTTCTTAGGACTAGATCTAAGCAAAATACCACAACAAAATATGACGGATTATACAGTATATATTATTCCAGTATTATATATTTTATCATCTTTTATATCAATCAGAATTACAACAGCAAAGCAACAAAAAGATAAAGAAGATAAAAAATTAAAAAATATTGATGGAAATACAGGAAAAGAAATTAAAGAAGAAAATAACGAAATGGATGCTGTAATGCAAACAAACAAGATGATGTCATGGTTTGTACCAATAATGTCTATTTCTATAGCATTTATAGCACCTTTAGGATTAGCATTATATTGGCTAATAAGTAATATTCTTATGATTGCAGAAAGATTAATTATAGATAAAGTTGTAAAATCTTAGGGAGGTGCCATAAAAATGGCAAAAAGTATTATTTCGGAAGGAAAAACTACCAATGAAGCAATAGAAAAAGGATTAAAACAGTTAAATGTTTCAAAAAAGATGGTAGATATAAAAGTTTTAGAGAGTGAAGATAAAAGAAGTTTCTTTAGTATTTTAGCTCCAAGAGTTGTAAAAGTAGAGATGACACTAAAAGAAAAAGAGGAAGAAGAAACACAAACAAAACAAATAAAACATAAAAAAGAAATAGTTCTTACTGAGGAAGAACGAGAAAAAGCAGAAAAGAATATAGAAAGATTTTTAGAACAGCTAAAAACAAACTTACAGGAAAATATAAGTTATCAGATTGAAAAATCTGAAGAAGCAATAAAAGTAAGCTTAAATGGGGAAGGACTAGGCTTTTTAATAGGTTATAGAGGAGAAACATTATATGCTATGCAAAACATTATATCATCTATAGCAGGTAAAGGAATTCAAAATCGAATAAGAGTTATTTTAGATATAGAAGGATATAAAGAAAAGAGAGAAAAAACTCTAGAGGATTTAGCTGAAAAAGTTGCAAAAACAGTTATAAAGACAAAGAAATCAGTTAAATTAGAACCTATGCAAGCATATGAAAGAAAAATAATTCATAGTAAATTACAACAAAATTCACAAGTTGAAACAATCAGTATTGGGGAAGAACCATATAGAAGAGTGGTAATTTCTTTAAAGAATAAATAAAATATATAAAATCGGAGGTCAAAGGTCGGATTTTACAAATAATTTGTAAATCTATCTTTGACCTTTTTTGTAAAATAAAAATTTTGATATAATAGGAGGTAAAAATGAGTACTATAGCGTCTATATCTACGGCTCCGCGGAATTGGTGGGATAGGTATTATTAGAATGAGTGGACAGCTTTGCTTTGAAGTATTAGACAAAATGTTTATACCAAAAAATAAACAATCAATAGAAGAAATAAAAGGATATACCATTAAATATGGAAATATAGTTGATAATGGTGAAGTGATAGATGAAGTATTAGTATCCTATTTCAAGGCACCTAAAAGCTATACAATGGAGAATATGTGTGAAATAAATTCGCATGGAGGAAATATTATTGTAAAAAAGATATTAGAATTGTGTTTAAAAAATGGTGCGGAATTAGCGGAACCAGGCGAATTTACTAAGAGAGCTTTTTTAAATGGAAGGATTGATTTAGTACAAGCAGAATCGGTTATTGATATTATTAATGCTAAATCTGAAAAAGAAGTAAAAACAGGAATTAAACAATTAGAGGGACTATTATCTAAAGAAATAGCGGAAATAAAGCAAGAAATAATGGATGTAATGATTAATATAGAAGTGTCTATAGATTATCCAGAATATGATGTTGAAGATGTTGCAAATGCTGAAATTACTGATATGTTAGATAGTGTAAAGAAAAAATTAGAAAGACTTGAAAGAAGTTTTGATAATGGGAAAGTTATAAAAGAAGGCATAAAAACAGCTATTATAGGAAAGCCAAATGCAGGTAAATCATCTTTATTAAATGCTATTTTAAAGGAAGATAGAGCTATAGTTACAGAATATGAAGGTACAACAAGAGATACTATCGAAGAATTTGTAAATATTAATGGTATACCATTAAAACTTATTGATACAGCGGGAATAAGAGAAACAAAAGATGAGGTAGAGAAGATAGGAATAGCAAAATCTAGGGAAACAGCTAATACAGCAGATTTAATAATTGCAATATTTGATGCTTCAAAGGAAATAGATGAAGAAGATTTAGAAGTGATAGATTTTATTAAAAATAAAAAAGCTATTATAATTTTAAATAAAATTGATTTAAAAGCAAAAATAGACGAAAATAATGAAAATTTGAAAAAATTAAGTGGCAATATAATAAAAATGTCTGCATTAAAAAATATAGGAATAGATAAATTATATGAAAAAATTACAGAAATGTTTAATTTAAATGAGATAAATCTAGATAATGAAAATGTAATTACAAATGTTAGACAAAAAAATTTAATAACAAAAGCAATTGAAAATGTAAAAAAGGCTAAAGAAACAATCGAACAAAAAATGCCAATAGATATTGTAGCAATTTTTATAAAAGATATTTTAGAGGATTTAGGCAAAATTACAGGTGAAGTTGTAACTGAAGATATAATTGAAGAAATTTTTGCCAACTTTTGTCTGGGAAAATAAAACTTAAATTGCAAGCGAGAATAAAAAATAAACAATTTTAATAAAAAAGTAATAAAATTATATAGCAAAAAACAAAAAAGCTATTAAAACGAATCTGAAAGCAAAATAGACAAAAGAAGAATTAATATAATTTAATAAAAAATAAAGAGCATAATAACAATAAACTCAAAAAGTAAAAACAAACAATGGGTTACATAAAATCAAAGACTTAAAAAATACAATACACAAAAAAAGACAAAATTCGACAAATGGAGGAAAACCTTGTAAGACAATAAAAACAGAAAGGTTTTAACAATAAAAGTTCACAAGAACTTAAAAGTAAATTTGACCTGATGATAAAAACGAACGGCGATTTTCTGTTTCACAAGGAATGAAAAAAATCAAAATAAAACGTGGAACAAAAAGAAAAAATAAGATAGTATAAAATGAAAGAAGGTTAGAAATAGAAATGAAATTAGAAAAGGGAGAATACTACGCTGGAGATTATGATGTTGCAGTTGTAGGAGCAGGTCATGCTGGATGTGAAGCAGGTCTTGCCGCTGCTAGACTTGGAATGAAAACATTAATTTTTTCAATCAGTTTAGAAGCAATAGCAAATATGCCATGTAATCCACATATAGGAGGAAGTTCAAAAGGACATTTAGTAAGAGAAATAGATGCACTAGGTGGAGAAATGGGGAAAAATATAGATAAAACAATGATTCAGATTAAAATGCTTAACACTTCAAAAGGACCAGCAGTACATTCTTTAAGAGCACAAGCAGATAGAAAAAAATATCAAGCAGAAATGAAGCATACCTTAGAAAAACAAGAGAATCTAGAAGTAAAGCAAGGGGAGATTGTAGATATTAAAATTGAAAACGGAGAAGTAAGGGCAATAAAAACAGATTTAGGAGCAGTTTATAAAGTTAAAAGTATAATTCTTGCCACCGGAACATATTTAAAAGGAAAAATATTTATAGGAGAATATTCAAAAGAAAGTGGTCCAGATGGTGTAGCAGCAGCTAACAAGTTATCAGAATGTTTAAAAAACATAGGAATTGATTTAATTAGATTTAAAACTGGAACACCAGCTAGAATTAATAGAAGAAGTATAGATTTTAGTAAAATGGAAGTACAAAAAGGAGATAAAGATATAGAACCATTTTCTTTTGAAGATAAACCAACAGATTTCGAACAAGTAGATTGCTATTTAACTTATACTAATGCAGAAACACATAAAATAATAAGAGAAAACTTACATAGATCACCTTTATATGCAGGAATGATAGAAGGGACAGGTCCAAGATATTGTCCATCTATTGAAGATAAAGTAGTTAGATTTAGTGATAAGCCAAGACATCAAGCATTTGTAGAGCCAGTAGGGTTAGATACTGAAGAAATGTATATACAAGGAATGAGTTCTTCTTTACCAGAAGATGTACAAATTGCTTTATATCATACAATACCTGGGTTAGAACATGCAGAATTCACAAGACCTGCCTATGCTATAGAATATGATTGCATTGACCCATCTAATTTAAAATTATCATTAGAATATAAAGGAATAAACGGATTATTCATGGCAGGTCAAATTAATGGAACTTCAGGGTACGAAGAAGCAGCATGTCAAGGATTAATTGCAGGAATTAATGCAAGCAGAAAAATAAAAGGAGAAAAACCATTAATTCTTGATAGAACACAAGGATACATAGGAGTTCTTATTGATGATATTGTAACTAAGGGAACAAATGAACCATACAGAATGATGACATCTAGAGCAGAATATAGGCTTTTATTAAGACAAGATAATGCAGACTTAAGATTAACTGAAATAGGCCATGAAATAGGTCTTATAAAAGAAGAAAGATATGAAAAATTTAAAAATAAGAGAGAAAATATACAAAAAGAAATAGAAAGATTAAGAAGTTTAACTGTAAAACCAACAAAAGAAGTAAATGAGTTGCTAAAGGAACATGGAACATCAGAACTTAATACAGGAACAAAAATGGCAGAATTATTAAAAAGAACAGAATTAAATTATGATATATTAGAAAAAATTGATCCAGATAGACCAAAATTAGATAAACAAGAAAAAGAAGAAGTAGAAATACAAATAAAATATGAAGGATATATAAAAATGCAAGAAGCACAGGTAGAAAGATTTAAGAAACTTGAAACTAAAATATTGCCAGAAGATATATCATATGAAGAAATAAAGGGAATAAGTCTAGAAGGAAGACAAAAACTAGATAAATTTAAACCATATTCAATCGGTCAAGCTTCAAGAATATCAGGAGTTTCACCTGCAGATATATCAGTGCTTTTAGTATATCTAGAACAAAAGAAAAAAGAAAGGAGATAATATGGAATTTGAAGAATTTAAGGAAAAATTTAAGAATCATTTATCAATAATTAATAAAACAATTACAGATGAACAGATTTTAAAATTTTATAGATACATGGAACTATTATTAGAATGGAATGAAAAAATAAACTTAACAGCAATAACAAATCCAGAAGATATCATTTTAAAACATTTCATAGATTCATTAACAATTGAAGAATATATTAATAAAGGCGAATCTTTAGTAGATGTAGGTACAGGAGCAGGATTTCCAGGAATACCAATTAAGATATATAGAGATGATATCAATGTTACATTAATAGATTCGTTAAACAAAAGAATAAATTTTCTAAATATAGTAATAGAAGAATTAAAACTAGAAAAAATAAAAGCAATCCATAGTAGGGCAGAAGAATTTGGAAAAAATGTAAAGTATAGAGAAAAATTTGATGTATCAACATCAAGAGCAGTGGCAAATCTTGCTACTCTGTCAGAATATTTAATACCATTAATAAAACAGCAAGGAAAAAGTATTTGTATGAAAGGTTCTGAAATAGAAGAAGAACTAAACAATAGTAAAAAGGCAATAAAAGTTTTAGGTGGAAAAATACTAAAAGTTGATGAATTTACTTTACCAAATAGTGATATTAAAAGAAATATAATTGTTATTAAAAAGGTGGAAAACACACCAGCTAAATATCCTAGAAAACCAGGAATTCCAGCGAAAGAGCCGATATCATAAAAACATAAGAAGTTGCTATTTACACTGCAAAAAAACAAATTCAATAAAAGCAAAAAAAGTCAATAAATTTCTTAAATTTTATTGACTTTTTTTATATATTTATATATTATTATAGTGAAGAATAAATAAAACTTATTAATAAATATTAACTAAAATGGAGGCAATTAAATTGGGAAAGATAATATCAGTAGCAAATCAAAAAGGTGGAGTAGGAAAAACAACAACAACAGTTAATTTATGTACGATTTTAGCAAAAAAGGGTAAAAAAGTACTTTTAATTGATGCTGACCCTCAAGGAAACGCAACAAGTGGGTTAGGAGTAGAAAAAGAAGTTGAAAATTCTACATACGATATATTAGTAAATGACACAGAAATAAAAGATGCAATTCAAGATACAATTATAAAAAATTTAAAAGTATGTCCAGCAAACATGAATTTAGCAGGAGCAGAGGTAGAACTTGTTTCAATGATGTCAAGAGAACAACGATTAAAAGAAAAATTAGATGTAATAAAAGATGAATTTGATTATATTTTAATTGATTGTCCACCATCTTTAGGACTAATTACATTAAATTCTTTTACTGCATCAAATAGTGTACTAATCCCTGTACAATGTGAATATTTTGCATTAGAAGGATTAGGACAACTAATAAATACAATAAATCTTGTAAAAAAACATTTAAATAAAGAAATTCAAATTGAAGGAGCATTACTTACAATGTATGATGCAAGGACAAATCTTTCAAATCAGGTAGTAAAAGAAGTAAAAAAATACTTTGAAGACAAAGTATATAAAACAGTAATACCAAGAAATGTAAGACTAAGTGAAGCTCCAAGCTATGGGATGCCAATTACAGAATATGATCCAAGATCAAAGGGAGCAAAAAGCTATATGAAATTTGCAAAAGAATTTTTAAAAATAAATGACGAGCAAAAAAAAGCAAAACATATGATGTAAAAGTAAAAAGAATATATTTAAGTACAATACAACTACAATAAAACAAATGATAGGAGGAATAAAAATGGCAAAAATGACAGGCTTAGGAAAAGGGCTAGATGCCTTATTTGGACCAGCTCCAGAAGAAGAGCAAATAAAAGAAAATGACTCATTAAAGAATTTAAAAATAACAGAAGTAGAACCTAATAGAGACCAACCAAGAAAAAGATTTGATCAAGAAGCATTAGAAGAATTAGCAAGTTCAATTAAAGAATATGGATTAATTCAACCAATAGTAGTAACAAAAAAGGATGGATATTATAGTATCATAGCAGGAGAAAGAAGATGGAGAGCCTCTAAAATTGCAGGGTTAAAAGAAATTCCAGCAATTATTAGGGAAGATGACGAAAAAATAAACTCAGAAATATCTCTAATTGAAAATATGCAAAGAGAAGATTTAAATCCTGTAGAAAAAGCTATGGGAATAAAAACTTTAATAGACAATTATGGAATGTCACAAGAAGAAGTAGCAAAAAAATTGGGAAAAGGTAGAAGTACAATAGCTAACTGGGTAAGAGTTCTAAACTTAGAGCCAAGGGTATTAGAAATGGCAAAAGAAGGTAAAATATCAGAAGGATACTGTAAAGCATTATTAGCAATAACAGACCCAGAAAAACAATACCAAACAGCAATACAAATGTTAGAAAGAGGACAAACAGTAAGACAAGTTGAAAAAAAGGCAAAAGTAAAAGAAACAAGAGAAGAACAAAGAAGAAATCATATATTATATAAAAATATAGAAGATACATTTCAAGGATTTTTTGGTTCAAAAGTAAAGTTAGATGCAGGAAAAAGACGTGGAAAGATTATAATAGAATATACATCAAATGATGATTTAGAAAGAATTTTAGGGTTGATTAAATAAATTCGAAAAAGAAAGTGTGATATTATGGAAAATTTTATAAATTCAGTAGGAATAGAAAAAATTATACTGTTTGTATTAATTTTTAATGTTGTTTTACTAATAGGATTTATTATTAATATTATCAAAACAAACGCAATTAGTAAAAGATACAAGAACTTTATGCAAAAATTAGGAGAAGGGAAAAATATAGAAGAGGACTTAGAGAATTATATGTATAAAGTAGAAAGAGTAGAAAAACAAAATATAGAAATAGCTAAATTTATAGAGCAATTAGATAAAGATTTTGAAAAAAGTATACAAAAGGTTGGAATTATTAGATATAATGCATATAAAGACACAGGAAGTGATTTAAGTTTTACGCTTGCCTTGTTAGATGAAAATAACAATGGAGTTGTATTAAATGGAATTTATTCTAGAGAAATGTCAAACATATATGCAAAACCAATTGAAAATGGAAAGTCTACTTATACTCTTTCAGATGAAGAGCAAAAGGCGATAGAAAGGGCTATAAATTCCACAAAATCTGGAAGATAAAAAAATTAAAAATTCCTATTGACAAATGCCCTGAAAAATGCTAAGATAAATACTGTCGCTGGACATTTGTCTTAAGATATGGAGAGGTGGTCGAGTTGGTTTATGGCACCAGTCTTGAAAATTGGCGTGCGTTTATAGCGTACCGTGGGTTCGAATCCCACCCTCTCCGCCAAACAATTTAAGTTAGATATTAAAAACCAAAAAATATCTAACTTTTATTTATAAGATGGAGATGTACCCAAGTGGTGAAGGGGACTGTTTGCTAAACAGTTAGGTCCCGAAAGGGGCGCGGAGGTTCGAACCCTCTCATCTCCGCCATAAATATATTAATATTTTGGAGGCAGTAGATTATTCTACTGTTTTTTTAGATTTGTTCTATATATTGAAAAATATTAAACTAAAAGACTATAAAAGCTTGTAATGATTTATAATTTGGTATAAAATAAATTTGAAAAACAATTTATATAAGGAGACAAATCGTGAAAAGAAAAGAAAGAGAATTAAAAAATCAAATAGATTATGAAGAAAATAAAATTGCAAAAAAGATTTTAAGAAGATATAAATTTGAAAAATGGATATATTACACAATATTCTTATTGATAACTATAACATGTATTTTATGGGCAATAAATATACATGGGACAAGTAATTTATTATTGTGTTTAGTAATATACATAATTTTTTCATCTTTTTTTGCAACCAGATATAGGCAACATTCAGAAAAGTTAATGAAAGAAGCATTAAATACAAGCATTTGTCCAGAGGGATTTCTGAATATTAACATATATAATGCTAAAAAAATGTTAGTAAATAAATCTGCTTATAATTATACACTAAATAAAATAGCTACAGGGTATATACAATTAGGAGAATTTGAGAAAGCAAAAGGAATAATAAAAGATATAGAAAAAATAAAAAATAATATTATTATAAAAGGAGAAATAATAAAAAATAAAATAGATATAGCATTTTTTACAGAAAATAAGAAAGAATTTAAAGAACAATGTGAAAAAATGAGAAACATTATAAAATTTCTACCTAAAAAAAGTAGAAAAGAAATTACTTTTAATATGACAATAAAAGAAGCAATAATGGATAAAGATGTTAAAAAAGTAAATGAGTTAAGTCAACAATTAGAAAAAAGAAAGAATTTATTAGACAAAATAATGGTTCAATATTACAAAGGGGTTGTTTTAGAAAAAAATAATAAAAATTATAAAAATGAATATAAATTTGTTGCTGAAAAAGGAAATAATTTATATATAGCTAAACAAGCTAGAGAAAAATTAAAAATAGAACCAAAAGATAATCCTTATAAAAAGAAAAGACACGTAATATACAAAGCAATCAATATTATATCAATATTAATAATTTTATTGTATATGATGTCTGTACTAATATATATGAAAGAAAAACCAAATATAAAATGGAATACAGGGGAAGTTTCAATTTTTGAACAAAAAATGATATTGCCTATAGGAGTAAAAGAATTTGAAGAGAAAAATCAAATAGAAATCAAAGAAATAGATGAAAACAATTTTGCTGAGGTAAAATTAGGAGAGAGTACGATACTTCTTTATATTAAAGATGAACAGATAAAGGGATTAAAAATAGACCTCGATAGTATTAGTCAATCTGACATAGATAAAATTATATTTCCTAACAATGTAAGTTTAAATAATAGTATAGATGAAGTAAAAGAAATATATAAAACTGGAAATGTTAATGTTTTTTTGAAAAAATATGACGAAAAAGTAAGTGAGGATGAAAATATTCATATTGATAGATATATTGGACAAAGATATAATATAGAGATTAGAGGCATAGGGGATAAGATTCAGAGTATTTTATATGTTTATAAGTATTAAACAATAATTCTGTGATATAAATAATTTGATATTTATGTTACAGAATTATTACATTTTTGTTAAAAAAATAAAAAATATTGCAAAAAGTTGAAAAAAAATAGAAAATATTGTATAATGAAAGTAGTGATTTGAAATTTGGAGGTGAAAGCATGAGAAATGTACTTAAAATATGTTATAAGTTTTTATCTATAAGTGTTATTTTATTTGTTATGTATTGTGCTTTCAGTAATTATATTGTATGTGCAGATAGTAAAAGTGATGATTTCAATCCTTATGAATATGACCCAACAAGTACTAAGTCAGAAGGAGATACAAAGCTTTTGACTATAGGAAATGACATAATAGGACCGATACAATTAATAGGAAGTGTTGTTTCGGTTATAGCAATTATAATCATAGGAATTAGATATATGCTAGGAAGTGTAGAAGAAAAAGCACAATATAAAGAAACTATGATGCCGTATTTAATAGGAGCAGTACTAGTATTTGGAATTACAAACGTATTAGCAATAGTAAGTGAATTGGCTAAATCAATATAAAGAGAAGAAGGTGAGGAAAATGCAAAGTAAAATATTGAAATTAATAGTTATTATTAGTGTATTTATAATAGTAAGTGTTTTCCCTGTTAAGGTTTTCTCTAGTTGGGCAGATGATGCAGATAATTTTTTGAAATCTGCTGGTAGTGGTATAACAGTTGATAAGGATCAATTAACAAGTGCTTCGGATGAAATTTATAATACATTAACTTCAATTGGAATGATAGTTGCGGTTATAGTAGGTATGATTTTAGGAATTACTTATATGATGACAGGAGCAGTAGATAAAGCAAAGGTTAAAGAATCAATAATGCCATATTTATTGGGATGTATTGTAATTTTTGGAGCTTTTGGAATATGGAAGTTAGTTATTAATGTTATGAATGGAGTAGGATAAGTAGATATGAAAAAAATTTTTAGGATAGGAATAGTATTAATTTTTATTATGATGTTTGTAGTTACTAATATTTATGCCTTTTCTATAGGTGATTTAAATGGAAACGGTTCAAATACTCAAAGTTTAAAAACTACTGGAAATAAAACTATAACAATACTTTCAATAATTGGTTCTTTTATTTCAGTTATAGTATTAATCATATTAGGAATTAAATATATGCTAGGAAGCGTAGAAGAAAAAGCAGAATACAAAAAGACTTTAATGCCTTATGTTATAGGTGCGACTTTTGTATTTGCAGCTTCTGCAATAGCTGGAGCTATTTACAATGCTATTCCAAAATAGATATTTTAAATTAGTTATTAATGTTCTTTGGATACAAAGATTTAAATATAAAATAAATAAAAGAAAGGATGATGAAACATGAAAAAAGGAACAAAAATGATTTTTTCAACAATTATGATTATAATGATGGTAATTTTGACTGTTGCTCCAGTTTTTGCTGCAACAGTAGGAGCAGTAGATCCAAAGGATTTAAAAGGAAGTAACAGTACAAATACAGCGACAATGCAAAGTATAGGAAATCAAATTATAACAGTTGTTTCTGTAGCAGGATCAATTGTTTCAGTTGTAGTATTGGTTGTTCTAGGTATTAAATACATGATGGGTAGTGCAGAAGAAAAAGCAGAATACAAAAAGACTTTAATGCCTTATATTATAGGTGCTGCACTTGTATTTGCAGCTTCAGCTATAGCAGGAATTGTTTTCAATTTTGCAAATAGTTTTACAGCTTAATAATTGAAATAAAAATACATATAAAAAAGAGAGGCAACTCTCTTTTTTTGTGCATATTTAAATTCTAAAATAAAAAATATATATAAATAAATATAAAAATTAACAACTGATTACAAGAATATTACAAATATATTAAATATCATTTTTTTTTTGCTATAATGTTACATTTCCCAACAAAATCTGTTATAATAGTATTAAGTGTAAATGGATTTAAAAACTAAAGAAAGGGGAATATTATGAAATCATATTATATACCTAGAAATTATAAAGGAGAGGGAAGAATTTTATATATTTTTTCGACTAAAGCAATTATTTATACCGCTGTTGGAGTAGGAATAGGGTTAATTTTTTATTTTTTATTTAATTTGATAGGTTTAACTATGGTAGGAATTATAATAGCAGGACTTTTTGGATTAGTAGGATTTTGTATAGCGACATTTAAAGTTCCTGATATGAAGAATTTTGAATTAACTAAAAAAACAGGTGGAGAAAAAATTGATGATGTTATAAAAAGATGGATATTATTCAAAAAAAATAATAACAAAATATATGTTTACATGAATGAAGATATAACAGAAGATAAGGAGGAAAAAAAGAATGAACGATCAAACAGTTAACATACTAACTTATGTGCTAGGATTTATGATTTTTATATTAATTATATTATCAGTAATTTTTATTCTTTTAAAAATAAAAGAAAAAAAGGATAAAGAACCTAAAGAAAGTGAATTTGAAAAAGACAGCAAGAAAAAAACTAAAGAGCCAAAAGAAAAATTAACTACAGAATATAATAAGCAATCAATATTTTCTTTTATGCAATTTGATGGTATTGAAGATAATATGATTATACAAAAAGAGAGACGCAAATATTTAATGGTAATTGAATGTCAAGGAATTAACTATGATTTAATGTCAGGAGTAGAAAAAACAAGCGTTGAGCAAGGTTTTTTACAATTTTTAAATACATTAAGACATCCAATACAAATTTATACACAAACAAGGACAGTTAATTTACAAGGAAGTATTAGTACATATAAAGAAAAAATAAATGAAATTAAAGATACCTTAGTTAAGACAGAAATGGAATATAGGACAAAGGTTAATATTGGAGGATATTCAAGAGAAGAATTAGAAAAGTTGAGACTTGAAGTAGTAAAACAAAGAAACTTATATGAATATGGTCTAGATATTATAAAAAATACTGAGCAAATGAGTTTTAATAAAAATATATTAACTAAGCAATATTATATTATAATACCATATTATCCAGAAGATTCTGAAAATAAAGATTATGATAAAGGAGAAATTAAGAATTTAGCGTTTTCAGAATTGTATACAAAAGCACAATCAATTATAAGTGCATTATATGTATGTGGAATAAATTCAAAAATATTAAATTCAACAGAGTTAGCAGAATTATTATATGTTGCATATAACAGAGACGATTCAGAGGTATATGATTTGAATAAAATGTTAAATTCAGGTTATGAAGAATTATATTCAACAGCACCAGATGTATTAGATAAAAGAATGAAAGAGCTAGATAAAAAGATAGAAGAAGATGCAGTTAAGAGAGCAAATCAAGCAGTTCTTGAAGCATCTCAAGAGAGCGAAAAGGAGAAAGCCGTAAGAGAAAAGGAACAAAAAATTGATAAATTAATAGATGATATGGCTAAGATGATTATTGAAGAAAACGAAAAACTTATAGGACAAGAAGTTGCGGAGAAAGCAAAAGACAAAATAGAAAAAGAAACTAAAGGAAGAAAAGGAGGAAAAGAAGATGAACAAAAAGAAAAGAAAACAACAACAAGAAGAACTAGAAAGACAACTTAATGAGAAAAGAGAAGAAATTTCAATATTAAAGAAAAAAAGCATAAAAGAATTAATTGCTCCATCGGGAATAGACGTATCTAATATTGACCATTTAGAAATAATATCAAGTACAAAAAGATATGCAAGAAGCTTTTTTGTATCTTCCCTTCCAAGAATGTGTACTTTTCCTGATTTATTTAGAGATATGTATCTTTTTGGAGATATAAATACATCTGTTTATATTAATCCAATTAAAGAGGAAAGGTCACAAAATGAATTAAATAGAGTTATTAATGAACTAGAAACAGAAAGAATAGTAGCTGCAGATAAAGGAAATATAAATAGAGAGAGTGTTATATCTCAAAAAAGAATGGAAGCTGAAGAATTAAGAGATGAGATTGCAGCAGGATTTAATAAGTTGTATGAAGCTTCAGTTGTAGCAACATTGTTTGCATATAATTTAGAGGAATTAGATAGATATACAAAATTGTTAGCTGGCGAAATGTCGAAAACTCTAGTTGGAATAAAAACTGCCTGGGGAATTCAAGAAGATGCATTTCAATCTAATTTACCATTGATGAATGATAAAATAAGGAAGACACATACTTTTGATAGAAATTCTATGGGAACAGTTTTTCCTTTTACAACTTCAGAAATAGGACATCCTACAGGAGTTCCATTAGGATTTAATAAGCAAACAGGAACTCCAATATTGTTTGATAATTTTCATCCATCACTTACAAATTATAATATGGTTATATTTGCTAAGTCTGGTGCGGGAAAATCTGTTACTATGAAAACATTAGTATCTCGTTCATCTGTTCTTATGGGAATAGAAAGTTTAGCTTTAGATGCTGAAGGTGAATATAGAATTGTTGCTGAAAGTTTAGGAGGAATTAATGTAGTAATTAGTCCTACTTCAAAAACAATTATTAATGTTTTTGATATAGAAACAGAAGTAATAAAAGATGAAATAACAGGAAAAGATAGAAATATTTTAAATGTAGAAAATAAAGTAGAAGATGTTACGCAAGCTTTACTTACAATGGCAAAAGGTAGTACAAGAAGTGATGAAGTAAATGAGCTTACAAAGCAAATTATAGCAGAATCAGTAGCAGAAGAATATGCTGCAAAGGGAATTACAAGTGATCCTTTAAGTTTATATGAATCATCAAGAGTTGAACTAAATAAGGGAAATATGTTTTCAAAAGAAAAGAAAAAAATGCCAACAATAGGAAGTTGGTTTAAGAGAATTCAAAAAAAGGCACAAGATAATACTAATCCAGATTATCAATATCATTATAGTTACTTGTTAAAAGTTATGAAACAATACATAAGAGAATATGATGGACAGATGGCATATTTTGATGGACAATCTACATTTGAATTACTAGAGGGGTCACCATTTATAAATATTGATATTTCACAATTAGAAGAAAGATTTGCAAGACCATTAGCACAACAAATATTACTTTCTTGGATTTGGGAAAAGTTTGTTAAGAAAAACAGTGAAGACAGAAAAAGAGCAAAACAGAAAAGGGTTTTGGTTGATGAAGCATGGATGTTGCTTCCATATCCAGAAGCAGTTGACTTTTTAAATAAGATGGCAAGACGTGCAAGAAAGAGAAATGTTTCACTTGCTATTATTTCACAGAGATTCCAAGACTTTTATGAAAAACCTGAGGCACAAGCAGTACTAACATCATCTGACACGAAGCTATTTTTAGCACAAGATAAATCAGAGATTCAATATTTGAAAGAAGTATTTAAACTTTCTGAAGGAGAAGCAAGCTTCTTAATTACATGTTCAAAAGGAGAGGGATTACTTAAGGTTGGATCTGATACAGCAATACTAAAGATTATGCCAACGAAAAAAGAGTTTGAATTTGTAGAGACAAACTTGAATGAGATAGCAAAAAAAGGAGCTTAAAAAGGAGGTTTAAATAGCATGAAAATTTTTACAAATAAAAAGGTATGGCAAAAAATAGTATTAGTCATGTTAATATTATTGTTAATGCAATTTTTTATAGGGAAACCTGCACATGCAATTGATGGTGATGTATTGCTAGAACCAATAACTAGTTTGTTTGCAAATTTGGGCGATGGAATTATGAATATAATGCAACAAACCATAATGGGAATGGATTCATCAGGAGCTTGGGTAGAAAAGTCAGATACTTCATTTTGGATTAAATTTGCTATAATTGCAGGAGCAATTGTAGCCGCAGTAGTTTCTGTTGTTGCTATTGCTCTTAGTGGAGGTACAGCGATTGTTATTATAACATCGGCTGTTGGTGCTGTTTTAAAAATAGCTGGTGGTGCTGCTATTGCATATTTTGCTGTTAGTGTCGTCCATTTTGGCGAAAGTGGATTTTTCCTTCCAGAATATGAACTAACACCTCAAACTATATTTAAAAACGAAGTATTAGCATTTGATGTTAACTTTTTTAATCCTAAGGAATCGAAAAAAAGCAAAAAAACACATTTTGAATATGTGGCAGTTCAACTTAATGGAGATAAAGCAAAAGCTGAAGGACAAGGGTATAAAAAACTTGGAAGCATTGAGGGAGTTTATTATTTGGATAGTAAACAGTATGATGATTTTTGTAAACAGTATGGTTTTGATTCTAGTAAAGCACAATTGGTTCAAGGGGAAAAAGATGCATCTGCAAATACATTAACATTTACATGGGAAAACAATGGAAAAAATTATAAAATGTGTAAGATATCTGCAAATGCAGCAGTTAATGATGACCATAGTGCTTATGTAGCATTAGCAGAAGGAAAGCTTGTAGAAGATTCAGAAAAAATAGAAATTTCATCAGCTAAAACTTTACAACCAACAGTGGCTAAATGGTATAAAACTTTTAGAAATATTGCTATTGTTGCATTATTATCTATTTTAGTGTATGTAGGAATTAGGATAACATTATCAAGTATATCAAGTGATAAAGCAAAGTATAAACAAATGTTAATGGATTGGGTAGTAGCTTTATGTTTGGTATTTTTAATGCATTATATTATGGCTTTTGCAGTTACTATTAATGAAAAAATAATAAAAGCAGTAAGTTCAATTTCTGGTTCAAGTGCTGAAGATAAAATAAAAGCAGTAGAGGCTGCAAAGGACGATGTGTTAAATGCAACAACTGGAGGAAAAGATTCGACAGAAATGACAACAAGCGGAGTGGCGCCAGGGGTAGAGCTGTTTATAGTAAAGAAGAGTGGAGATAGCGATGATACTGTAAAGAGGGCATATAAAACATTAGTTGGAGATGATAGTGATATAACCGACGAAACTAAAAAAGAGGGATACGCAAGTAAGAAAGATAGTACTTTTTACAATCGATTTGTATTTGGAGATGGAGAGGATAAGGATCCTACAGCTTTAATTTGGCCAACAAATGATTATATGACTCAAGCGAGAATAAAAGGACAACAAAGGTCTGTTGATAAAGATGGAAAAGAGAATAAAACTGATAGTCAAATGGCAGTTACGAGAGCAGGTTATAATGTAATATATGTAGTTTTAGTAATATATACAATAATTTTCTGTTTTACATATTTAAAAAGGGTAATATATATGGCGTTTTTAACAATAATAGCTCCTTTAGTTGCTATTACATATCCAATTGATAAAATGAATGATGGTAAAGCACAAGCTTTTGATATGTGGTTTAAAGAATACTTATTTAACTTGTTAATACAACCAATGCACTTAATTCTTTATACTGTATTAATAGGTGCGGCAATGGATTTTGCCTCACAAAACATATTCTATGTAGTAGTTGCATTAGGATTCTTTATGCCAGCAGAAAAATTATTACGTAGATTTTTCGGATTTGAAAAAGCTCAAACACCACCAATGTTTGGAGGACCAGCTATGTCTGCAGTAATGATGAGTGGAATAAATAAATTAATGCATAAACCACCAAAAGGAGGATTAGGACCTGGAAGTAAGGGTAGTGAATTAGAAGGAGAAGATGAAGGTGGAAAATTACCATTTATGAATAAGAGCAATGAAAGTGCAAAAGATTTATTTGGATCAGCAAATGGAGGCGATGGAAGAGGTTTAATAGGTTCAGAGAATGATGATAGTACGAAAAATAATATATTGGGAAATAATTTATCAAAAGATAAATTAGGATATGATTCAAGATTATCTAAGAGTCAAATTGATGAGTTAAAAGCAGAGGGAATAGGACCAGGAGATCAAGAATATGATATGTATTTAAGAAATATGGGACTTAACCCAAATAATTCAAAAAATAATAACAATTCTAATTTGAATCCTGTTAATAAAAATGGAAATACACCTAAGTTTAATAAAACACCAATAACATCTGGAGCAACTGTTAGAACCAATGCTGTACCTAAAAAAAGAAGTTTGAAAAGAGCAGTAAGAGCGGGACTAATAAATAAAGGAGATAAATATAAAAGAAAATATTTCGGAAAAAATTGGAGAAATTTAACTAATGCTCAAGCAGCAGCTATGGTAGGAAAGAAAGCAGCAGGACTAGGTGCTAAAGCTGCATTGGCATATGCAGGAGCTACAGCAGCTGGTATTGCATCTATTACAGGTGGTAATATGGAAAAAGGTGCTTCTAATATGATTGCAGCAGGAGTTGGAGGATATGCTTTAGGAAAAGGTATTTCTAATAAAATTAATAGTATTGATCATAAATCTGATATTGATGCAATGAGGGAAGCTTATTATGGAGATGAATATAAAGCTGTTCAACAAAAGGAAGCAGAAAAGAAATTTGCTAAAGATGAGGAAAATTTAAAGAAAATAGAGCAAAAATTAAAAGTAGATAGAGAAAAAGCAAAAGAAATTGCAAAAGAGATGGCAACATATACAGATAAAGAAGGAATTAATGATGTTGATACAACATTAGCTATATATCAAATGCAACAAGAAGGTTGGGATTTAGAGGATGCTAGATATGCAGCAAGTTACAACAATGTTGCTTTTGATGGAAAGAACACAAATTATATGAAAGAAAAAGATAGAGAAGATTATAAAAATAGTTTTAAATCAAAGTTAATGTCAAAAGATGGAGTAAAAGAGAATGATGCTAATGTAAAAGCAAATAATTTATTTAGAGCAATGGATAGATTTAATGAATTGAAAAGTTAAAAATGGAGGGCTAAATTATGCATAAATTTATGAGATTTGTTAGACAGAACAAAAAAAATATAATAAAGGTTGCATTAATTGTAGCCTTCCTATTTGGTTGTTTACAATTATTAAATTATGTAGCAAAAAGCAATGAAAACCAAATAGAAATCAAATCAAATGATAAATCAGATATAAAAAACGAAACAAATGGAGCAATTGTTTCAGATAAATCTGCTATATCTGGTGGATCAGTATCTACAACAGAGATAAAGAAAGTTAGTAGTAAAATAGAAGAATTTGTTGGCTATTGTAATGAACATGATGTGGAAAAGGCATATGATATGTTATCTGACTCTTGTAAAGAAGAGTTATATCCAAGCCAAGAGTATTTTGAAGAAAATTATTATAATCAATTATTTGAGAAAGGTAAAAAAACATATTCAATCGAGAATTGGACTGGAAATACATATATAGTAAAATTTAAAGGTGATTTATTAGCAACTGGAAAATCATCAGATGGATTTACATATCAAGATTATATTACAATAGATGAAAAGGAAAAAAAATTAAATATTAATAAGTATATAGGAACAGAAGAAATTAATAAATCTAAAACAGAGGATAATATTGAGATAACAGTTATTTCAAGAGCAAAATATATGGATTATGAGAAATATAATATAAAAATAAAAAATAATACAAATGGAGAAATTTTGATGGATCCTGTTGGGACTGAAGCAAGCATATACTTAAAAGATACAAATGATATAAAACATAAAGCAATAAATAATGAAATTATAAAAGAAGATTTGCGTGTATACGAAGGACATACAAATGAAATTACAATTAAATTTGATAATCCATATATTTCAGGAAGAAATATAAAAACACTTACATTTTCACAAATACAAACAAATTATGGAGAAGATTTCTCTGGACTTAATATAAAAAAAATAAGTGTTAATATATAACTGAAGATAGGAAGGAGAAAGAGTATGGCAAAAAATGAGAGTGATAGTCAAGATATAACTCAAAGCACGAAGAAAGTAGTGATAAAAACAATAAAAAATACTTTAAAACCTTTATTCATAATTATAGCAATAATTTTCATATCACTTATAATAGCGGTGGCATCAATTAGATTAATATTTCACAATGATAGTTCTGATAAAGTATTTGATAATGAAAGAACACAATGGCAAGATTTTGATAATGATTGGAAAGATAATTATGGAGATGATTAATATTTATGAGAACTATATTAAGGAGAGCAAGTTATTATGAAGATATTTAGTAGAGATAATAAAAAATCATATGAATGTAAAAAAGAAATTTTAAAAAGAATAATAGCAATAAACATGATAATAACTAGTTTGTTTTGTTATATACCTATTAATAGTTTTGCAGCTGATGCAGATGATGATGAAAAAGATGAAATGATGGAGGCTATTGTTCCATATGCAGCTAATTCAATTATATCGAAGTTTGTAAATATTAATAATTTATCTATGCGGCAATAATGATAATGGTTCAAATGCTGTAGATACTTCAACTTATTCAGAAACAGGAGATGGATATACTTCGTTAACAAAAGTTGGAGATAAGAATTATAAAAATTATAAGCAGTTTAGAGGTTCATATGCTGAAAAATCATATTGGGGAGGTAAAGTACGTAGGTATGGGTGTGGACCAACATCTGTTGCAATTGTACTTAGTGGATTAGGAATAGATAAAAATCCAGGAGATATAGCTGATAGTATGAAAGAGGGAACGTCTCCTTCAACGTTAAAAACAGCTTTTGAAAATTTTGGAGTAACAGTTGAACTAAAATATAATACTTCAACAGAAACTACTATTAAAAATATAAAGAATAATTTAGAAAAAGGTATGCCTGTGCTTGTTGGAGTTAGTCCAGGGCCTGATTCTAAATATACTACAATAGGTCATTGGTTAGTTCTTTTAAGTATAAGTGGAGATACTGTAACAATTTCAAATGCTGGTAGGGATAGTGAAAGCGGAACAGAAACAGACAATATAAATACTTTAGTAGAAAAGTATATGGAAGGAAATGGATATATATTAGTAAAATCTGCAAAAACAGATAGTGCGACGAATGTAAAAGAAGTTTCTACAGATACAGAGAAGAAAAAGGAAAGTAGTTCAACATCTGATAAAAAGAAGAAAACTACTTCAACTAAAAGTGGATCTCAGGCATGTAATATATCAAATGGAGGATATGATTCAATATATACAAGTGGAACTACTGGAAGGCAGTTTAAAGAGTTTAAACAAAATTCAGGTAGTTTTGCATATCCAAGTGTTGTAGGTACATATTGGGGACAAGAATGTTCAACAGTTGCTATAGGAACTATAGGTAGTGGATATAAAAATTTATCATTTAATGATTTAGCTAAGAAATTAAATGATAATGGTGGTCTAACATATCTTAGTAGTTTTCTAAGTGATTTTTGTGGACAAACAGTTACAGAAGGTTCAAAAGGATCAGTAGATGATTTCGCAAATGCATTATCAAATGGTGCGGTAGCATTAATACATTATCCGGGATATAGTGCACGAGGACATTATTTAGCTGTGTTAGATATTAATGAATCTAAATCAGAAGTTTATGTTTCAAATCCAGATGTTTATAATAATCCGTCTACAGGGGCAATTTATCAAGGATGGAATCCTATTAGTAGAGTACATAATGCTATTGATCAAATATTTTATGTTACTAATGATGGAGCAAAAGTTGATTATAGTGGAACAGGAGCTTCATCAAGTGCTAATTCTAGTGTTAATATGAGTGGAAACATAGTAAAAAAGGAAGAAAAAGATGGTGGAGGATATAAAATTAACATAGACTTAGATAAAGAAGTAGAAGAGATGTTGGCTTATATAAAACATGAAAATTTTGATATTGGCAAATATATGAAAAATAGCCATTATAAAGAATATTTAAAAAATTATATAAAAGCAGCAATTGTAACACAATATCCGGATTTAAGGAAAGCAGAACAAATAGCAAAGGATGAAGAAATACCAACAGATGAAGTTCAAGGATGTATAAGAATAAAAAGATATGCAGATGGAGAAACAAAGAGTTTTGCAGGAAATTTAACTAATGTAAAAGATTCAGAAGATGATGGTAGATATTTAGAATATATGCCATATAAAGAATTTACGGAATTAGTAAAAGATGGAGATAAATCAGCATTAAATTATTTTTCATTAGATTCTTCAAATAATATGGTTGTTGCTGGTTGGGAGACTATGAGAGTAGAGATTACACAACCTGTTCAGACAAATGTTGATGAGGTTGGTCCAGCTCCAAGTACATATGATGAAAAAATTGAGCCATATAATACAGATTTTGATAAGATTGTTACAAAGAGTGTAGATTATATAAGTCAAGTTTCAAATTATCAAATGCCATTTAGTTTGTTATGGACATTAAGTGTTTATGGAAATGATGAAGAATTTGTTAATGATTTAGCTAATTTAGTAATTAATACAGATATAGTTATAGGTGTATATGATGCTACTAACATAAAGAAATATACTCATGATATATCGTATAGTAAAACAGAAATAGTAGAAAGTACAGTTAACACACAAAATACGAATAGTCAAACACCCCATGCTACTCAAAAAACTAATTTAAAGAAAGTAGAGGTAACTTATAATTTTGAGGCTCAAGAAATTGATACATTAAAAACAGATACGCCGACATTAAAAGTAAAACATGCTGATATGTGGGCAGCGGTGTATGATTTAGACTATAAAGTTGTAACAAAAGAAGATAAAAAAGAGGACACAGCAACTAAAGAAGATGAGACTTTGGAAACGAATAATTACTTATATACAAAAGAACATTACTCATCTAATAGAAAACCAAATAATGAAAAGGTGCTTTCAGAATTAGATGATGTTATAAAAAAAGAAGTAGATCCTATTGTCAATAAAAAGGCAGAAGAAGAGCGACAAAAATATGCATATAGATATGATGTTATTAAAGATTGCATAGAAGATCACTGGAAAGGTGAAGAAAAAGATTTATATAAGAATGAAGAACTATATAAATTTCTTCAAATAGAAGATGTACAGACGAATATTATAAATATGATTTTAATGCAAAGCTCAGAGGATGAAGTTAAAAAAATCTTTTCAAATGAAAATGCAATAATGGTTAAATATGCAAAAAGAATTAATGCTCAGAAAAGAGGTGTAAGTGAAGATGAAGGTAATACAACGACATTAGGAGATGTATATACTGTAGTGAAGTCTTGGGTGGAAAACAATCCAAGTGGTTCAGATTTATATAAGAAACTAACAAAAAATGGAACAGATACAGGTAGAGCAAAGACATATGAAGAATTGTATATAGATATTACAATAACAGAAACTAAAAAGAAAATAAATCAAAAAGAGAAAACAACAACAGAAACAACTACAGCTACAGTTGAAGGGGTACCAACAGAAAATGATAATGTAAGAATGAAAGATCAAAAAAATGGGGATGAAAATGGATTTGTTAAATTGTTATATCATAGTAAAAGTGCATATGAAAATTTAAGAATATTAAATTCATGGTTCTTTGAATCAATGGCAGATACAACGGCTATAGCGGATATGGTTGACTTGATGAAGTATTTATTCATGCTTACTTATGATAAAGATATGAATTTATCAGGTAATGATATAAAGGAAATTATAGATTCATTTAATCCAGAAAGTAGTTTTAATACTGTATCAAATAGTGATTATTCTAATGGAAATGCATCCACAAATCTTATTTCTTTCTTAGAAAAAGCAGAAGGTGGAGATAGTTACATTAATGGAGACAGTTACACAGTATATTCAACTGAAAGTGTGGATGGATGTTTAAACATAGGACATGGTGTAGTAGTTGCTCAATATGGAAAGGCTTGGTATCCAGATATATTACCAAATCCATATGATGGGCAAGTTGTTTCAAAAGAGATATACGAAAAATTGTTTAATGGAATAATAAAAAGTAAAGCTAGCAATTTAGACGCAGCATTAGCTAAATATGGAGTAACATTAAATCAAAATCAATATGATGCAATGGTTTCTTATTGTTATAACTGTGGTGCGGATCTTGATCTATTAATTTCAACGTATAAAAAAGAGGGAGAAAAAGGTCTGTGGAGAGAGTGGCAAAAATATTGTTGTGCAGGAGGAGAACAACTTCTTGGGTTGAAGAGAAGAAGGTCAGAAGAATACGAATTATTTATAAAAGGTGATTATGATTATAATCCTGTTTATGATGGATATAGAGTTAAATACTATTAAAGGAGGAATTTATTTTGAGAAAAATAAAAATTGCTATAATTATTTTATTAATATTAATTATTATAGGAGTAGTAGTTTTTCTAGGATTTCAGAAGACAGAAAGTGAAACAAATAATATTGATCAACAAGAAATATCAGAAGAAAAAGATAAGTTTGAAGTTGTTGAAAATACAGCAATGTATTTTACAGTAGAATCATGTGTAGATACTTATATTAATTATATACAACATGACGAAAAGGTACCCTTATATAAAATATTAGATGAGACTTATTTACAAAAGAATAATATAACTGAAAATACTGTTCTAGATAATATACAAGCTATTCCACAAGGTTCTGATTTAGACATTCAAAAAATGTTGCTTGTAAACGGTAAAGAAGAAGATTTGCAAAAATATTATGTTTATGGATTGTTAAGAAATAACAATGATCAAGAAATAAATAGGAAAAAAATGTATTTGACTGTTAATATAGATATCGAGAATATGATATTTTCGATTATTCCAAATATACCTGACGAGGAGGTATTTGATGAATAGTAAAAAAATAAATAAACTGATTATAGTTTGCATATTGTTTATAATTATATGTCTTGTTATATTATTGTTTCTTATATTGAATAAAGATAATAATACATTAATAAGCAAAGAACAGCCAAAAGTAGTGGATGAAAAATATGAAGTAAACAGGGGGAAGGCTCAAAGCATCGATAAAAAATATATTAAAGAATCAAATGAGTATAACCATATTGAAATTAAAGCAACTACACAGGAGAGAGTAATAAATGAATATTTAGAACATTACAAAGAAGAAGCTTTAAATTATATATCAGATGCATATGAATCCTTAGATGAACAATTCAAAAAGGCTAAATTCAACAGTTTAGAAGAATATAAACAATATATAAATAATAATAGGTCAGAATTAGAAAATGTTAAATTAAATAAATATAAAATAAACGAATATAATAATGATTACACAGAATATATATGCCAAGATCAATATGATAATTACTATATATTTCACGTAACTAATCCAGGAAATTATACTGTTATTTTAGATACTTATACTGTAGACTTACCAGAATTTACAGAAAAATATAATAAAGTTAATGCACAAGAAAAAGTAGCTTTAAATATTAATAAAGTAATAACAGCGTTAAACGATAAAGACTATAAATATATATATAATAAGTTAGCAGATTCATTTAAAGATAATTATTTTAATAATGAAGACGAATTAAAAGAATATTTATCAAATAAATTATATGATAATAATGAAATTAATTTCGGAAAGTTTTCAGATGAAGGAAATGGAATATATACATATGAGATAGAACTAAGTGAAATTTCTAATGAAAATGAAGCAGCACAAGAAGGTAAGGGAGATAATTTTGCGAGAATAAAAATGAATGTAGTAATGCAGTTAAAAGAAGGAACGGATTTTGTTATGTCATTTAGTATAGAATAAAAAGGTTGCAATTTTGCAACCTTTTTTATATAATAAATTCAAATAAAATTATTATAATGAGGTGATTTTAAATAAATTATGATAGAAATAAAAAATGTTTCAAAGTCATATAAAAAAGGAAAAAAAGTAATAGATAATATTAATCTAGAAATAAGAGATGGAGAAATTTTCGGATTTTTAGGACCAAATGGAGCAGGAAAAACAACTACAATAAAGATGATTACAGGAATATTAGACATAGATGAGGGAGATATTCTTATTGATGGTAATAGTATAAAAACTAATCCTTTAGAGGCAAAAAAAAGATTTGGACTTGTTCCAGATAATCCAGATATTTTTATAAAATTGAAGGGAATTGAATATTTAAATTTTATAGCTGATATTTATAAAATTTCAGAAGAAGAAAGAATAGAAAAAATAAAAAATTTATCGAAGCAATTTGAAATGGAAAATGTATTAAACAATAAAATTCAAAGTTATTCACATGGAATGAGACAAAAAATAGTTATTATGGCCACTCTTTTACATGACCCTCAAAATTTAATTTTAGATGAACCAATGACAGGATTAGATCCTAGATCATCATTTGATTTAAAAAGAATAATGAGAGAACGTACGAAACAAAATAAATCTGTATTTTTCTCAACTCATATATTGGAAGTTGCAGAGAGATTGTGTGATAGGGTTGGTATTATAAATAGAGGAAAATTAGTTTTTATTGGTACATATGAGGAAATGAAAAGAGAGTTTAATAAAAAAGCATCCTTAGAAGAGTTATTTATGGAGATTACTGATAATGATTAAAGATAATATAAAAATAATAAAAGATTTAACAAAGATTTTTTTAAAAAGTGCATATCAAGATGTTAATATTATTAATAAAGAAACTAAAAAAATAAACAAAAAATCTGTTTTTGTTTGGTTAATTTTAATAGTATCTTTAGCGTTATTTTATATAAGTAATGAAATAATAAAGGCATTGGTATCATCTGGATATCCAGAAGTATTTTTAAGTATATATTTTTTGGTATTAGCTATTTTTATAATGTTTCAGACAATATTAGTATGTACAAATATATTTTATTTTTCCAAGGATATAGAATTAATATTACCATTTCCTATTAAACCAGTAAATTTGCTAATTGCAAAGTTTAATACATTAATATGTACATTGTATGTTTCAGAAGCAATATTTGGAATAATTCCAATTTGTATTTATGGAATGTTAACCCATTCTACATTATTGTTTTATATATATGCAGTTTTAATATTTATATTTTTTCCAGTCTTTTTAGCACTTGTATTAAGTATTATTATGATGTTTGTAATGAAAATATCAAAGTTTATAAAAAATAAAGAAACATTTCAAACTATTATTACATTATTATTGGTTACAAGTATTTTTATTGTGGAATATAATGTAATAAATAATATATTTATACAAAATAAGAAAATAGAAATTGCAGAAAATAACTTTCAAATTGCAGATAAATTAATAGAATTTAATAATAGAATAGAAACATCAAATAAATTTTTTTTAGTAATAAATCCAGCTGTTAAGGTATTAAAAAATAGTAATTTACAAAATATTTTTGAAATTATTAAAATAATATTAATTGATTTTATTACATTTATTATTTTTATATTTATTGGGAAAAAAACATATTTAAAAGATATTTTGAAAAATACAGCATATTTAATAAAAACTAGTAATAAAGGAATAAATTTATATAAAAAATGTAAAAAAAATATAATTTTCAAAGCATATATAAAAAAGGAATTTAAAAACTTATTTAGAAATTCTATGGTTTTTATGCAATGTGTATATCCAATGATAATTTCATTAATAACTGTTATAATAATAAGTATTATATTATTGCCTAAATTAAATGAAATATTAAATAACCCAGATATAAAACAATTAATAGGAAATTTAGAGTTTGATTTATCTATAGTATATATAATTTTAAGTGGAATTCAAGTATTGTTTATGATATCTCCAGCATCTTTAACAAGTATATCTAGGGATGGAAAAAATGCAGGTTTTATGAAATATATACCAATTTCCTATTTTAGACAGATTTTATATAAGGGATTACCACAAATATTTATTAATAGTATTTCAGTTATTATAATTATAGGAATATTATATTATGCATTTCCTTCTATTGGAATAGTAAATGTGTTATTAGTTTTTATTAGTAGTATGATATTAAATGTATTAAATAGTTATTCAATGATAATTGTAGATTTATTAAATCCTAAATTAGAATGGGATTCAGAATATGAAATATTAAAGCAAAATAATAATAGATATTTTCAATATGCATTTACAGTTATTATTATTTTAATACTTGTTTATTTAAATAAAGTATTAGAAGGTATAAATTTAAATTTATCAATTATAATAACCAGT
>OLRV01000708.1_pt1 | contig 32352 bp, 28 predicted proteins | sample 1672421 | NCBI WGS metagenome assembly OLRV01 (sample SAMEA3136684, study PRJEB25190) | human gut metagenome | biome: human gut; feature: human-associated habitat; material: faeces | place: Austria | collected 2013
AATATTCTTCTAAAACGAAAAAAAATAATAACCAATATTTTAGATATTTTTATAAACATTACTCTAGGTATTTTCTTTATTGTCAAACCTAAACTATTTATCTATATATCTACTAAAATATTTGCCCTTTATGCTCTTATTCAAAGCATCTGTGGTTTTATCAATTTACTTATATATAAACAAGATAAATTAAAAGGAAAAATATATATTTTAGCACTATCAATCTTATCTTTATATATTTCTATTATTTTAATGATAAGTAAAGATAATAACAGCCTTTATATCTGTTATATCATTGGATTATATTTAATATTATATGGTCTTTCTATTATAGCATCCTCAATAATTACTCATACCGAAATAGTAATACCACTACCTATAATTCTTACCATGTTTTTACCTAACCTATTGATTAAAAAAATTAAAAAAGGCCTAACACCTGAAGATACCAAAGAAAAACAAAAACCAGACTTAGAAATAATGATACATCTAGCAGAAAAAGGCAGTGCAGCTATGGGGCACGTAGAATTTGCCTTTGAAGATAAAGTTTATTCCTATGCCTGTTATAATTATTTAAATAGACGACTATTCGGCGGTATTGGAGATGGAATATTTGGTATCTTTGATAAAAAAGCCTACTTAAAATATTGCATCTGTGAAAAAAATCGTTTTATACTCTCCTATGGAGTCAAATTAACAAACAAAGAAAAAGAAAACATCATCAAAGAAATTGATAAACTAATTAGTACTAACACTGAAATTTGGTATCCAGAAATAAAATATTACGAAGATGGTCTAATAGAAAAAAAAGATTTTAACGAAATGGCTAACAAAATATATAAACACGCCAATGGCAAATTTTATCGTTTTACCAAAGGAAAGTATAAAACCTTCTTCGTTCTAAGAACCAACTGTGCTACTTGTGTAGATAATATCTTTAATGCCATAGGTACCAAAATAATAAATTTAGAAGGAATAATTTCACCAGGAACCTACTATAGTTACCTAGAAAAAGAATATCACAAAAAAAATAGTAAAATAATATCTAAAACCCTTTATACAAAAGAATTAATCGAAAAACTAAATTATAAATATGTAAAAAGAAAATAGCATTACCTATTTTCTTTTCTACTATCTACCTTTTTTCTTTGTTCTGTATTTAATATCTTTTTTCTTAATCTAATATAATTAGGTGTAATTTCTACAAGTTCATCACTATTAATATATTCTAAACAATATTCTAAAGTAAGTTGTCTAGGCCTTTTTAAAACAACCGTATGATCACTACCAGCAGCCCTCATATTTGTAAGTTGTTTTCCCTTAACAACATTTACAGCTAAATCATTTTCTCTGTTACATTCACCGACAATCATTCCCTCATAAACTGAAGTTCCAGGTTCGATAAACATAATTCCTCTATCTTCTAATGAAGCAAGAGCATAAGCTGTACTTTTGCCATTCTCCATTGAAACCAAAACACCTAATTTTCTTTCACCTATACTAATATTTTCAATAGGCTTATATTCACTAAAAGTATGATTTAAAATTCCATATCCTTTAGTCATTGTCATAAATTCGGTAGTAAAACCAAGTAATCCTCTAGAAGGAATTATATAATTAAGCCTAATTAAATTCTCAAAATTACTCATATTTTGCATTATTGCCCCTCTCACACCAAGAGCCTCAATAACAGGACCGACATCCTCTTCTTTTACTTCAATTTGTAAATCTTCATATGGTTCACACTTAACACCATCTATTTCCTTAATAATAACTTCTGGTTTAGATACTTGTAATTCAAAACCTTCTCTTCTCAAATTCTCAATTAAAATAGATAAATGTAATTCACCCCTACCAGAAACCAACCAAGATTCATTGCCGGTAGATTCTACCTTTAAACTAACATCTCTTTGCGTTTCTTTAAATAATCTTTCCTCTATCTTACTTGCCGTCAAAAGTTTTCCATCAAGCCCTACAAAAGGACTATTGTTAGTCATAAAAGTCATCTGTAAGGTAGGTTCATCAATCTTAAGCGTTGGCAACGCTTTTTCTTTTCCTAAATTACAAACAGTCTCACCTACTGAAATATCAGCAAGACCTGCAATAGCAACAATTTCACCAGCACAAGCTTCACTGATTTCTATTCTTTTAAGTCCAAGAAAACCAAACAACTTCTGAATTCTAAATTGCTTCTTACTGCCATCTAATCTTACACAACTAACCATCTCATTAACTTTAACTTTACCAGATTTAATTAAACCGATTCCAATTCTACCAACATAATCATTATAATCTAATAATACCGGTTGAAATAACAAATCATCGCCCTCTATTACTCTAGGTTCTGGAATCTCATCAATAATCAAATCAAAAATTGGAGTAAAATCTTCACTTTGGGTATCCAAATCCTTATTTAAACTACAAGTACCATTAATTGAACTAACAAAACAAGTTTTAAAATCCAACTGTTCATCAGTAGCACCAAGTTCAATAAATAAATCAATTACTTCATCAATTACCTTATCAATTCTAGATGTTGGCTTATCAACCTTATTAATTACTACTATAGGTTTAACACCGGCTTCAATAGCCTTTTTCAAAACAAATCTAGTTTGGGGCATCGGTCCTTCATAAGCATCGACAAGCAACATTACACCATCGACCATATTCATAATACGTTCAACTTCTCCACCAAAATCAGCATGCCCTGGAGTATCTAAAATATTAATACGATAATCTTTATAATTAATCGCCGTAGTTTTAGCAAGTATTGTAATACCCCTTTCTCTTTCAATCTCATTATTATCCATTGCTCTTTCATTAACCTGTTCATTATCCCTAAAAGTTCCTGATTTTTGTAATAACTTATCTACAAAAGTAGTCTTCCCATGGTCTACGTGTGCAATAATCGCAATATTCCTAATTTTCATAAAATTCACTTCCCTTTTTTAAAACACCTTGCGTATTATATCACATTTTTAAAACAATGTGTATATTTTATTAAAAAAAAGAAAAAATGTACATTATAAACAATATCTATAACATACATCTTTAATAATTAAAAAAATCTTAATATACGTATTAGATTATAATTTTTTATTATTCAAAAATAGTATCATATTTAGCTGATATACCCTTTTTATACACCATAATTTTATCATTACTATCTAATGTTGCTAATAATATCTCATCAAGATCCTTATATCCTAAAACTTTAAGTTCGTGACTCAACCATTTTTCATCCTTATTCATCGCCTTTAAATTATTCATCATAATCTTACCATCAATAATAATATTTGCTACCAAACTACTAGGAATAATTTTTAAATCCATATCTTTCTTAGTTACTGGCTTCTCCTCATCCTTAGGCAAAAAACTAATCTTCCCATTAGTTTCCATCACAGCATAAGCAACCTCATCTATATTAAAATAACCAGCCCCTCTAAGCTCTTCCATTAAATCATTAATATCAAACTTAACCTTCTTTAACCCTTCTTCAATAATTTTTCCATTTTCTATAATAATACTAGGTGTCCCCGTAAAAAATCTTCTTAACTTAATGCTTTTTAAAGTGACATAAGAAACCAATGCTCCAGTAAGTCCAAACACCAACATACAAATAACACCATCTAAAAAAGATTTATTTAAATCTAAAGAAATATCCGCCGCCACACTTCCAATAGTAATACCAACAATATAATCAAATAAATTAAGTTGGGATATTTGTTTCTTCCCCATAACTTTTGCTAACAAAAACAAAACAACAATTGTAACTATACTTCTAATAAATACCGATCCCATTGTCTGATAATCCATAAATAATCACCCTTTATATTATAACCAAATTAAAAATTATCATACAATTTATCAAAAAAAGAGATTAATCTCTAATTTACATTAAAATCTACTAATTTTATTTTATTATTACTATAAACAAAAGTATATTCATAATAATCAAGCTTATCTTTTATATTATCATAATTATTATTCAAATAATTTAAAGCTAAAGTACTAAAAGAAATCTTATTACTATCTCTACTAATAGTTGCAATCTTATTATTTTTGCTAACAAAATCAGTATAGCTACCATATAAATCAATACTATTCTCATCATCAGCAGTATCACCAAATAAATAATTTAAAAAAACCGTATACCTATTATTATTATTTTTATATTCTACTACTTTATCAGCCATAACATAACTAACTTCATCATGTGCACTATGTGACTCATTTAAAATATATTTATCAGCAATCTCATCATAATTCCACAAGATATGATCCTTATCTCCATAATAAGAAGAACAATAAATATTCTCATTTTTATATCCTAAATCGATAATACTAGAATCAGTGAAATATTTTTGTAAAGAAGACGCAGGAAATTCCTTTAAATCAAACTCTTCTCCATAATCACTCACATACTCATTATATATATAAATTAATTTATCCTGATTTGTAATATCATTTATACTGCTATATTTTAAATACATATCTAACTCATTATCAATAATATCTAAAATTCTTTTGCTAATATCCACATTATCTATATTATTATCAATAGAATTATCATTATTATAAACTTTCTTTTCTTTATCACAACCAATAGTAAAAATCAAAAAGAAAAAACTAAATATCAAAGTTATACTTCTTTTCATCAAATTAAAACCTCCAAAAATATTATAACATGTATACTTTAAGATGTAAATTGATGAGAGAAAAACTCATTAGTTTATGATAGAATATTTTTTATTCTTTCTTATAAGAAAGAATAAAAAATTCGCGTTTGAGTTTGGGCAGATTATATCAAGGGTCTTTGAATCCATATTTGTGACTGCCCGTCTCTTATCTTATTATTAATCTAGTCTTAGAAAGTGGGGTATTGAATCCATATAACCAGCATGATGAGATAATTGTAAGCACTAAGAGTCAAACTAGGAAAGGAAGTATTATATGAAGTATGTTTTAGTACTAGATGTTGCTAAAGGAAAAAGCATGTTTATGTTATCTTCAGATATTGGTGAAGTTTTATTAGAACCTACAGAATATATTCATAATAAAAAGAATTTTGAACTAATTGATTCTAACATTAATAAACTAAATATTAAAGATAATTTAACTGTTGTTATGGAAGCAACTAGTATTTATCACAAAGCGCCAGAAAGATTTTTTAAAGAAAAGAATTATCATACTATTATCTTTAATCCTCTGATTGGTAAAGAAATTACTAATACTATTAGAAAAACAAAAACTGATAAACAAGACTGTATTAAATTAACTAATCTATTTTGGAAAGGGAGTATCCCTGATAGAAATTATACTGAAGATGAAATTTATACTAAATTAAATGAATTATCTAGACAGTATTATCATCTAGATGAAGGATTAACTAGACATAAAAATCGTTATAAAGAATTATTACATCTATGTTTTCCAGAATTTGAATTATGTTTTAAAGATGGAAAAATTTATGATTTAACTGCTTTAAATCTTATTAAAGAGTTCCCACATGCTTATATTATTAAAGAAAAAAGAGTTGATGCTCTTGCTTATAACATGGCTAATACTAATAATAGGCACCTTAACTATTACAAAAGAAAAGCAAATATTATCAAAGAATATGCTATAAATTCTTATCCTGGAGTAAATGAAAATTCTAAAGATGTTGATAATTTAAAACAACTAGCTAATATAATTATTGATATTACTGAACAAAAAGATGATGTAAAAAATCAAATGATTGAACTTGCTAAACAAACTAAAAATTTTGATAATATTGCTTCTATATTTGGAATAGCTGATTTATCTGCATCTTTAATAATTGCTGAATTGAAGGATATTACCAGATTCAATAATATTAAACAAATTAATGCTAGTTGCGGATTAGATCCTACAATAGTTCAATCTGGAAAAAGTATAAATTATCATGGTCCTATTTCTAAACGTGGAAATAGATATGCTAGAAAAATATTATTTAATTGTAGTCGAAATATTGTAACTATATCTGCCAAATGTGATAAAGAAAATCCAATATATATTTATTACTTAAAGAAAAAACAGGAAGGTAAACATTACTATGCTTGTTTAACTGCCTGTTCCACTAAACTAATTAGAATTATTTATGCACTATGCGTGAATAATTCCACCCAACGAAATTAGTTTAGCACTTTATCAAATATATATCAATATCTTAACACCAAAAATTTAAAAAAATAGGCGTTTTTGGTGTTTTCAGTCGTGTTTTAAGCCGTAAATTTAAACAAATTTGCAACTTTTTTAATAATTTTATAAAAAACACTTGTAAAAACTTAGAAAGTCACAACTAAAAAGATAAAATTAAATTTCTATAATTTACATAATTTTTTATTCGTGATATAATCAAATAAATATAAGTTTTGATGTTTGGAGGAGACTAACTTGAATAAAGAATATAAACTAGGCAGTATTGTTACAATGAAAAAGCCTCACCCCTGTGGTAGTAACGAATGGGAAATAGTCAGAATTGGCGTCGATATTAAAATCAAATGCACATCCTGTGGTAGATGTATTATGTTACCAAGGATAGAATTTAATAAAAAACTAAAAAAGGTGGTTAGTATATGAGAAAAGGAAGAAAAAAAATAAATTTACATCCTGTATTAATGATCCTGGTAATTATTGCCATAGTGGTAGTTATAAGTGGCATTGGAGATGCCTTAGGACTACAAACTACCTATTATAATGTTAACCCTATTACCGGTAAAATGGAAGCTGAACTAGTTCAAATAGATTCCATATTTAATAGAACAGGTATTCAATATATGGTTAGCAATATGATATCAAACTTTATCAATTTTGCTCCATTAGGAACACTAATCGTAGGCCTTCTAGGAGTTGGTGTTGCCTATAAATCAGGCTTTTTAACTACCCTATTTAAATTGATTAAAAAAGGAGTATCAAGAAAATTTATAACCTTTATGGTAATATTTACCGGTATTATTCTATCAATGTTTTATGAAATGGCTTATGTTATTTTAATACCTCTAAGTGCCATTCTCTTTATGAGCCTAAAAAGACACCCCTCAGCTGGTATATGTGCAGCATTCGCAGGAATAACATTTGGATATGGTGCTAACATTGTAGTAAATGGATTAGATAGTATATTAAATACCTATACATCCAGTTCCTCATTAATATTAGACGCTACTTATAAAGTTAGTATCAGTGGTAATATATTTCTAACTATTACAAGTACTATTCTTCTATCTTATGTTGGTATGATAATAACTGAAAAATATATCATTCCAAAACTAGGAAAATATAACTATGAAGAAACTTTAGAAGAAGAAATAGCACCAAAAGAAAGAAAAGGACTAACCCTATCATTACTTACTCTCTTAATCCTTTCGCTAATAACAATCTACTGCATTATCCCGGGTCTACCTTTCTCTGGATTGTTCCTATATCTAAAAGATACATCTTACGTAGACCAATTATTTGGAGCTAATTCTTATTTTAGCCAAGGAATTGTCTTTATAATAAGCACTTATCTAATGATCGCTGGTCTAATATATGGATTAAGAGTAAAAACGATCAAAAATAATAAAGATTTTGTTGATGCAATGGGATACTATTTAACTGATATATCCTCTATCCTAGTACTGATATTCTTTGCAGCTCAATTAATATCAATATTTAAAAAAAGCAACATCGGTATATTCATAACAGCATCACTTGCAGAAGCCATCGGCAACTTAGAACTAACTGGCCTGCTACTGATCATCATAAGCTTTATTATAATAGCAATTTGTACAATTTTTGTACCAGTAGCATCAACTAAATGGGCAATATTAGCTCCAGTAATAGTACCGATGTTTATGACCAGTTCTATGACACCAGAATTTGCTACAGCAGTCTTTAGAGCGGCCGATTCATCAGTAAAAGGAATAACTCCCCTATTTAGCTATTTCGTATTATTAATTGGATTCTTACAAATATATAACCAAAAAAAAGAACAAACAATTACTCTAACCGATGCGATGAGTCTAATGGCACCTTATACTATCGCCTTTGCCATTCTCTGGTTAGTAATAATCCTAGGATTTTACATCATCGGCCTACCAATAGGTCCTGGTGTAAGCCCAATGCTATAAATAAAAAAATAAACCTTCTTAAAATGTGTGTGAATAATATTCCATAACGAAGGTTTTTTATAATAAACAAGAAAGAAGATGAAAATATGAGTTTAACAGCCGGTATCGTTGGACTGCCAAACGTTGGTAAATCGACACTATTTAATGCTATAACCAAAAAAAATATTTTAGCAGCCAACTATCCTTTTGCTACAATTGATCCAAACGTTGGTGTAGTAATCGTACCAGACATTAGATTACAAACCTTAGAAAATATATATTCACCAGAAAGAACTATACCTACATCATTTGAATTTACAGATATTGCAGGTCTTGTTAAAGGAGCTTCAGAAGGAGAAGGATTAGGCAATAAATTTCTATCACACATAAGACAAGTCGATGCCATAGTTGAAGTCGTTCGTTGCTTTGATGATGAAAATATTATTCACGTAGATGGTAAGGTAGACCCAATAAAAGATATTGAAGTAATCAACGTAGAATTAATACTATCCGACCTAGAAATAATTCAAAACAGAATAAATAAAATAGGCAAAAAAGCCAAAATGACCAATAATAAAGAAGAATTGAGAGAATTAAATCTTCTAAATAAAATAAAAGAATCATTAGAACAAAACATTCCTGTTAGAAAATTGTTAATAGATGAAGAAGAAAAAAAAATAATATCATCATTTAATTTAATTACGGAAAAACCAATAATCTATGTTGCCAACGTTAAAGAAATAGACATAAATAACAAAGGGAACTCCTATGTTGACCAAGTAATGGAATATGCTAAAAATGAAAAAAGCGAAGCCATAATGGTATGCGCTAAAATAGAAAGCGAATTATCAGAATTACCAGACGACGAAAAAGAAATATTTTTAAACGAATTAGGTATTGCCGAAAGCGGACTCGATCAATTGGTAAAAAAAACCTATTCACTATTAGGACTAGCCACATACTTTACTGCAGGTAGTGACGAATGCCGTGCTTGGACTTTTAAAAAAGGAATGAATGCCAAAGAATGTGCAGGAATTATTCATTCAGATTTTGAAAAAGGCTTTATTAAAGCAGAAATAATGAGTTATAGTGACTTAGTCCAATATAAAACAGAAAAAGCCGTAAAAGAAGCAGGGAAAGTCCGTCTAGAAGGAAAGGATTACTTAATGCAAGATGGTGACATATGTTATTTTAGATTTAATGTAAGCAAGTAAACACCATAAAATTATAGCTAAAGGCATAAAATAATAAAAAAAACATAACATATAACAAAATAATTAAAAAAATCATTTACTTCTTGAAAACAGTTTGTTATAATATTACCGAGCGCAAAGCTCCTTGCTCAAAAATGAGCCGATAAGACCAAAAGGAGGTGTAAAACTGTGAAAAAATATGAAATTATGTTTATAGTTCAACCTAATTTAGAAAGTGAAGTATTAAAAAAAACAGTAAGTGATTTAGAAAAAATATTTACTAACAATAAAGCTACTATCACTTTATCAAAAGAACTAGGACAAAAAGAATTAGCCTATGAAATAAAGAAATACAAATCAGGTTATTATTATCTATATAACATTGAAGCAGAAAATGATAAAGCAATCAAAGAATTTGATCGTATTGCTAGAATTAATGAAAATGTTATTCGTCATCTAATAATTAATCTAGATAAATAGGAGATAGTATGAATAAAGTAATATTAATAGGAAGATTAACTAAAGATCCAGAATTAAGATATACAGGATCAAATAGAGCCGTAACTCAAATCACTGTTGCAGTAAATAGAACATTTACTAATCAAAATGGTGAAAGAGAAGCAGACTTTATTAACGTTGTTATCTGGGATAAACAAGCCGAAAATGTTGCTAAATACCTAACAAAAGGTCGTTTAGTAGCTGTCGAAGGAAGAATTCAAACAAGAAATTATGATAATAATGAAGGTAAAAAAGTATATGTCACTGAAGTAGTTGCTTTAAGTGTTCAATTTCTAGAATCAAAAGGATCAAATACCAATGTAAATAATAGTAGCAATCCATTTGATAATATGGTAGATACTCCCAATACTTATGCACCTATAGATGAACCATCAAAGCAAAACGAAACTGTTGATGTAAGCAAAGACCCATTTGAAAGTTTTGGGCAATCAATCGATTTAAGTGATGACGATTTACCTTTTTAAAAAGGAGGATTTATGGCAGAGTTTCATAAAAAAAGAAAAAAAATATGTCATATGTGTGCTGGAAAAACAGTAAACTATAAAGATGTTGCAATAATAAGCAAATATATTAACCTAGATACTGGTAAAATACTACCAAGAAGAGTAACTGGTACCTGTGCAAAACATCAAAGACATGTAGCTATGGAAGTAAAAAGAGCTAGATTTATGGCCTTAATACCATATGTTAAATAAGACTTTAATAGTCTTTTTTTTTATAATTACAATTAAAAGATAATTCTCATCTACATATTGAAAAAAATGTCACATTGTGATAATATTATAAAGTAAGATTAGAATGTAAGGAGGAATTATATGAATACAAAATTTTTAAAAAACAACCTACATTTTATCATAATATGCCTATCTGTTGTGGTGTTAGGTATAATAGTGGGAATAGCAATTGATACTGATACAAATAAAAAATTGACGATTAAAGAAAACGAACCCAATGGCGAATCAAAGATTAACAAATTAATAATTAATGAAATCATGTCTTCTAATAAAGGAACATATGCCGATGTAGACGGCAACCAATATGATTGGGTCGAACTTTATAATGGGAATAATTATGACATTAACTTAAAAAATTATGGATTATCTGACGATAAAAGTAAAATAAAATGGGTATTTCCAGAAATAATTATAAAAGCTAAAGAATATTTGATAATAAATCTATGCGGTGAAAAAAAAGAAGGATTATACGCTAACTTTAGATTAAGTTCAAAAGGTGGAGAAACGCTTGTATTAACCAAAGCTAATGGTAAAGTAATAGATGCCATTACCGTAACGCCTCTTGATAAAAACGAAACAATCGCTAGGGATCTAAACGGCAATCTATATACATCAGATTTACCAACCCCAGGTTTTCCTAACACAAAACAAGGGTATGAAAATTATATAAATAGCCTAAAAAGCGAAGAAAATAAAATAAAAATAAATGAAATATTACCAAGAAATAAAGGAAATTTCATAAATGAAAACGGTAAATTAGAAGGATATATCGAAATAATTAATATATCCAAAAATACAGTTAACCTAAAAACTTACAGTCTATCAAATTCAACTAAGCATCCATTTACTTATAAATTACCAGATATATCACTAAAAAGTGGCGAAGTATATGTATTTTATACTGCAACAAGTAGCGTTTCAAACAATTATACTGGATTTAAATTAACCGAAAAAACTGGTGAAGTAGTATTAAGTAACGGCAACAAAATAGTAGATATAGTAGAATATGACCAAGTAGCCAATGGTATGGCCTTAATATATGAAAATGAAGAGTATTACATAAGCAATAATATAACTCCCGGCTACCCTAATAATAACAGTGGTATAAAAAATTTTAATGAAAAAAATCTAACCAATCCTAACGATTTAATTATTAGTGAAGTTATGAACCAAAATAATGAGTACCTACCTCAAAATGGAGGTAATTACTACGACTGGATAGAATTAAAAAATAACACTCAAAAAACAATCAATCTAAAAGATTACTATCTAACCACAAGCGATAATCTAAAAACGATGTATAATCTTCCAGATGTTTCGCTAAAACCTGGAGGGTACTATGTAGTAATGGCTTCTGGGGATACCAACTTATCCAATAATACGTACAAACATACAAATTTTAAATTATCTGAAATAGAAAGCCTTTACTTAACCAAAGATAACAAAATAATAGATTCTATTTTCATTGCTAATGTTCCTCTTGGTTACAGTATGGGAAGAGGAACAAAATCGGGAATATATTATTTCAGTAATCCCACCCCAAAAAGCCAAAACAAAAACGGGACAAACCAAATAGCATACACACCAATTATTAATGTAGCTCCTGGAATATATAATGATGTACAAAATATTAGCATAGAAATAAAAGGTAATGGGACAATATATTATACGTTAGATGGGAGCATTCCAAACAGATCATCTAAAAAATATAAAAGTCCCATTTTTTTAAACAAGACTAGTGTTTTAAAAGTAGTAAGTTATGAAGATAATAAATTACCAAGCAAGGTGGTTACCTCATCATACATAATAAATGAAAATCATACCCTGCCAGTTTTATCTTTATCTTTAAAACAATCGGATTTTAATACAATTCAAAGCAATACCTATAGTGAGGAAGTAGAAAGAACAGCATACGCCGAACTATTTGAAGAAAACAGTTCATTCAGCATTCCATGCGGACTAAAACTATTCGGAGGTACTACTAGAGGATTACCCAAAAAAAGCTTTCAATTAAAGTTTAGAAGCGAATATGGTGCTAGTAAATTAAATTACCAAGTTTTTAATAACAGAGACTTTTCTTCATTTGATACCTTGGTATTAAGAAGTGCATCGACAGATTATGAATATGCAGCTTTCGCTGACATTTTTATGACCTCAACATTAGAAGAACTAGAAACAGTAGAAGTTCAAGCGTATAAAACAATCATACTATATATTAATGGAACATACTGGGGAATATATAATATTAGAGAAAAAATAGAATCAGAATTTATAGCAAACCACTATAATGTATCTGAAGATAAAGTAAACATCACAAGAATAGATAACAATGTTACATGTGGAAGCACCACTTGGTATAAAGAAATAGTTAACTATCTAAGTAACCATAATATGGCAGATCAAAAAAATTACGAATACATAAAAACAAAAATAGATATAGATAGCATAATAGATTTTTGGATTGCCGAAACATACACCACCAATAACGATATAGTAAATGCTAGATTTTATTCTCATCCGGATATTAATGCTGGAAAAATGCGAGCTATCTTCTACGACTTAGATTGGGCTATGTTTAATGTAACTAAAAATTACTATATATTTTCAACTAGCATAACCCCAATGAGTAGGCTTCAAATACCTACCACAGTATTAAGAAATTTAATGAAAAATAATGAATTCAAAAAAAGATATGTAGAAAGATTATCCTACAACCTAAACAACATATGGACCTATGAAAAACTAAGCAAAAAATTAGAAGAATTATATCAAATATATAAAAAAGAAATGCCTAGAAATTGTGAAAGATGGAATATAACTATGGAAAATTGGGAAGACAATGTAAACAGATTAAGGAACTATATCAAAAAAAGAACACCAATAATGTTAAATCAAACAAAATCTTTCTTTGGATTAAGTGAATCTGAAATGAAAAAGTATTTTGGTGATTTATTATGAAATATAGACACGAGATAAAATATATGATCAGCAAAAACACTGGTGAAATATTAAAACAAAAATTAAAAACTATCATGGATATAGATAAAAATTCATATAATGAAGATAATACCTATCAAATTAGATCGCTCTACTTTGACGATCCACAAAATACCGCTTACTACGAAAAATTAGATGGAGTAGAATATCGAAAAAAATATAGAATTAGAATCTATAATCAAGATGACAATTTCATCAGATTAGAATGCAAATACAAACATAATAACATGACTAGTAAAGAATCAGTATTGATAACCAAAGAGATTTGTAGTAAAATAATAAATGGTAATATTGATGATATAGATATATCCAAAAACGATATCTTAAAAAAATTTATAATCGATATGAAGACTAAAAAACTAGCCCCCTCAGTAATAGTTGATTATAAAAGATTAGCCTATACATATCCAGTTTCAGAAGTTAGAATAACTTTTGATAGCGAAATAAAATCTGGAGTGTATAATTATGATCTTTTTGACAAAAGTGTTAATTATGCTAGTGTCATAGATGACGATTATCTAGTTTTAGAAGTAAAATATAATGAAATATTACCTGAGATGATAGCTATTATATTATCAACAGTATCATTAAATAGGGAAGCATATTCAAAATTTGCTACCTGCAGAAATTTAAAATAAAGGAGTATAGAAATGGGATTTGTAGATTTAATAAAAAAAAGTGTCTTAAATGAATTTACAGGCACAGTAAGTATAACGGATATGGCCTTATCATTAATAACGGCCTTTATCATCGGTTTATTCATCATATATGTTTATAAAAAAACATATAACGGAGTAGTTTATTCCAAATCATTTGCATTATGTTTAATGCTACTTGGTATGGTTACATCGTTGATTATCAGAACAATTAATTCCAACTTAGCTTTATCATTAGGGATGGTCGGAGCATTATCAATCGTTCGTTTTAGAACAGCCGTTAAAGAACCAGTAGACACAGCCTTTATGTTTTGGGCTATTACAATTGGTATTATGTCAGGAGCAGGTCTTTACCTAATCGCCATAATATCATCAGTAGCATTAGGATTGCTATACTTTGTTAGTTATTCCCTAGGATTTAAGAAAAATAGCAAGTATTTATTTGTTGTAAAATATGAATTAAATATGGATGAACAAGTAATGAGATACATTAATAAATTGCCAAAACACAAACTAAAAAGTAAATCTGTTACCAAAGATATTATAGAAACAACCTTTGAAGTAGAATTAAAAGATAACCACACCGAAATATTAGACAAATTTAAAAATGTAGAAGGCATAATAAGTGCAAGTGTTATAAGCTATCAAAATGATTTTGGAGCTTAAAAGGAGAATTATGAGAAGAGTAATCAGAAAAGACAAAATATTTATAGCCATAAGCATCGTATCCCTTGCTTCTCTTTTTATTATATATGGTTATAGATTTATACATTATTATAGATTAGAAGCAAATATAGTAGATGATACCGAAATATCAGAGCCAATTTCAATTTATAACCATCTACTAACATACCTACCAGAAGATGACATTCTCATTCAAAAAGAAAATGGTCTTATAAAAAATGAAGATAATACATATTATTTTAAGGGACAGGTAGAAAATAATTTTGTATATTATTCTGGAAGATTATGGCGTATTATAAAAACAACTAAAGATAAAAATATAGTACTAATTAGTGAAGAAATACAAACACTTATGCCTTATGGTGAAGATATTGAATATCAAAATTCATATTTATATAACTATTTAAATAACATAGATGCATATTCACTATTTTATAAAACTCTAAATAATACTGATATTTTAGTAAACACACAATATTGTGAAGATACAGTTACCAGTACAGAAAATGTAACCTGTAAGGCTACAAAATCAGATTATCAAATAACTTTATTAAACTTAAAAGATTATCTAAATTCAGGAGCTAATGAAGGTTTTTTAAACAACAATACATATTTCTGGTTAATGGATTTTAACCAAAACAATGAATTATATTATGTATTTGATAAAGGTGGGATAAATACTACCTCTGAATATAACAAACATCACTATGGAATAAGACCAGTAATTACCATAAAAGGAGACCTAATTTTAAATAGTGGTGATGGTACTATACAAAAACCATACTATATAGATGAATACGATGACTATAAACTAATAAATGTTGGTGTAGGTGAATACCTTGAGTATAGTGGCAGAACTTGGCGTATTATTTCAAAAACAGCTTCTTCAGTTAAAGTAGCCTTGGAAGGTAACATACTAGAAGAAGAAAAAGCAATAGAAAAAATATTTTCAACTAAAAATAATACCTACAATCCAACCAAAAACTATAATGTAGGGTACTTCTTAAATAATGATTATTATGAAACATTAGAAAACAAAGAATATTTAGTAAAAGGTCCATTTTATACTGGAAAATATGAAACTGACGAATATGACTATAGATTAGTATATAAAGATAGTATAGATACATATGTAGGACTTCCACAAGTTGGAGATTTATACATAAATACATACAGTGATGTATTAACCATGCTAGCCATTACTGACCATATGGATAATATCTTATACACAATAAATAACGAATATAATTTATATACTTCTAAAATAGATCAAAAATCAAAGCTACGTCCCGTAATATACTTAGATGGCAGTTTAATAGCATTATCCGGCGAAGGAACTATAGATAGTCCTTACATAATAGGAAGGTAGTGATAAAATGAAAAAGAAAACAAAAAAATGGGTAATAACATTCATAATATTAGATTCACTTGCAATAATATGCTTATTCCTTTTCTATGGTCCATTTACTTTTATCAAAGATTTCCTTGTAACTAATGCAATGTCAACGATGAGCCACAAATATATTGCAAGAACATTTTATACGGACACAATGATAAATGATGTCCTAGAAAATAACGAAGTAATAGGGTTAACTAACAAAATAGATACCTCTGCTATAAAAATAGGAGAGATAAAAGAACAAACCACATATTCATCCATTTATGAAGAACAAATATTAAAAAAAGATAAGGACAACGATTTATACAAAATAATAACAATAGAAGAAGATGGTTATAAAGCTTTTTTAGCAGTAATATATGATCCATCAAGAGTAGAACTAGTATCTTCATCAAACAAGGGAAAGCAAAAAATAGATGAAATTGCTAAAGAAAATGATGCTAAAATTGCAATTAATGGAAGTGGTTATCTATTTGGACCAAATAGAACCAAGATACCAACAGGTGCAGTTATAATGAATGGTAAAATCATTTATGATAATGATATAGTAGGTGGTGGCAACGGAGGAATAGTTGGTTTTAACAAAGATAATATTCTTGTCCTTACAACCGACGAACCCCAAGATGCCATAGACAAGTATGGAATGGTAGACGCAATAGAATTTGGACCATTTATAATTATAAATGGTAAAATGGCACAATTTAAAGGTGACGGAGGATTAGGAAAGGCTCAAAGAACTGCTATTGCTCAAAGACAAGATGGCATAGTATTATTCCTAGTATCAGACGGAAGACAATATAGTAGTGGAATTTATGGTATGAGCATAAAACAGATGGCTAATCTATTATTGAGATATGGTGCATATAATGCATGTAACTTAGATGGTGGAAATTCATCTATTATGTACGCAGAAGGAGAATACATAAGCACTCCATCCAAACAAGAAGGAGCTGGAGGTAGAAATCTTCCTAATGCATGGATAGTAAAATGAAAAACAAATTCAGAAATATCTGAATTTGTTTTTTTATTTTAAATTTAAAATTATGTTACAAATTTTTTTAGATGCATCGCCATTACCATAATAATTAATCTTGTTACCACTTTTAATCTTTGCTGTAATAATCTTATTATATAAATCATCATAAACAGGAAAAGCAAGTACATTATATCCATTATTTAGTGTCTCTACCCATTCAGTTTGATCTCTAACGGTTATACAAGGCACGTCCAAAATATAGCATTCTTTTTGAAGACCGCCGGAATCAGTAATAACTTTAATCGCATTTTTAGTTAAATAAAGCATAGTTAAATAATCAACTGGTTCAACAAAATAAATATTTTTATAATTATTTTTTTTTCGTAGATTATCAATTATACTTCTAATTCTAGGATGAACTGGAAAAACAACCACATTATCTAAATCCTCAAGTACACTTAATATATTAGTTAGATTATTATTATCTTGTGTGTTTTCAGCTCTATGAATAGTAGTTAAATACCACTTATCTATCTTCCTTTTTTCATAAATAGGCACTAAGTTAATATTATCACTGTCTATAGTATTACACGCTAGTTTAGAATAATACAAAACAGAATCACACATAACATCACCAATATTAAATACATTATCAAAAATATTTTCTCTTTTTAAATTATTAACTGCCGTATCAGTAGGACAAAACAAAATCTTAGATATGTGATCCGTAATAATTCTATTTTGCTCCTCAGGCATAGCCATATTATATGATCTTAGACCAGCCTCAATATGAATAACAGGAATCAAAAGTTTAGAGGCAGCCAAAGCACCAGCTAAAGTAGAATTAGTATCACCATAAACAAGAACATAATCTGGTTTTTCTTCCAGTAATATTTTTTCAATCTCAATTAGCATATTACCAGTTTGAACGGCATGACTACCAGAACCAACACCAAGATTATAATCAGGTTTTGGGATATTTAGCTGCTTGAAAAAAACATCAGACATATTACTATCATAATGTTGCCCAGTATGAATAATAATTTCTTTAAATTCCTTTCTAAGCTCCTTAGATACAACTGCTGCCTTAATAAATTGAGGTCTAGCGCCTACAACTGTAATAATCTTTTTCATCAATTACCTCTTTCCTAAAATTTTTCTTATCTTTTTAAAAATATTATTCTTTACTTCGTTAGTTTTAAAGTCGTAATGACTATGATAATTCTTATCATTAATTATCTCATTAAATTTCTCTTTACTTATGTCAATTTTTCTAATAAATTCATTAATATCGCTTTCTAACTGCAATTCAGAGCAAGGTTGTTCGCTAAGAATTTTTAAAGCTTCATTTCTATTTAATTTACCAGAAACAATAAGGCTAGATAAATGAGCTCTCCTTTTTTCAAAACCATATTTTTTAGGTTGAATATAACATTGAAGAAGTCTGGTAAAAGAAGATTCACAATGTTTGCTACCATAGTCTAAGTAACCAATTTTCTCTTTTAAAATATCAAGTGCTTTAGTGGGATCATAATCAATATAATTAAGAGGTCTTATTTTTTTAATACCATACATATAAGGTATTAAAATTTTATAATTAAAGAAAGATAACAATGGGTAATGTTTAAGGGATCTACCCGTATATTTTTTATAAATATCCTTAATATTAGTACTATCATAAGCATCAAATCCCCATGACAAAGGAGTAATGCTTTCAGAAACCCAATTATGTCCACTTATAAAATATTTAATTTTATGTTTTTTTAAGAAATTATATAAGGTAGCAAAAAAGGCATGATCTTGAGGAACATCTTGGTTAATAACTCCAGATAAAAAATACGCTTTTTGTAAAGAAAACATCTCTTTTTCATCAATCTTAATATTAACTAATTCAATATTGCATTTACTACATAATAGTTTAATATTTTTAGAAGATATATCGGTATCCCAACCACCATCGACATGAACGCCCAATATTCTTAATCCTTTTTTACTCAACAAATAAGCTAAGTACGAACTATCAACACCACCAGAAATTCCTATAACACAATCATATTTTTTACCTTTGCCTTCTTTTTTCAACATATCAACAAAGTCATCAAACTTCTTTTTCCCTACATTTCCTCCAAAAACTTCATTTTTTTTCCTATTTAAAGCATCATTACAATGATTACAATAACCATTTTTATCAAACTTGATATCTTTATCGCTAGTATCCATAACACAACGCTTACAAATTCTATATTTCATCTTCACATCCCATTTCTATATTAACATTAATCTCAATTAATCAAGATCTCTAATTTTTTTAGCTGGATTTCCCGCGATAATACAGTTTCCCTCAGGAAAACTCTTAGTAACAACAGATCCAGCACCTACAATAGTATTATCACCAAGCGTAATTCCTGGCAAAATCATACAGTTCATACCAATCCAACATTTACGACCTATCGTAATATCCTTACCAGGTGCAGACTTAGAAAAATCATTTAAATCATGATTAGCTGTAATAAAACCACAATTTGGAGCAATTATAGTACCAGAGCCAATTATAAGTTTTGCCCCGAGTGCTTGAAAATAGCAACCAACAGAATGAAAATTTGGCATATCATTAACATCAAAAATAATATTTTTTGCATCTCCCAATTGTACCCATGGTGGGACTGGGAATGGGACGTGTCTATTTATCCCTTTTATTTTTTGATAATACCAATATTTAAGCACCCATTTCCATCCAATAGAAAAATGATCCCTCAGGAAAAATTTACCCGTCAAATATTTTTTATCATATATCAGCGAACTAAACCAATATATTGGTGTTATAACTATATAAACAAGAATTCTTTTAATTTTCATAATCATCACCAATATATAAACTTGAAGTATTATCAGAAATTTTTTTCGCTGGTACTCCCGCTATAGTACAATTATCCGGGAAGGATTTATTAACTACAGCGTTCGCACCAATAGCAACATTACTACCGATAGAAATAGGTCCAAATATTTTAGCACCTGGTCCAATATAAACATTATCGCCAATAACGGGTGCTCCATCTACACCGTTAACAGAAGCACTACCAATATTAGTACATACATGAATACGACAATTTTTACCAATCTTTGCCCTGCCAGAAACAACAATAGTGCCAACATGAACAATGGTAAGACCCTTATCAAATACATTAATAGGAATCGTCCAGTTGTATTTATCACACAATCTAGCATATCTCATATTTATAATTTTCTTAGGAATTTTATGATACCATTTATTTTTGCAATTATTATAATATTCGGTAAACCTAAGTGCTTTATAAAACTTAAATCGTCTATCAGTAAGTCTATTATACCATTTTTTGTTAATAATTCCAGTTTTTCTTAAATCACACAAATAATATTCTTTATATTCACTTTTACTTCTTATCATACTCTCTCTCCCTAATATTCAATATTCTATATAAATAACATACGTAAAAAATAGAAGATAATATATTAATCAAAGTTGTAGAAACAGCAGCGCCAATGAAGCCCCACATTCTTATAAATATAATATTAGATATAACATTAATAACAATACTAATAACATTGACAATAATGTTAATTCTTACCTTTTTCATACTATGTATTATATTAGCGCATGGGACTTTAAATGTTGAAGAAAAGAAAAGTCCTACCATTAATACAATAAAAGTTGGAACGGCATCTAAATATGCACTACCATAAACTAAATTAATTATAAATTTAGAAAATATAATAATAAATAAACAAATAATGCCATAACCAAAAAATCCGTATGTAATAAGTTTCTTCAAATTAACTCTAATCCAAGAAAAATTATTATTATTCTTGATAAAGTAAGGAAGTATGTAAATTGCCACACAGCTTGAAATAAAAGTTAATGCGTGCGGAATTGCCGAAGCAACCTTATAAATAGCTACAACCTCTTCCTTGGCGACCATAAGTCCTATTAAAAAAGTGTCAACAATAATTAAAAATCCACTTATAGAATTATTAATTTGACTAGCAAGTGAAAACTTTAAAAATTCTTTTTTTTCCTCTTTTAACAGTTTATTTTTCAAATTATAATTTTTTAAATAATTTTTGCACAAATAAATAGCATATATTAGCACCACAATATAATAAATGTAGTGAGAAACAATAGCCCCGACAAGTCCCCAAAGCAATGATAATATAATTAATAAAACGTAGTTAGAAAAGGTAGAAAATAACTGCAATTTTGCATATTTTTTATTATCTAGGTTAGCCCTTAATATAATTGGGAATATCATAGTCAATGTTGTTAAAAAAGGGACAAAAAACATATAAGGCGTTAACTCTTTCCCCATCTTTAATGTAAATGGATAATATAGTGGTGATAACAATATTAAAATAGAACTTAAAACAGCCGAAAAACAAGCCATCTTTAAAGAATAATTAATTATAGCCCCTTTTTTATTATCATCCTTGCCAACTTCTGTTAAAAACTGCAATGCCCCAGTTGAAGCTCCAAAGTCATTTAATAAACAGAGCATAGAAACACAATTTAATATATAAGCATATATACCATAATCAGTTTTTGATAGAATCCTAACAATAATAGTACTACCAATAAAAACCAAAACTTTAGAAAAAACGGAAGATAAGAAAATAGAAAAAAAGCCAGTTTTTTTGAGTTTGTTTAATTTTGGTTTAAACTTTTCAAACATTTTTATCACTCTCTTCAATCAGTTTAATGAGCTTATCACACAAATACTTCCTAGAATAAATAATATTATTACATTTATTATTAAAATGAAGTTTTCCATCTCTAATCATTTTTATTGCTGAAACAATTGCATCAACATCATTCTTGTCAATAACAAGTACATTATCTAAATCTTTACAAATTTTATAAATTTCATTATTTTTATTTGTAAGAGCAATAATAGGAACGTTGCACCCCATATAATCAAATATTTTCCCTGTTTGTTCAGAAGGCTCATTACCACTAATTAGTAATAGGATATTAGCTCCTTTAGCATAACTAAGTACTTTATCATAGGTTTTAAAACCAACAAACGTACATTTATTACTACAATTATAATGACGAGCCATATCCACAACATTCTGTTCAATATTCCCCACATGAACAAAATCAACATCATCAATATGACTTAAAGCTTGAAAAAAAGTATCGGGATTTCTAAAACCAGCAGAAACATTAAACTTACCAGTATATAAAATTGTAAATTTATTAAATTTCATTGGCTTAATGTTAATAAAATCATCTTCATCATAACCATTAGATATAACCACAAACCTGTAATTAGGATATTTCTTTTCGTATTCCATTTTCATAGTGTCATTAACAACACAAGTGCAAAAAGCCTTTTTTAATGTTTTTTTCTCACTAATACTTTCCATAAACCTATATATTTTTGTCTTAAATATAGTAATAACATTAGTGCCGTTATTTTTTTGTAACGACCAAGGATCCCTCAAATCTATGATATAAGGTATTTTATATTTATCATAAACTTTTCTACCAATTGGCAATATTTTAAAAGGTCCACCTGTTAAAAATAAAACATCAGGTTTTTCATTTTCAACAATACCATATATCTCCTTATCAAGAGCTTTTTTAAAACTCTTTTCCACAGAGCTGTTCACAATTTCAAAATCAAGCCGATATATTTTAATACCATCTATATCCTTTAATAAACTATCATCTTTATTTATACAATATTTGTTATCGATCGTAACAACTACTGGCTCGTATCCGGATAATTTCAAGTATTTTACAAACTTAGTGACTCTAAAAACTCCTACACCTCCAGAGGGAGGAAAATAAGTAGCAATCATTAATATTTTTTTCTTATGCATCAAAATCACCTCTATTATTGTGTTCTACCTGCAATGAATATGCCATTAAAATGCAGACAAAAGCAAATAGCATATTACAATGGTATATCGCCGCTGGTATCATGTAAATAAAAATAATTATTGCAACTGTTAAATATAAAGCTATATTCTTTCGATTAACATTCCTGTAACAAATTAGTGGTGAAATAATCATCGCCACATAGAATGCAACACCAATATAACCATATCTAAATAGCAACATCAACCATTCATTATCAAATATTCCATAATACTTTTTATGAAGTTTATCCGGCCCATTACCCAATAATTTATATACTACATCTAAAGTGATAGACTTATGCTTGTTAATTGTAACATTTTCATCATCCATTATCCCTTCATTAACTTCACCATCATTATGTATGTTATTGTTAGTATTAATAGGCTCAGATAAAGTAGAATCGTTAAAATAATCAAGTACATCTTTAGAAATATCAATTCTATTTTGCCAACTTGAAATTCCTTTAATGTCAACAAGCTCTAACACACGCCATGTAAGCCTTTCCGGCAAAGCAACCAAAAACAATAAATTAGTAAAAATAACAATAGCAAGAAACATCAATGTATTTTTAATCGCCGGCCACTTAAGCCGAAACATAGTAAACAAAACCAGTAACACTTCCCCCACAATCATACATACATATGACGACCTAGAAAGAGTCATAAAATTAATTACATTAAGTAGTAAAATAATAGGTATATAATACCATCTAAAATTATTTGTAATTATAAAATGCCACAAATATATAATAGCAAGAGCTATAAATAATCCCAAAACATTTGGATTACCAGATAATCCCACAATTCTAGGAAATGGATAATTATTAACCAAAGTAATATATTGCGTTGGAGCAATAAAACGGATATATTTTTCATTAAGATTAAAAATATTAAAAAATTGAAAAATTCCAATAACCGATGTAATTAATAGTGAAAATAGTAAAGTATTTGTGAAATAATTAATATTTTTCTTATCAACACTAAGTAAATAATAAAAATTAATTAATATCAACACATATTCAATCACTCTTAAAAATTCAAAAAAATTACTCCAAATCCATTCTTCATCAATTATTGAATTAAAAATGACAGAAATTAAAACAATAAAAGCAAAAGATAGCGTTGTTAATACTAATACTTTAATTATATTATTGCTAAAAAGATTTTTTAATCCCTTTTTATCAGTAAGAAAAATAATCATAAACACTAAAAAAGAAAAAGAAAGCAAGATTTTAGAGTAAGATATAAAACCAGTTTTAATATTAAGCGGTAAAAGACATATCAATATTGTGTATAATATAACTAATAACTTATTTTTCATTTTGTCTCCCCAATTTCTCATAAACAGACAACAATATAGGAACTTGAGATTCCCAATTATATTTTTTTTCTACTAACTTTCTGCCAGTCTTTCCCATTTTAAGTGCTATGTCAGGATTATCTATTAAATATTTAATAGCATTTTTAACATCTTCTTCACTATAAGGATTAACCGCAATACCATATACACCCTCAGTTAAAATATTTTTAAAAACCTCAAAGTCTGTAAAAATAACCGGTAATTCAGACATCATATATTCAAAAATTTTAGTATTTCCCAAAGAACCCATCTTATATTCTGTATTTGGTCTATAAGAACAAAGGGCCATCCCAATAGTTGATTTAGCGTATAACTCTTTCACTTCGCAATGATTTATCTTGCCTAAAAACTCCATTTTATCAAAAGACTCATATTGCCTCAATATATTCAAATAATCATTAGTACAATTACCTGCTACAACATATTTAATATTTTCTATATCCTTAATAGCTTTTAAAATAACCTCGTGATTCCAATCACTTCTAATACCACCTGCAAAGCATAAAGTAGTCAAATCACTCCTTAACTTTGTTTTATGAATATTTTCTATAATAGGATAATTAGTAACAACATAAACATTAGAATTAACCCTTTTAATACGTTCCTTAACATAATCAGTTACACAAATAACAGCATCCATTTTTCTGAAGGCTCTATTTTCTTTTTTACTATATAAAAAAGCACAAATCCTTCTTAAAAAGCTAGGAATCCATTCTCTTTCTAAAAATAATGCTGGATAATTTTCATGAGAATCAAAAATCACTTTCTTACCAATTTTTTTCATTTTTAATGCCAAAGATAATAAATCAGGATCATGAAATTGATATATGTCAGCATCTATCTCAATACATTTGTTTTTCAATATCTTTTTAGAATTAAAAATCCTATCATAAATCGAACTAAATTTTTTATTGGTAGAAACAATATTAACATTATTTTTCTTTTCATCTGGAATGTTATCACAACATAATAAAGTAACATCGTAATTATTATTAACTAAAGAAACACATTGCTTTAGAAATATTCTCCCATCGTATCTATTGTGTGCACTAGTAACGTGACAAACCTTAATCTTTCTTTTATCATTTTTCATAGCATTCACCAAACAATTCTATATATTTTTTAGCGTTATTTTCCCAAGTAAGGATCCTAGCATCTTTGTAGCCTTTATCTCTAATATCATCATACTTATTATTAAAAATGTCAATAATTCTATCACTAATTTCATTGACATCAACATTAGTTAAAAAACCATTAACACCATTCTTAACGAAGCCATCAATTCCTTCATTCTTAGTTCCAATTACAATGCAACCATTATTCATAGCTTCAACATATGCAATTCCAAAGCCTTCTGGTGAACTAGGTAAAACAAAAATATTGCTTTTTGATAACAACCTGTTAACACCCCTATTGTCCAAAACACCAGTAAATTTGACAAAATTTTCTACTTTTAAATCATATACTAATGTTTTTAATTCATTGCTTAAAACTCCATCGCCTATAATAGTAAGTTTAGCCATTGGGAACCTCTTTATAACCTTAGCAAAAGCTCTAATTACAATATCAAAATTTTTAACTCTTGTAAAATAACCGACAGTAATAATATTAAAATTATTATTATCCCTTGAATAATCGTATTGATTAGCACCATTATAAATAACTTTAGTATTATTAATGCCTAAATCCAATAATTTTTTTTCTAATTTTTCACTTACACAAATCATATAATCTACAGAAGAAGCTTTTCTTATCGAACAAATACCATTTTTAAAATGTAAATTTCTTTCAAAACTAGTCCCATGCAACGTAACAAAAGTAGAAGTATTGTATTTTCTCTTTAATTTGCTAGCAACAACGCCTTCTGTTTTAAAAGTATGAGCATCTATAGCTACAACATTATTCTCTTTAAATATTTTTTCAATTATATTTTTACAACCTAAGTAATAACTAATCGCATTTAAATTAATTTTACTTTTATATAAAAAATTAGAAAACCCCAATCTCTTAAAATATACAATTTTAACCCCATTAATAACTTCGGTAGAAAAACTTTTAAAAATAGTGTTGGATTTAATTGGAATAGAAACTAAAACTATAACATTATACCCAAGTTTAGATAAAGCCATCGCATGGTTATGCACATAAGGAGCATAATTGGGTTTTACAGCATCATTAAAATGCGTTAATATTATAATAGTTTGCTTCATTTCCATCCCTCAATTCATCATAGTATTATTAAAGAAATAAGCTTATTAGAAAGTTCTTTATAGTCAAATTCTTTAATTAATTTTAACGAATTATTTCTAAATCTATCTTTTGTTTTGTCATCTAAGTTATATATTTTCATTACAGCATCTATATATTCTTTATTGTTGTCACTCTTAACAGTGATACCACATTTATCATCAATAAAATCATATTTATTAGGATATGTAGATATAATTGGTTTACCAGAAGCTAAATACATAAATGACTTATTCGTACTCATACCATATTGCATAATATCAGTCATTTCGCCGTGTAATAAACAAGCATCCGCCTTTGATAATATATAAGGTATATATTTACTATCTACAAACCCCTTAAAAATGATGTTATCAATATGATTATCTACACAATGTTGCTTATATTCTTTTAAAAAAGGTCCATCACCATAAATAATAAATATTATATTTTTATTATTTATCGCACTCGCTACATCGATTAATCTTCTAATATTGTATATATATCTAATAGAACCAGTATACACTAATTTAAAAGTCTTCTTATTATTTAAATCTTTATCGTTAATTTTAAATTCTTTCAAATCAGAATAATATTTATCTAAATCAACTCCATTATTAATATTAAAAACATTATTAAAATTAATTTTATCCGCATAAGTACATTTTTTTAAATAATCTTTGCCACCTTCCATAGTAAAAACCAATTTATTCGCATGCAAATAAATATATTTTTCTAATTTATACAAAATTTTTACCATAGGATTATTACGTTTTAAAACGCCATAGCTTACGATAGACTCAGGCCATAAGTCCCTTATTTCTACAGTACAAGGCAAATTAAATTTACGGGCAAGTTTTAATGCTAATAATGGAGATAAAGGATGAGGCATAGATGTATAAATATAATCCGGCTTGTCCCCATCCTTTATACGTCTTTTAAGTACTTTATATGTTCTAAAATAATATTGCAACATATTAATAATTCGTTTAATTTTATTATTATATTGACATGTCCTAACATGAAGGTACTTAACACCATCTATATTATGTACAATATATTTTTTTCTATCAGTAATAAGATTGATATTTGAATTATGAATAGCACTAGCGGCCACCAAAGTGACATCATATTTATTTTTATCAATATATTTAGCCAAAAAATGATGTCTAGTAAGTCCACCATACATAGGTGGAGTAGCATAATGATTAATAATCCAAACTTTTTTCATCTTATCACTCGTTTCTACAATAGTTCAATATTATTTCTATTTTTGATATTCTTCATAGCATTTCTTGTATCAAATATTGCTTTAGCATTTTTAGAAATCATTTCATAATCAAAAGCAGAATGAGCAGCTGTAATAATAACTAAATCATACAAAGCTATAATTTTTTCATCAATATTTTTGATACCAGTATGCACCTTATTCTTATATTTATATTCCGGTATCATAGGATCGTAGAAATCAACATTAGCAGAGTTTTCTTCTAATATTTCAATAACCCTAAGAGCAGGACTTTCCCTATAATCATCGATATCATTCTTATATGCAACACCTAGCACTAACACTTTGGCTCCATTAAGAGCAATTTTATGTTTACTAAGCACCTTGCTAGCTCTCTCAACACAATATTCAGGCATTCTATCATTAATAATACCTGATGCTTGAATTAGGGAAGTATGAAATCCGTATTCTCTTGCCTTCCAATCCAAGTAGTATGGATCAAGAGGAATGCAATGACCGCCAAGCCCAGGTCCTGGATAAAATGCTTGGAACCCATATGGTTTCGTTTTAGCAGCGTCTACTACTTCCCATAAGCTAATTCCCATTTTATTACATAACATAGCTAACTCGTTAACAAGTCCAATATTAATATTTCTGTACGTATTTTCCAATATTTTTTCCATCTCAGCTACAGCAGGAGAAGATACTTCATAAATTTCAGCTCCAAGTACAGCACGATACATCTTAGCAATGACTTCTGTAGCATCTTTGCCAATGGCACCAACTACTTTTGGAGTATTTTTAGTTTTAAAATATAGATTTCCTGGGTCAACACGTTCTGGTGAAAAACCTAAATAAAAATCTTTGCCACATTTTAATGAAGAACCTTCTTCCAAAATTGGTTTAATAAGTTCTTCAGTAGTACCAGGATAAGTAGTAGATTCTAGAACCACCATTGTATTTTTAGTTAAGTGTTTAGCAACTTCAATCGCACTATTTTTTACATAACTAATATCTGGTTGTTGATGCTCATCAAGCGGTGTTGGTACACAAATGGCTACAAAATCTACATCCTTAATAAAAGAAAAATCACAAGTTGCTTTAAACATACCTCTTTCAACTAATTCTTTTAATTCATCATCAACAACGTCCCCAATATAATTAATACCTTTATTAACCATATCAACCTTAGATTGCTGAACATCAAACCCAATCGTTTTAAAACCTGCTTTAGCCTTTTCAACCGCCAAAGGAAGCCCAACATAGCCAAGTCCAACAACACCTACAACAATTTCTTTATTATCAATTTTTTTAAGTAATAACTCTTTCATTTTAACTTCTCCTCACTTCATTGTCGACAAAACAATATTCTTTTCCACATTTTGGGCAAGTAAATTTATTGTCTACAAAATTCATTTTTTCAGAACATTCACACACATAATATTTAATTTTTGCAGGATTACCAACAACCAAAGCATAGTCAGGAATATCCTTTGTTACCACACTACCAGCTCCAACAAATGCATATCTACCAATATTATGACCACAAACAATAGTAGCATTAGCCCCTATTGAAGCACCCTTTTTAATTATTGTTTGCTTGTATTCATCCTTTCTAGAAATAAAGCTTCTAGGATTAATTACATTTGTAAATACACAAGAAGGTCCCAAAAAAACGTCATCTTCACAAATTACACCAGTGTATACTGATACATTGTTTTGAATTTTAACATTATTTCCCAATTTTACATCTGGAGATACAACTACATTTTGACCAATGTTACAATTTTCACCAATTTCTGAATTTCCCATAATGTGGGAAAAGTGCCAAATTTTTGTCCCTTTCCCAATTTTTGATGGCTCATCTACATAACTAGATTCATGAACAAAATACTCTTTATTTTCCATTTTTATAATCCTCAATACTTTCTAAAACAGCATTACATATATCATTAATTTGATCACCAGACATATAAGGGTGCATAGGTAAACTTAATACAGTATCTGAAAGGATTTCGCTGACACATAAATCATCAAGATTAAAATTATAATCAGCATACACTGATTGTTTATGCATTGGCTTATAATAATAAATCATAGTAGGAATTCCTTTATCTTTCAATCTGTTTTGGACATAATCCCTTTCATCTTTATTATCAAAAATAAGTGTATATTGTGCCCAACTACTAACAAATCCTTCGTCAACAAATGGAGTTTTTACATAATCCTTAAGCTTATCAGTATACATTTTCGCAAATTTATTTCTCTCATCTAGCTCATATTCCTTAAAAGCTTCTAATTTAGGGAGTAAAATTGCTGCTTGCAACGTATCCAATCTAGAATTTAGTCCAATCCTTACATTATCATATTTAAATGTTCCTTTTCCATGAACCCTAATTGATTCCATCAAATCGTAATAATCTTTATTATTAGTAAATATTGCTCCTCCATCGCCATAACATCCTAAAGGTTTAGCTGGGAAAAAAGAAGTAGTCGCAATATCTCCAAAAGAGCAAGCTTTTTTACCATCAATACTACCACCGAAACCTTGAGCACCATCTTCTATTATCAATAAATTATATTTTTCTGCAATTCTTTTAATTTCCTTAAAATTTGCAGGTAAACCAAACAAATCAACCGCTATTATAGCTTTAAGATTTAGATTTGTTTCATTTTTTGCTTTAATTATCGCTTTTTCTAATTTATTAAAATCAATATTGAAAGTTCTTTGATCAGAATCAACAAATATTGGCGTAGCACCAGCGAGTGATACTACTTCAGCAGTTGAAAAGAAAGTAAACGAAGGAACAAATACAGCATCCCCTTCTTTTATTCCCAAGGCCATTAAAGCAATGGTTAACGCGTCAGTACCATTTGCACAAGTCAAACAATATTTAGTGCCAACATAATCAGCCAATTCCTTTTCTAATGTTTTTACTTCTTCACCCATAATGAAGTGACTATCATTTAAAACTTTTTTAATATTATTATTTATTTTACTATCTAGCTTTTTATATTGAGCTTTTAAATCAATAAATTCCATAAATTTCCTCCTATTTATTAAATCTGCCAACAAAATCCATAGTAGAACAGCTTGTTAGCGGAAACTTTACAGTAGCATGGTCATTAGCAGATTTATATATAGCCAAGACTAATTCCAAAGCCCTTTTACCAGCATACCCATCAACGTAAGGATTTCTATCTTCAGCTATAGCAGCAATTACATCCTTGTACAAAGGAGTATGCCCTAAACCATAAACATTTTTATGCACTTCAGAAAATTCATCTAAAACGCTTTCTTCATTTTCACCATCAAAACGCCATACTTCTAATTTATTAACAGAACTACCTCCCGCTTTAGCAGTACCATTTTCACCGAATATATAAAGGGTTTCTTCCAAATTTTTAGGATATACATTATTAGTACCCTCAATAATTCCGTAAGCACCGTTTTTAAATTTCAAAACAGCAATACCCAAATCTTCAGCTTCAATATAGTCGTGGTTTAAGTTATCTGTATAAGCAAAAACCTCATCTATCTCATCTCCCATCATCCATCTTATTAAATCAATATTATGGATACATTGGTTCATCAAAGCACCACCATCTTGTGCCCATGTACCTCTCCAAGGAGCTTGTTGATAATAACTGGCATCCCTATTCCATCTAATATGTGCAGTAGCATGAAATATTTTACCAAAATCACCATTTTCAACAGCGCCTCTTATTTTTTGTATAGCCTTGTTAAAACGATTTTGATGACAAGCACAAACTTTTAGATTATTTTTCTCAGCAGTTTTAATAATCATATCTGCATCCTCCAAAGAAAGAGCAATCGGTTTTTCTATGATTACATTAGCTCCATGTTCCAAGCAGTAAACTGCAATTTTAGCGTGCTCACCGCTCTCGGTTGCTATTGCAACTAGTTCTGGCTTTTCTATCTCTAGCATTTCTTTATAGTCTGTATATTCAGCCACCTCAGCAACTTCACTAAACATTTCCTTTTTTTCTTTTATTCTCTCTTCCAAAAGGTCACAAAGGCCAACGATATTCAAATTATTATTAATCGCAGCACTTATATGATTGGGTGAAATTCTCCCACACCCAATTAATGCATATTTCATAATTAAATCCTCCTTAAATGTTTGCGTTCGTTTGATAGTGCTTTGCGTAAATAAAAGAAACGGCAGGATGCGCCGTCTCAAAATATACTTTACGGTATACTTCGATAGCTCTCCATCTTGCGATGACAGTCATGGCGCTGTTGACGACATGCCCAAGGAAAAGGGTTCAAGTCTCCATATCCTTTCGGCATCTTCCCCTTTCTGATGAGTTCTTCTGCTCTTGAATACATCCGTCATCGTACTTATG
>OLRV01000751.1_pt1 | contig 30977 bp, 32 predicted proteins | sample 1672421 | NCBI WGS metagenome assembly OLRV01 (sample SAMEA3136684, study PRJEB25190) | human gut metagenome | biome: human gut; feature: human-associated habitat; material: faeces | place: Austria | collected 2013
AATTTATCTTTTAATACATATGGCATATTAGAGCTACTTTCATTTATGAAATTAAGTATCAATTGTGTTTTATCATTCATATCATATGCCTCCCTTAGAATACATTAGTTAAAAAAATATTTGTTAATACATATATAAATACTTAACAAAATATTTTATTAACTAACTTATAACCAATAAAGAAATATATAAATTAAAAGAACCTAATCAAAATTAAAACATTTGAAACTGTGATTGTGTGAAAAAACACAAAACTGATAGTAAAAAAAGTTAAAAAGTCTTAAAAAAATTTAATCAATAAAATAAGATTATATAAAATCTGTTGTCCTATATACTATACAAAATATTTACTGCTTTTAATTACTATATTCACTAATTCCAGTAAGTTTTTCAATATCGGAATAACTCCAGTATTTGTTTTCCCAATGGAAATATATGTCCTTTCTTTTTTTGAAAATTCTAAATGGAACATTAGTATTGTCATAGATATGGACAATATCACAAATTTCAACTAATTCAGAAATCAAATCCAATGCCTTATAATATCTTGATTTGATTTTTTCTTCGGGAACGCCATGACCACCCATAGATTCCCTCATACTTACCCGAGCAATATTAATTTTATAATCTGATGTTAAAACATATATGCATCTTAAAAAATATCCCTTTTCTTTAGCTTTTTTAAGCAATTTAAGATTCCTATCAGTAGAGAGCACTGTTTCAAATGTGAAATCTTCACCCTTTTCAATCATTTCTTCCCTAAGCTCTTCAGCCTTCACAGCAGCTTCTAAATCACTGCATAAACTTGACCTTTTAATATCGTCGGCATTAATGTAAACACCAATAGTTCTGGCCATACGAGTTATAGTAGTTTTCCCACTGCCGTTTGGACCTGCAAAAATGATGATTTCAGGAAGCCTATTCTTCTTTGACATAAACTCTCCTTCCATCAGGATATTCTAGATATGCACATTTATTTTCATCATCATAACCCGCAATAGGAAGTCCTTTAACTTTACAAATCTCTTGATCAATTCTGATAGATTCTTTAAATCTTTCAGTTAGCTCTTCATCAGAAATACCGCAAGTTGAATCTAATTCATTTCCTTCAGACAAAATAATTCCTCCCTATTCTTTTGTAATTAAATAGTAACAATAATATTATGAATATTATAATTTAATAAATTTTCCAAAGTGCAACAGTATGAAAAAACATGAAAATGATTGGTTCAGAATAGTTAAGAAAACTTAAAAATATTTTTATAAAACTATTACAATTATACAATGCAAAATTTTCATACTTTAAACTATTAATACAAAGTTAACCTATATATCCCTCATCTTTTCACCAACATACCATATTTTACTTTCCATATAATTTAATCATAAATAAATTGAAAGGAAATTTTATAAAAATGTTGTGATAACATGAACTATGAAACATTTTGCAAAGATTTGTTAAATCTTACAAAAGAGCAAATAACAAAAAATGAACTCCTAAAATTATTGAAAAAATATTCAAATAGGATTTCAGTCTTTGACTTGATGAATCTCATCACAGCATCGGACAATACCTCTGAATGGGTTTCGAAAGTGGACAAAACTTGGAAATAAAATGCAGGTAGAAACCCTTATTTTCAGAATGAAAGCACTCGACACCGATTTTAGCACATATGTTGGAAACATGATATAATGATCTTAAAAAATATATATTCAATTTAAATGAAACACTTGACCCTCACAAATCATCAGCAGAATCCTGTATAATTATATTTCTTTCAATATTATATGCAAATTATATTCTTGAAGAACCTGTACACCCAGAAGAGGGTGAATTTCCAGAATCACAAAAAGTCCTAAAAAAAGAATCATACTGCTGTCCTGCAAAAGAAGGAAATTTGGAAAATCCAAATGCATTTTGTAGATTATGCATGGCAGAACAATTAGACCTGTAAAAAAATGATAAAATGAGGCATAAATATGGTCAATAATCATGTAATCCAGATAGAAGACTTATTTAGAGGGTTTGAATTTTTTAGTTTTCGGATAATTGTTGTATGGCTGTTTTTGAGTAGAATCCTCGTGATATGATTAATGATCCTAAAAATACATTTAAATATACTGTTTTTTTGACTGATTTTGGTGTATATTTGTGTATTGGTTTCATGTTGAGTCCTTGTTTGAGTAATTTGAAAAAGTCTTCTATTTTTCCCCGTATTGGTTTGAATTTTTTCCATTGGTCTAATTTTTTGAATAAATCATGTTTTAAGTTGTTGTAGAATTGTTTTTCTTTCATAATTCTTTTTGTTTGGTTAAATACTTGTAATGGATAAGCTAATTAATCATTAAGCTTTGTTTTGTTGAAATTATTTTTTGGAAAAATAAAAGGAACGGCTTTATATTTACCAATTCCTAATTGGTAGTTTTTATAACTGCAATATCCCTTATCAAAAAGTATGGTGTCTCCTTTTTGGATTATTCGTCTTTTTTGAAGTGTTTCCATAATTTCATCAAAAAGTTTTGCATCATTTGTAACTCCCGAGTGGAATAAAATACAAACAGGATTCATACTATCAAAATCAAGGACAACTGTTGCCTTAAATCCAATATAAAAACATTTAGAGGATGAATAACTCCATTTTAAATTCAATGATTAAAGATGTTATTTTGTCTTTTTATTAAAATCTAAATCTACAGGAGTTGCATCTACAATAAATGTCTTTTTTCCTATTTTTTTAACCTTATTTATTGAAATTAAGATGCGATTTAAAGATTTAATAAGATTTTAAGGATTTTGAAGTGAAAAAATTTTATAAACTTGAGTGGCACTTAAAACTTCAGAAATATTAAAGTATTTACGAAGCTCTTTTTTAGATTTAAGTTCATTTAAGATGAACAGGATATCTAAATCAAAGAACATACTTATAAATATGATTTTAAAAACAAATATTTATTTATTTAAGTTTTTAAAACCAAATGATGTTAAAATTTCAAAGGTTTTTCTAGAATCCATAATTTTAAATATTTCTTTCAAAAAAGTATAATTTGGGTCTTTAATATCTAAATTTAATCTGTGTTTCATTTTTATCTCCAAATAAATATATGTAACACATTATACTTAAATTTATCTATGTTAAAACCCTTTTTTAATAAACTAAAAATTATACAGATGCATTTTTACAAAACACCAAAAATTACCATTACAAATAATAAAAACAAAACAAATTAACCATATTTATCACTGACAAAAATTCAGACCCCTGAAATATTTTGGAACTGAGAGCTTATCCCGGTAAAAAAGGTTTAAGATATTCCACAGGTGATTATGCCATAAGGAATTTGAATGTTACTTCATGGCAACTGACATTGAATAATGTATGGTACACTTTTGACCTGTATTATCAGAAAGGTAATGTTAAGGCATCCATCAAAAATGGAAGTACAACCGTTTATTCATATGAATGAACAACAATAACATTTGAAACAACATTTCCTTTCCTGACAATATATGATTATATAGCGGACAAATGATTTTCAACAACATTACTGTTGAAGAATGAGATGGTGAATAATCATAGCTGAAAATGGATGGATAGATATTGGTCATGTAGTTGGTGATACCTGACCTAAAGGAGATACTGGAGACATTGGAATTGGAACAGTAATAAAAGGACAATACACTACCTATGAGGAGTTTGTTAATGTTCATCCAACAGGCTAAGTCAGTGATGCCTACATTGATAGTAGCTATTACTAATGGGATGGTACAGGCTGGACAAATGCAGGTTCAATAAAAGGTGAAAAAGGTGACACTGGTGATACAGGTGTTAAAGGTGAGACTGGATCAACTGGACAACAAGGAGATACCGGTGCAACCGGAGCCACTGGTCAGGGTAGTGATGAGGAAGCAGGATGGAAACTGCCGGTTGACCAGATATTAACAACAACCACTTTACCTACCGGTGTCAGTGCAGGATATCGTGTAGCTATTGTTACCAGTTCTGTTATGGTCATTAAGGAGTATAACGGAACTTCTTGGGATAGTGAATCACTTGATCCGTATTCAGTGATACCATTAAAACATTCTGGAAGCATACAGATGTATCTTGCAAAATCAACAGATCCTGTTTACATGGGTGTTGAATATAGGATCTTAGGTAAGTTCCGATTCATGACTCAGTCTGCATATGATACTTTAAGCAGCTATGACCGCGATACGATTTATTTTGTCAGAAGTTAGCTGGGGTGTCATTGTAATGTTTTATCTAAAATTTTTAGGTATGCCTAAATTTTTAGAAACATTTATATATGATTATGACCAACTCTTATACAAGTGATGAAATTTAGGTATGCCTAAATTTTCACTTTAACAAAACATATTAGTTAAATACTATACAATCTCCAAAATACAAATATGTCGTATTAGATTAGCTTTCCACAATTTTCTAATTTAATACAAAGCTGGAAAATTTTCTTCTGCCAAAAAAATTTTCCTAAACCTCAATTTTTGGTGTTTAACTCTCCTCCAAAAAACAATTAAACACCAAACACTCTCTTTTTTTAATCTGACAGATTTTCAAAAAAAAAATAATGCTCTTTTCTTCAGATTCATCTCAGATGCATCAGGTAGCTATTCAATGATATAATTTATTTTGTAGGAAGTCCATAAGTGATAACATGGAACTTTCAGACGAACTCCCAATAGAAATCAACTATGTCCAGATTTCAAAATACCTGGCAAAAACAATGAAGTCCTTGGATGGGGAAGTGTTGATAGCTTCTCAAATAGCTAAAAACTCAGGGATAATGACAAAACATATTTCAAAAGTATTGTCTGAGCTGAAAGCCCATGAGCTGGTTGAATGTATTAATCCTGAAGTCAGAAAGGGCAGACTGTACAGATTTTGACTGATAAAGGAGAGAAAGTAGCTAAAAATCTCACGTTGATTAATAGTTTTTTTATGAGGAACTATACATATTTATTCATATTATGATGTTCTAATTCTTCTGGAACCATATCTGTTTTACTTAACTACTAAAAACTACTGATATCAATATTGCAGACATCATGCGACATAAATTATATTTTTCATTATAGTTCACCTATTGATAATATGATAAATATAATGATAACTATTTATTATTTTTCATAGAGATATATAATATTATAAATTGTTATTATGATAGGCGATTATTATGGTTTATGAAAGAGAAATAATGAGGTCTCAAGCAGATTATATTGTTGAAAATATAATCTTAAAAAAATCAGGAGGAGGACAATCTTCTAATTATGTTGGAACAGAATTTTTTAATGATGCTCTTGAAAAAGGAGTCATATTTCAGACAACTGTTGATGGGTATCCCACAACTAACTCCCGTGGATCAGATAAACAATATGTTTTAAATGAAAATTATTCACTTGAATTGGGTTCCGGAATATTAACTTTGATTGGTGAGGAGTATAATGATATTGACAATAAATTTATAGTTTCATATCCTCAAACCAAAAATGGCAAACCCCAATTGAATAAAGTTGTTTATAAAACTCTTTCGAAGATAGACAAAGGTTATGAATGGTTTTTTAAATTATATTGCAACAATATCTCAGGAAATACATTGGTGCTCGATATTGATGAGCAAAATATGATATTGTTTGTAGACATTGAATTTTCTGCATTAACAAACTTTTTATCTTCTAAAAATACTTCACATTCAAATAAAATCGAAGACAGAGATTATCCATATAACAGGATAGTTTTTGGAGCTCCTGGAACTGGAAAAAGTCATAGATTGAACATTGACAAAGAACTATTTGAAGGCAGATATGAAAGAGTGACATTTCATCCTAATTATTCATATTCGAAATTTGTGGGAACATATAAACCAGTTCCTATCACTTACAAAGATAAAGAAGGCAATGAAGTAAAAGAAATCACATATAAATATGTTCCAGGGCCATTTATGAGAGCTTATGTTGAAGCAGTGAATTCTGATGAACCTTATTTATTATTGATTGAAGAAATTAACAGAGCTAATGTAACTTCAGTGTTTGGAGATGTATTTCAATTATTGGATAGGGAAGACGGAGTGAGTGAATATCCTATTGAAACAAGTGAGGATATGAGGGATTATCTGGAAGAACATGTTACCAGAGAAGATTTTAATCCCAATAGAATTACCCTTCCTAGAAACATGTACATATGGGCGTCTATGAATAGTGCCGACCAAGGAGTATTTCCTATGGATACTGCCTTTAAAAGACGATGGGAATTCGAATACATAGGCATTAATGACAATGATAAGAAAATTAAAAATATTGTTGTAGAAGTAGGTGAAGACAATCATCCAATAAAATGGAATGACCTAAGAACTGCAATAAATAATAAACTATCAAATGATTATAAAATTAATGAAGATAAACTGTTAGGACCTTACTTCCTTTCAAAAGATGTAATTGCTACAGTAACACATGAATCAGAACAAAATGATATTGGCAATGATGAAGGTACTGAAATATATCAATGGAAATCAGAACCTGTCAAAGTCAAAGATAATGATAAGTTCTTAAAAGCTTTCAAAAGCAAAGTATTAATGTATCTTTTTGAAGATGTCGCAAAACAATACGGTTCAAGATTATTTGAAGGATGTGATGATTATACAAAGTATTCTTCTATCTGCAAAGAATTTGATAAAAAAGGAGAAAACATATTTAGTGATGATTTCATCAATAAATATGCAGATAAAGAGGAATAGGTGCGTTTTCCATGCCAATAATTTCCAGATATGTCAGGGAACAAAAGAGATATTCAAAAAAGGAACTGATGGATACTTTTGAATTTGATGAAACTTCTTTTGTGGAATTCGTTAAAAAACTAAAATTTTCAGGAGTATTGAAGTTAGTAAATAAAACAGTTGATGAATCTGAATTAACTGATTTGAATGAAGATATTAAAGTGTTTGACATTGATTTAAATAATGATTCTTATTATTATGTATTTACATTTGTAGGAGTATTGAGTATTGGAAATATTGTTTTAAAGTCCTTTCCGAAATATTTGCTTAGTAATGATGAACCTTTTGATGAAATGAAAGAAGTTCTTCGAGTATTGTGCAAATATGATTCTGAGGAACATATAGTGAATCTATACAATGGTTATGACAATAAAAAAGAATTTAATTTATTATCTGTATGTTTATATCTAATTAATGATTATTTTGACAATGGAATATATTCAACAGAACAGGAAATCATAGAAACAAATGGTGAGGGAGAAATCTTATGGGACAATACAATCGATGAAACTTTTGCAATCATTGTTAGAAACAAACCTTATTATACAGAATTACAAACTACAAATGTCAATGATGATGAATTGGATTATATCGTTCGTTTACATAAGTATATCATAACCGACTGTTGTAAAAAACTAAAAGATTCCGATTTGATTGATCTCTTTGATATACCTTATATTAATCTGTCTGATGAAGAACTGGATTCCTTTGGAGATAAAGAGTATATAATCCGGAGACTGGAAAAGGAATTGAACGTCCAGTTTTCAACAAGAAAACAGATTTTATTGAAAACATTATGTATTTATCTGGAAAATAAGAAATCATTCAAGGAAAATCTTGGCTTTAGCATGTATGGGACAAATAGCTTTTATGCAATCTGGGAAAAAGCTTGCGCTCAAGTCTTTGATAATCAATTATTGGCACCAATAGGAAGACTAAATTTAAATGTGAAGTTGCATGAAGATTATCAAGATATGAAAGATGATAATTTATTGGACATTATTGAAAAGCCAACTTGGATTGCAGTTGATTCAAATAAAGAACATGAAGTTAAACATACGTTGATTCCTGACTTAATATCAATATATGAATTGGATGATGGTTTGTGTTTTGGAATTTTTGATGCAAAATATTACAATATTATATTGGATGATATATCATTGAAAAATCAGCCAGGAGTTGGTGATGTAACCAAGCAGTATTTATATCAACTGGCTTACAATGATTTTATAACTAAACATGCATTCAAACATGTGAAGAATGCATTTTTCATGCCTAGTGAAGATAATTGTTCTAGTTTAATTGGTGAAGCAAAAATGAATATGTTGCATGGATTATCCAATCCTCCGTTGATAAATATTGCAGTAGTAAAATTATCTGCTAGAAAAGTATTCAATGGTTATTTAAACAATGAAAAATTTGATATATCCGAAGAAATAGGATTTTTATAAAATGCAAATAATACTTACCATATGCTCTGTCTGAATTTATATATATATTCAAAAAAGTAAATATTATAATGTATCAATTATCTAAATTTTATAGGAGAATAATATGAGTTACAATGTATTGGATTTATTTTGTGGAGCCGGAGGCTTGAGCCTTGGATTTAAGATGGCAGACTTTGACATAGTTGGCGGAATCGACTTTGATCAAGAAGCATTGGACACTCATAAATTAAATTTTGAAGATGGTTTCAATTATTGTGGAGATATCACCGATCTCGATGATGAATTTGTATTGGAAAATTTTGATGGCAAAGTTGATGTAATAATTGGAGGTCCTCCATGTCAAGGATTCAGTGTTGCGAACATGCAACAAAAAGACATCGAATGTGATGACAGAAACAAGTTATTTTATGAATTCATCCGATTTGTAAAGCTATTAAAGCCTAAAGCATTTGTTATGGAAAATGTTCCTCAAATCCTGACTAAAGACAAAGGCCATGTAAAGGAAGTTATGATGGACATAATGAATGAACTGGGATACAATGTTAATGTTAAAGTTTTACTGGCATCAGATTATGGTGTTCCTCAAAGAAGAAGAAGAGCTTTTTTTGTAGGAATTAATAAAACATTCAATAAAAAATTTGACTTTGATAATATTGAAAAAAAGCCAAAAGTAACTGTGGCAGATGCGATAAGTGACATTTACAATTTTGATGAAAAAATAGAACGTTCAACAGTTGATGATGAATTTACCTTAAGCATTGAACCGAACTGCGATTATCAAAAGCTTATGCGTAATAATTCAAACGATATTTTATACAATCATAATATAAGATATCCGAAGGATATTGTTCAAAAAAGAATGGAATATGTGCCTGAAGGAGGAAACTGGAAAGATGTTCCTGAAGAATTATGGGATACTATACGGAATAACAGACATTCTTCCGCTTATAGAAGATTAAACAGTAAAGATGTATCAGTAACTATTGATACTGGTCACATGAATTATTTCCATCCGAAATATAATAGAGTGCCTACTGTAAGAGAATCTGCAAGAATACAAAGTTTTCCAGATGATTTTAAATTTACTGGAGGACAGGGAGCTCAGTTTAGACAAGTTGGAAATGCAGTCCCACCTTTATTAAGTTGTGCAATAGCCAAAACACTTAAATCCTATTTAAATGATACTGAAAATACATTGGAGAGATACATATGAGTTACAAAACAATTGATCTATTCTGTGGAGCAGGTGGATTCAGTTTAGGTTTTGAAAGAGCAGGATTTGAAACTGCACTTGCACTTGATAAATGGGAACCTGCTATAGATACATTCAACCACAATAGAGAAAATAAAGTAGGACTCAATATTGATATATATGATTATGATAATGAAAGATTAGAAAAATTCCTTGATGAACAGGATATTGACGGAATCATAGGTGGTCCTCCATGTCAGGGATTCAGTATGGTTGGAACCCGTGATGCAGATGACGACAGAAACAATTTATATTTGCAATATGTCCGATTCGTTGATGTTGTAAAACCAAAATTTTTCATACTTGAAAATGTTAAAGGATTATTAACATTGAAAGATGGATTCTTTAAAGAAGACATAATCAATAGATTCAGTGATTTAGGATACAATGTTAATTTCAGAATGTTAGTGGCATCAGATTATGGAGTCGCACAAAATAGGCATAGGGTATTTTTTGTGGGTTTAAGAAAAGATATTTTTGGAGATACCTTCTTTGAATTCCCTGAAGGCAGTCCATCAAATGCAGTATCTACAAGTGAAGCATTATCAGATTTACCTAGTTTAGATAATGGTGAAAATCCTGAAGAATATAGAACTGAACCCCAAAACGAATATCAGAGAATCATGAGAGAAAACAGTGATAAAATTACAAATAATGATATAACTAACCATACAGAACAAACAAAAAATATTATAGCTATGGTTCCAGATGGGGGAAACATTAAAGATCTTCCTGAAGAATATTACAAAGTTAGAAATTACAGTTCCGCTTTCAAAAGAATGGACAGTAAAAAACCAAGTACCACAATTGACTGTGGACATAGAAATTACTTCCATTATAAAGAAAATAGAGTTCCTACTGTAAGAGAATCTGCAAGAATACAAAGTTTCCCTGATGATTACTTCTTTACAGGAAATAAAACTATCCAATATACTCAAGTAGGTAATGCAGTACCAGTAAAACTGGCCGAAACAATTGCATTGCAAATTAAGAAGTATTTAGACTAATTTTAAAGAGCATAGATAACTATATTGGAGTTGATAGGAGTGGTTGACAGAGTTAGCAAAGAGACCCGTAGTTATAACATGTCACGGATTCGAAGCAAAGACACCAAACCAGAAATTCTTGTTCGAAGTTATCTGTTTTCAAAAGGTTTGCGCTTTAGGAAGAATGATAAAAGATATCCTGGAAGTCCCGACATTGTACTGCCAAAATACAAAACCATTGTATTTGTTCATGGGTGTTTTTGGCATCTACATGAGGGTTGCAAATATGCTGTAATGCCAAAATCCAATGTTGAGTTCTGGGAGAAAAAGCTCTACGGAAACAGAGAACGTGATGAACGCAATCAGAAAGAACTGAAAGAAATGGGATGGAGAGTCATCACTGTGTGGGAATGTGAATTGAAAAAGGACAAAGTTGAGCAGACACTGGAAAAATTATATGTCCAGATAACATCTGAACAATAATCAAATAAAGCTCAATTTTTATTATAATTGTTCGTATTTAAACGAACAATAATTATACATGTTAGTACTTATTTATTAACAGAGATGAGCGAGATTTTACCAATCAACCATACCCAAGGACATGGATGAAATAGAGTGAAAATTTAATTTATAAATCAAATTAAAATTTGTTAATGGAGTGAGTAATCATGAAAGTTTTTATTAGTCATGACTCAAGGGATAAAGAAAGATTTGTAGACAATTTTGCTAGAAAATTAATAGAAAACGGAATTGATGTTTGGTATGATAAGTGGGAACTTGGATTTGGTGATAGTCTAATGAAAATTTTTAAGGACATGCCTGATTGTGATGTTTTTATAAGTATTATATCTAGCAATAGTATAGAATCTAAATGGGTTAAAGAAGAGTCTGATTCAGCATTTATAAGAAAAATTGAAAAACAAATGAAGTTTATCCCAGTTATCTTAATGGAAGATGAAGTGGATATCCCTAATGAATTTAATCATATATTGCAATGTAGAATTTCTAATGTTGATGATTATGAAGAAGAGTTTAAAAAATTGGTAGGTGACATATTTGAGGTCTCAACAAAACCCCCTATCGGTAAACCTCCAAGATATATTTTAGAAACTCCTATTGAGGGTTATGAGTTAATTGATTCAATTATTATTAAATCAATTGGGGATTATATATTAGAAAATGGAGATATTTCTCTAGATTTTGAAGACATTGTTGAATTGATAAATGATTATGAATTTTCAAAAGAAGATATTAATGATTCTATTGAAATTTTAGAATCCAAGCACATAATGTCCTTTACTCGATTCTTAGGAAATTATTATCCTGGAAATATTAAATTAACTTATTATGGTAAAGTTATTTATGCAGAAAATTATATAAGTAATTTTTCAAGCATAGTTAAAGATATTGTATCTATTATATTAAACATGGGTAGGGGAGCAAATCAAAATGATTTTAAAATAGTTGATGCTCCAAGATCAATAATTGTGGCAATATTGGAATTATTTTCAAAAAAGGGTTATTTTAAACTTGATAAATATACTAATGGCAGTTTTAGAATTTATATGCTCAATGGAAATGGAAAAAGAAATTTAAGAAGAATTTTAGATGGATAAATGGTGATATGATGGTTGATTATCCTAAAGTGTTTATTTGCCATTCTTCTGAAGATAAAGAAACTTTTGTTGAAAATTTTGCAAATAATTTATTTAAAAAAGGTATCGATGCATGGGTTGATAAATACGAAATTAAACTTGGTGAAAGTATTATAGAAAAGGTAAATGAAGGTTTGAAAAATTCCGATAAAGGACTTATTATATTTTCTAAAAATTTAAACGAATCTTTATTTGCCCTAGCGGAAGTAGATAGCATTATCTACAAGGGGATTTATGAAAAAAGTTATTTTGTTATTCCAATAATTATTGATGATGATGTTGAAATTCCTGAATTAATAAATCATGTATCCAGTGTTAAAATAAATAATCTTGAGGATTATGATAAGGAACTTGACAGAATCTGTGATATTATTTTTGGTAGGTATGAGCTTTCTGTTCTTGGTGAGCCGCCAAGTTACTATGATTTAAATCAAATTCCTAATTGTACAAAACAGGATGCGGAAATATTTAGGAAAATGGGTGATTATTGTTCACAAAATGGGTTTGAGGCAGAATTAGATTTTGTACTTTTAAATATTGGTCGAGAATATCTGGAGGATATTCATGATAAGACATCTATTGATCAAGAAGAAGTGGAAAATGTTCTTGTTGATACATTGGATGTTTTGGAGGAACATGGATATATTAAAAGCTATGGTGCGAATGTGGGATTGCCATTTGTTTCTAAAGGTTTCACATCCAAAGGGTTTTATTTTTATTTTAAAAACTTTATCGAGGATAGCAATAAAATTTGTAAAGATATAATGTCTGCAATATATAATAATAGAAAATTTGAAGTGGATGAGTTAGCAGACTGTTGTGATATAAGTTTAAAATTATTACATGCTCTTATAAGATTATTTAAGGAAAAAGAATTTATTATATGTGATAATCAGTATAATATTTTGGATATTACTCCTAAAGGTAAAAGGCAGTTTAATAGTTTATTAAATGCATGATTTGGATTATAATCAGATGTTAACAAATATTGGGATTAAGTATGACAAAACATAAATTATTTATTAGTTATTATCATAAAGATGATGAATACTATAGGGACAGGTTTGAAGAATTATTTGGAGATTTATTTATAAATAAATCTGTTCAATATGGGGATATCGATAGTGATTTGAGTACTGATTATATTAAAAGATTAATTAGAGAAAATTACATCTCAGATACTTCTGTTGTTGTGGTATTGGTTGGAAAAAATACTTATTGTCGTAAACATGTGGACTGGGAAATATCAGCAGGATTGCGCAATAATGCGGGTTTAATTGGTTTAGCATTACCTTCCCATAGTTCTTATAAAGAAAAAGCATATTCAAAAAATAATGTTCCTGGAAGATTAGTAGACAATTTAAAATCAGAATATGCATCATTTTATGATTGGACTGAGAATAGAGCACATATAGTTAAGTGGATTGAAAAAGCATTTGAAAATAAGTCTAAAATGAAAGAGAATAAAATAAATTCAAGAAAACAAATGAAAAATAATAGGTGTAGTTAATGAATCTTTTTACATTATGTTTTAATTATCCAGATTTGATATTGAATATTCATTTTTTAATATTCATTGGCATAATTGTAGTTTTAATATTTTTCTTTACTCCTGTTAAAAATATTTTTCAAAGAGCTAATATTTTTGGGGGAGATGATGTGGAAATACAAGGAGGAGATATTGGAATAGGTAATAATATTATGAGATTTAAGCCCAATAGAAAGGATAAGGAAATCGCATACCAATTATGGGTCGAGTTATCTACAAGGAAATTGGGAATACCCTTAGACATGGATAATGATGTTATTTATGAGGTTTATAATTCTTGGTATGAATTTTTTAAAATTACTAGAAAATCATTAAAAGAATTTCCAGTATCCAAATTAGAAAATGAGGTTTCTACTGAAATTATCGATATTGCTATCGGTGTTTTAAATGGGGATTTGAGGAAACACTTGACAAAATGGCAGGCTAAATTTAGGCATTGGTATAATATTGAAAAGAATAAAGAAGAAAATGACAATTTGTCTCCTCAGGAAATTCAAAAGAAGTTCCCTGAATATGATGAGTTAGTTAAAGATTTAATAAGTGTAAATAAATGCCTTATTAATTATACTAATTTATTGCATGATATTGTATTTGCCAAAAAATGAAAGAAACAGTAATTTGAAAGCAATTATTATCTAATGACTTATTTATAGATTAATTGACTAGTGATTAAAATGACTGAATACAGATTTAGAAAATACGATGAACTTGAAGCTGATGAAAAAGAAGTCCTTGACGTTTTCAGACAAATGAAGCTAATGTCTGACTACAACAGATTCAGACTATACAATTACAAAGTTGAAGACTTAATAAACGATTACGAAGAGCTAAAACAGCTCAGAGAAAACATCCAGGAAAAGTACTTCTCAATCTATGAAGAACTTCTCAATGAAGAGCTAATCGAAGGCGAGTTTGACGCCAGTGTTTGGGGAATCACAAGAGAAAGTGAAAATGAAACCTGGGATTCAGAACTGAAATTATTAAGCGAAATCAAAACCAATTTTGATATTGCAATTAAAATGATTGAGTCCTGTGAAGCTGATCAAATCATTATCAATGAAGAAAATAAATAATATTAAAAACAAACATTTAAAGTGAAGACAAAAATATCACTCAATAAATTGTTTTCACATAAAAATAAGTCCCATGAAATTAACCTTAACAATCACTGACTTATTTCTATTCTATCCCTAATTGCTTCTTTTACTTTTTCATGCAATCCGAACGTCATCTCATCCAAAAGATAACCGTCTACAACTTCCAAATCACCACATTCAACACCATACTCCAGACCAATAGCTTTTATCTTTTCATAATAATTCTGTGAATGTTCCAATAAATTATATTCATCAGTCCAGTTGATGTTGTGCTCTCCCTGAACCAGACCCAAAAGATACAAATCATCAATGCATTGCCCAAGTGTCTTTTCCATTTTTATCACCAGTAATTATTATTTCATTTTCAGCTTATACACTTTTTGGACTCTTTCAAAAACTTTGTTGATTTGAAATTTTTTGATGAAAATTAGTTGTGAATTTTTAATTTTGTCTAAAAATAGTTAAATTTAATAAATAGGGGGAGTAAAAGTTTTTATCATGCTAAACCAAAAAACAAATACTCTAAAATATTATTTTAGATGTTAAACAATATATTTTGCTATTCTAATGATGGATTAGTCCTTTCAGATCATCGTTTTGTGAAAATTTTTAAATCCTGTCAAAAGGCTCTGAAATCTTTTGATTTAAGTTTTAAGAAGGATGTTCCTTATTTTAAAATGAGTTTAGCTCTATGTCCACATTGTGAAACTCATCATGTAGTTAAATATGGTTTTACAAAAAGAACATTAATATTTAAAGAAATAGGTAAAACTAATGTGAAATTTCAGCGTTATATTTGCAAATGTTGCGGTAAAACCTTTCAAACTGATTTAACAAGTCTTGTTAATAAAAACAGCAATTTTACAAATGAATTGAAAAGTGAATCTGAACATTTAATTTCAGATTATTTGGGAAGCTTAAAAAAATGTTTGTAAATCTTTTAAAAAATTCTTTGGAATCACTGTTTCACATCAAACAATTGAAATTGGCTTTTTGTTGATGAAAACATTTTAGAATTTGATTTAGATCGTTGCTCGGGTTATTATGTCTTTGATGTAGAATAAATAAAAATCAATGAAAAATGGAAATATCGTCATGCATTACTTGATTCCATTTCTAATTGCATTGTAACCGATGCAATTTACGATACTGAAGATGAAACAACTGTTAAGAAGTTTTTAAGAGAATCTACAGTAAATAAAAATAAAGTTGCAATTACAACAGATTTGGATAAAAAATATGCATCAATTATCCAAAAACTAGGTTTTAAACATCAATTATGTATTTTTCACACTAAAAAAAGCTTAAATAAACAATTAAAAAATTTTAAAGACAAAAATCGTCTTTCAGACGAAGAATATCAAGAATATCACAAACAACTGAAAATAATCAAAGATTTATTCGATTTAAATGATTATGGTGAATTCAAAAGTGAAGTACGGTTTTTAATTTATCGTAAAAAAGATTTTCATCCAGTTATTTACAAAATAATCAAAAAATCAATCACTCCAAGATATAAATGATTCATTCATCACTTAAAAGATAAAAGAATTGAAAAAACAAGTAACAAAATTGAAAATGCATTTCAAAAAACAATGCCAAAATCAAGAAAACGAACATTCAAGACCAAACTAGGCGTTTTAAAACGAATATATCGCAGAGATCTGATTTGGAATCAAAATCGAAAAAACGATTTTGAAAATCAACAAAGTTTTTGAAAGAGTCACTGATATTAGATACTGAAAATTCACATCCGACAACAATAACAGTCAAAGGAAAAGAAATAAAACTACTTTTAATCGAATCAAACATACTGATTGATTCAACTCAAATAGCTAAGCTATTCAACAAGAAAGAAAAGACTGTAGCCACTAAAGTTCAAAAATCCAAATTGGAAAAGTATGAAACTGAAAACATCAAACTCCTAAAGAATTATGGGCTGATGCATCCGGATGCAATCAAGCCAAGACCATTCTATGATTTAAGGCAAATGCTGGAAGGACCGATTTATTATTACTTCAAAAAAGAGGATGAAACTGATTTGATTGATGTTATTGTTAGGGTAGCTATTGGAAAACACCGTGAGTGGATCCATAACAGAGATATTGAAGCATTATAATTTTTTTCTTCATTTATGAACAATGAATATTAATTTTTTATTAGATTTTTCATTGAAACTAATTTAATTGTATTAATTTTGAGTATCTGATAGTTATTATATTAATATTATATTAAGTATTGAGTTCAAATTTTATTATAGAAATGTTTTCAAAGACACACTACATCATTCTTTACAGAATATGTGAATTAAATTAATACATTTATGTATGTGAAAAGTTATATGGCGATGTTATGGCAAATAGAAAACCTTCTAGAAGTGCAATTATTGGATATCCATATCAACAACAAGTTTATTCATTATTAGTTGCTAAAATGGATGTTGATGAAAAATTTGTTTGTGTTGAAATTGAAAAAGATTTATATGATTCCAGTATAAGTAACTTTGATGATTGTTATTTGGAGTATGATTCAAATAAATATTATTTTCAAGTAAAAAATCTTTCAAAAAATGGTGAAAAAGCAACATTAGAAGATATTAAATTTCATGAGGATAAAATAACACTTTTTGGTTCAGATATGAAATTTAATAAAGAAAATACAAACATTCTAATTGTTTACACAGATAAAATTCAAACTACTACTCAAATATTTGGTTTGGATGCAATATTAAAAAATGGAATTTATATTGTGCCTTTAACTATTCCAGATATATCTAATTATCTGGATGATTTGTTTTCAGATGAAAATAGAGCAAGAGTTATTACAGAATTTGCATTGGAAAAATCAAGTTCAAGTATTTTTAAAATAACTCGCTATGATTTACCTTTACCACAAAAACTTTTTTCACATGAATTAGAAGAAGAAACAAGAATTTTAAGGAATATTATTCCAAAAATTGAAACAGGAATTTTAATGGTCATAGGTAAACCCGGTGTTGGTAAAAGTCATTTTGTCAATGAAATTGCTGATAAATTTAAACATGATAGTCTGTATCGTTTTTGGATTAGTTCAACAGATGATGATTTGGAAAATAGATTACAATTCAATAACTTTATTAAAGAATTATGCATTGATGTTTTTAAATCATCTGCAAAATTCAATGAAACTCAATTAATAGATAAAATAAACTCTGAAGAGTTAACAATAATTATTGATGGTTTAGATCATGTTGAAAATTATAATCCTATAGAATTCAATAAATTTGTTGAATTTATAAACAAATGTCAAAATGGGAAAATTTTAGTTTTATCAAGACCATTAAAAAATGATTTGGATTGGGATAAGATTAATTTAGAAAATTGGGATTATGATGAAACAAGAAAATATTTTGAAGAAGAATATGGATGTGAAGATTTTGATTTAATTTCGGATATTTATGAAATTAGTGATGGTTATCCAATAATTTCTAAATTAATTTATGAACATTATTTATTATATGATGAAATTCCAGAGACTCATTTTTCTGAAGTTAATGAGTATTATGATGAATTATTTAATTTTGAAGATGTTAAATCTGCAATGTCAATATTTTTAATTAATACCTATTTCATAACTCATGAAGAACTAAAATTATTCTTAGATGAATTTGGATATGCAATGGTTTATGAATTCATAAGAAATCATCGTTATTTATTTAGTATTGATTTAAATAGGATTTCATTGATTCATGATAGTTTAAATACTTATTTAAGAGAGAATAATACTGTTTATAAATCAATGAAAAAAAATATTCTGGAAACTATTAAGGAAAATATTAAAAATTTCGAAGTTAACTATTTATCTAGATTCAATGGTTTTAATTTTGATGAAGGTTTCATTAAAGAGATTTTATTATTATTTTCTAAATTTGATTCATTTGAAAAATTACTAAATAATACATTTGATTTTGAATCAATTCAAGAATTTTATTTACAGCTAGAACAAGCACTATCTCGATTTCCAAATTTGTTTAATATATGCCAGTATTATTCATTTATATTAATTTCCCTAATTTTAAAAAGAAAATCTTTTGGTTGGAATAATAAAATTTTATATCAAATCTATAGTTATATGGACAACAATTCTCTAGATGAAAAAGAAATTTTCAGTAAAAAGACATTTTGGAATGATTATAAATATTTTAAATACATTAAAACAGGTATTGTTAGCAATTTTTCATTTTTTAAAAAGATGTCCACATCTGAACAAATAGAATTAAATGAAAGTTTTTTAAATGAAAGACATTACTGGGATGAACTGGAGGAATATGATGAAGATGAATATGTTAATCAGATTATATCAACTTCAAATCCCCGTCAAAAAAGGGATTTATTACAGGACTTATTTGTAAAAATTAAATATAATGAGGATTCTAGTTCTCAATATTATAGTGTCATCGATGGTTTTATTGATGATGATTTAAAAAGCATTGAAAATAATATTAAACATATTTTTTTAGATTTTAAAATTCCTTTTGACCTTATTCCTACTTTTATCAAAAGTTTAGAATTGAATCTAAAATCATTAGGTATAATTGCTAATGATAACATATTTTTAGAAGAGGATATTTCTAATTTAATTTCTAAAAATGTCAAATATGGATCATTTGCTGTTGAAGATTATATTTTACGATATTTAAGATTAAAAAATAGAAAAAATGATTCTATTGATTTAAATTCAATTAATAAATTTTATTGCATGTATTTTGAACGTAAGGATTATACGGTTATTTCAATTCATAAGGCATTGTTAACTTTTGAGGATAAAGGATATTTAGATGAATTAAATTCTTTTGATATTATTCTAAATTTATTGAAACAATCTGAAAAAGGAATTAGAGAACTATTAGAAGATTATATTAATCTAAAAGAGCCAACTTTTATTAAAAAATTATTAAAATATAGAACATTTCCTCATGATGAGTCCAATATTTTTAATCTCAAACCAAAATACATTAATGAATTTCCAGTGAATGATATTTGCTCTGCATGGGCTTTTCGTTTTAGATATTGTACTTATGGTACTTCCATTGAGTATTATAGGGTTAAAAATTTAATGAAATCAAAATATAAAATACCAATATTGGAGATGATGAATTATAACAAACTTTCATTGGAAGATGTTCCTAAAAAAGAGGAATATTTAATTAATGGGAAAAAAATTAAATATACTATTAAAAAAAGAGAACATAAATCTAAATACATTCCATTTAAGGACGGAACAATTTCATTAAATGATTTAAACCATATTAAAAAAACTAAAATGTCTCCAATTGATATTTCACAGTATACTGATGGTTGGTATCATGCATTTCATTATTTAGAATTATATGAACATTACCCTATTGAAGAACTACAAGAATGTTGTTTGGATATTATCCACACATCTATGTTTGTGAAGATACATTCATATTTTAACAGTTGGGACTATTATTTAGGTAATTTGCCAATATTTTTAAATAAGATTGACTATGATGTTGATTGGGATGAAATTTTTGAGATTTTTAAAAATTTCCTTAAATTTTCATCAATTTTTATTAATGTATAAAATGATTAAAACTTTAATAACTTCCATAATTTTTGATATATTATGTATGCTCCAATTAATTATCTAGAAATTATTTCACTGTTTACTTAACAGTTCTATCATCTAATATCTTTATAAAATAAACTTTTTTTTCATCTCCAATTAATTGAATTTATAAATCTTCATAGAAAATTATTTCATTAAATGGTTTATATTCTTTAATAAAATGATATTCATTTTCTTCTTCTAGTAATTTCTTAGCTGCAATCATTATCCAAACAAATGTTAAATTTTCATTTGATAGATAATCATCAAATAAATCTTTACGTAAAAATGCAAAATTTTGATAAACTTCAGAATTTTCAGTTTTATTCGTATTTTCCAAGCTTATAAAAGCTTTTTGATTATTTTTGTCAAATAAATCAAAAGTTTGAGGTTGGCTAACCAAATCAAAGTAATCAGCTAATTCTTTACTAAGAACATATGCGGATAAACCATCATTAACTGGGCTGTGATAGTCTTCCCAACAATCTCTGTTAACTGGAGTTAAAACTTTGAATTTCTTATATGTAGTTTTTTTATTTACATTTTCTTCAAAATCATTTAAGAATAAAAATTCATCTTCTTTTTCAAAGTCATCAATCCAAGGAATTTCTCCAGAGTATATATAATAAAACGAATTAAGTTCAGGCAATCGATCATTATCTAAATAATCAATATTTTTGGATAATTTTCTAATTTCCTTTTCGTCATCTTTGTTAATAAAAAATCCTCTAAAAAACGTGTAAACAGATTGAGAATACTCTTCAGCACTATAAAAACCATTCATTAACATCCATGATTCGGATTCATCTTTAATTTTATCAAATACTAAATAATTTTCAAAATTAAAATCATTTTCATTTAACCAATCATGGTCTTCTTTTTTAGGATTAATGAAAAGTTTAGGCAATAATTGGCAATCACTAATTTTAGGAAAACTAGGATCAATGTCAACAAAATGGCCAAAATTACCATTTCTTTCTAAAACTAAATAATCTCTATTTACATTATAACCTGCACGTTCTAAGGTAGCAATTTTAGCATATTTTCGACCATAAGTATCATATATTAATAAATAATCATTATAACTGGCATGATGATTATGTTCTTCTACGCTTTCATCGATTTCTTTAAACTTTTCATAGGAATATCCCATATCATAAAGCCGCCATAATACATGGCTTTTTTCTTTAATATATTCTGCATCCTTATTATGATATCTACTAAGTTGTTTTCCTAATTTTTCAATATAATCATAATGAACAATAGATTCAAAAGGATCTGCACAATTCCTGTATTTTCCTTTATCTTTATCCTCACTTTGACCCCATTCAAAAGTATTCATATTTTTATAAGGATTAAAAAACTTTTTAGTTTGTTCTATTTGGAATAAATTATCATTATGTAATGAAGCTATTTTAAGAATATTGCTGGCATAATAAACTATTAACAAATGTGTTGTAAAAACAGGGGAATTTTCATCATAAAATAAACCGTAAATCTTTTTAGCCCATTCTGGTAGAATATTCTCCACAAAATCATTATTTTCAAAATTATTTTGAAAAGCCATGGTTATTCCATAAGCTACTGCAAACATTCTCTCAGAGATGTATAAATCATTAATTTTAAAAGAGTATTCTAATAATTCAAAAAAATCCTCAGGATGATTACATCCGTAAGTATACAAAGCTCTGGTGGATTTATCTCTAATTTCTTGACTTGTCGAAGTTAAAAACCACATTATGTATCTGGCAAATAAATTTAATCTATTTAAATCGACATCATTAGAAACTAACGAATTCTCAAATGATTCTAAATCATTTTTCAATAAGGTTCTATACTGTTTTTTTAAAAATTCTGTCCAAGAGAGATCTCTATCGACAATACTTTGAGAAAGTAAAATATCTGAGAAAAATAAACAATTTAAAGGATGATTATCTTCTATAATATTTTCTCTAAATGCCATTATCCAAAAATTATCTAAATGGTTTTCAATAAAAAAGGATTTAACAAATTCAACAGAATTTTCATCAATATTTTCAGAAGAAATACTAAATAAAGACATTATAGAAGATTTGATTACCTCAGTATTATCAGATAATTCATGTAAACATGTTCCATTTTCAGAATTAATTAAAATTGCTAAAGAAAATTTTATATCTTCGGATAATGGATGAAGTAATGAATAATCTTCACTATATAACCAATCCAAAGTTTGATTTTCACTGAAAAATTCCATTAAATTATTTTTGTGCTTATCAAATAAATAAACAGCTATTAAATAACCTATAAATAAATCATATGTGAAATAAACATATTCTTTATTTTCATATTCCGTTTTGATTAATAAACTTTCACCAATAATTTTATATGCTTTTGATTTATCATGGGTTTCACCTATTTTCCCATCAATTAGAGTGTAAAAATCGTAAATATCTATTTTTCTATCTTTAGTATCCCATAAATGATTAGCAACTTTTAGAAGGGATTTTTTAACCATATCAATTTTTGGAATATTTAAAGATTCGCAAATGTGTTTATTACAAGTCTCCATATATGTTTCAAATACATTATAAATATCATCTTTCTTAATTTCAACATCCACAAAATCTTCTCTGTTTGGATTATGTACCTCACAGAATAACTTTAAATAAATCGGTTTTTTAAAATAGTATTTATAAGCATTGGTACTATTTAAAACATTTATTTTATAGTATTCAAAATATTTATCCACTAATTCATCCATGTCGACCATTTCAGGATGTAAGTAACTTGAATTTTCAAGATAAATTTCATTATCCATATATTCAGCATATGACTTTCTACAAGTGGTTATCAAAACTAAGTTCGGATATTTTTCTATTTGCTTTAATAGACTTTCAAAATTTTTTTTCCAAACTTGTGAAAAAGAAAAATAATCCACAGATTCATTCAAAGCATCAATAATTATAGGCAATTTAACTTCCTTGATTTCTGCAAATACTTGCAAAGCATCTAAAAATTGATTAAAATTTAAATCATGAATATCTAAAATTTCTAGAAATTGTTTTTCAAAAGGAGTGTCATGAAATTTATTTGCTTTAATAATTAAACAAGGTTTATTATTATTTAGCAAATCATGTGCTAAATTAGATACTGTGAATGTTTTTCCTACGGCAGCATCACCAATAATGTTTAAATTATGAGATAATAAAGAGTAAATATTGGAAATCGCTAATTTAATCCAAAAATTATGATTATCCATTTTATATAAAGCAGAATATCCATTATCTTCAGATTCATTATAAATATATTCATTCTCAAAATCTTTAAATTCAGATGTGATTTTATTTAATGTAATCAAATTATTATTTGTATCTGAAACATCGATTTTATTTAAATCCATATTTCTAAAAAATTTTAAGATGTTTTTCAAATCTTCAATAATGATGTTATGTATATCTATATATTCATTTAACAAATCTTCCATAATTTCCTTCTTAGAATCATCTTTTAAGATAATTTTTTCAGAATCTAATGAAAATGAATCAATTTCATCAATAAAATCATTAAAAAGATTTAATGCATCCTCTTGAATTAGAATAGAATTTATATTCTCATTAACATTATTTTCTACATATAATTCTTTTAAAAATTCAATATCTGTAGTTTTAAATAAATCAAACTTGTCATTAAACCAATCCATGTTAATTTCAAATTCACCAAAAAAATAATTTAAAATCCCTTGACATTCAGGTAATGAGCAAAAATGATTAAATTTAGATTCTCCCCAATGAACTAATTCTAAATTTTCTAAAACATTATCAACATGCTCTTTTTCAACATCTGTTAACTCTTTATATTTTTTTATTGTCTTGACATTAGATTTGATTTTATCTTTATACCATTTATTTTCTTTAGGAGTGAAATCAGAATTTGTGCACAAGAACCATTTTGTCAATTTTGGATAATTTTTACAGGAAGATATTAATGATTCCATAATTTGAGTTTTACGATTAGAATAACTTAATCTAGCCGTATTATCAAAAAATTTTGCTTGCCAACCCCAATATTCGCCATTATCTAAATTTAAATAAAATTCAACACCACCATCTCCCCCACTACCATCTATTGGGGTGAATTTTCCTTTGTCATCAAATTGTCTGTTTGCTATACAAAAACAAAAGCATTCAAAACTTTTAAATTTATAGTTATTATAATCATATAATTTATTCCAGTCAATCATTATTCTTCCACCTAAATCATGTTTAAATTTATGTAAATCTAGACATCAAATCAATTTAGATAAAATTCATTATTAATAAGTTCTTTTAACCTCTTGAAATAATATTGTTCCGGTTTCCAACTGAAAATTTGGTTAAATAATAACTTTGACATATCTTCCAAAGTTTCCACATATAGTTCTTTTGTAGTAACATTTAAATATGATTTTTCAAAGTTTCTTATATTATGCAAATTCAACTTAATTTCCAGATTTTAAAATAATTTTTCTCATGAATTCTAGAGATTAAAGTTGGTGTTGAGTAAATATATTAGCTATGATATATAAATAATATAATATGTCAGATAATAAAAATAATAATATCAGTTGGACAAGTTTTTGCCAAGCTATGAATTCAATAGCATACTGGCTACTCCAAAACAAAAAGAAGTACAAGAAACGTGACCATTACCAGATATTAACATTAAACAGTAGTTGCAGCGATATAGAAAAGAAAGCAAAGAAACTGGGAAACGATAAGCTAGTGGCAAGGTATACAATGGCCTTAATCAAAGACAACAAGTCTCTGGATTTTCTTCCAAACTACGTGACACTTAAAAATGGTGAACAGATTGACAAGTCCGAATATGTGGATATGGCCATAAGGACAGAAGCATACATTAGAGCAAATGGAAGGCTTTCCTGCAATTGTCTATATGATGTCCAAACTTTCTGATTACAATGATTCCATAATGAATCTGTTTATCAAAACATTCAGCTTCAAAAGAAACACAATTGATAAGGATTTAGTAGTAATAGCTAAAGAGATTATACAGCAAATACTTTGATTCACAAAAGACAGACAAGAAAACAGTCAATGATGCCCACCAGAGTAAAGGTTCCAATTGTGTGGACGGGGACAGGTGTATTACAGAATAGCTAAAAGCTTAGGTCATGAAGTTCAGTTTGTCCATGTCAAATGCATAGTATCCGGAACCAGTCATATCAGATTCAGATTGAAACATAAAAAACATACTGGAATAACTAAATAAACAGAGATCCGGCTGCAGTGCTGATACAACTTCATGAAATGTCAGATCAATCTGGTGTGAAGATGGATATCTAATAGCCTATGATCCATCATAGATATTCACAGATTTATATAGTAGTTAATGTTAATTTTTTTCTTTTTTTGCATTAATATCTTATAATACATTATAACTTTACAATTTAAATTCCATAAAAATCCTTTAACAAAATTTCCAAATTTACAATTTATCCAACGAATTTCACCACAAAAATAATTCAAGTAATGATTAATTAAACACATGCTTGTATGATTAACATCAATAATTTTAATCAATACTTTAATTTAATTTATGCCATATGATAATTCAGGTTAACTGTGTGGTCTAATCTATAGTGAAACTTGAATCAGAGTTATTTTATTAACTTTTTAAAAATTTAATGAAAACTTAATTTTTCAATTTATCCCAAGATTTAAGAAATTAATTAAATTAATTTCAGGATTAATTAAATTATGGAATACATTTGAAAATTAAATTATATTAATAGTTATTTTAATTAAATGCATTAGAGCATATGAAAAATCGAGTTTTGGTCATGTTTGATATGGATTAAATCATCATTTTAGATTAATTGATTCCTGTTAAAAAACCTTTATAAGCAAAAATATTTGAAAATAATAAACATGAAAGCGAAATACACGCATAAATTTATTATTTATAATAAAAAACGGATTGAAAATAACTATAGAGGATTAGTGGAAAAATTAGCAGAATTTGATAAGGAAGCTATACCAAAGGATTTTTTGGAAAATCTGAATGATTTATCGGATCTATTTTTAGAAAAAAGACAGGAATTCTATCTTAAAAATCCAAGTAATATGTGCACCATTGATGAAATTCTGCCGTATAGTGAAGAAACTAATGTTGAAACAAATAAAGTTTTGGCGTTTGTAAATAAATATAGGGAATTCGATAGCTTAATTGTTGGAATTGATTATTTCAATGGTGAAGATGAATATATTGAAAAATATTATTCTCATGAAGATGCAGGTTATTTTGGAGGCCCATCATGGAATTTTTATGTTAAATTAATGCTAGGATATTATTATGGAATATGGGGAAACAAATTAGACGTCTTTCTAAAGGATATAGGTCTTGAAGATATAATATAATCAATAGGAGGTGAATCATGGTAGACCCATTTTGTGGGGGAATAAAAGCATCTAATTACAGAGATGTTCAAAGAATTTACGAATTGAATGACATTTCTGAGGATGAAAAAAAATAGATACTCCAATGATTTAAAAAAGAATAATCCTGAGATTTATTCTGAAGTAATTGAACTGAAAAATAGATTAGAAAAAGATATTGTTAATGTTAAAGAAGCTTTATTATTTGGCCAAGAACCAATTTTAAATACAAACATTAACTAGGATTAATTCATTGATTAATAAGTAAAATTAATGTATTTGAACTAAAAAATATATTAACAAGTAACACACAAGGTGATTATTTTGAACCGAAGAATTGGAATATCACAAATGTATAATTTGGGCTTTCAACACTATCAAAGTTATTTCATGTTTGATTTATCTAAAAAAGAAGCTAAATTAATTTCACAGGGAATTACACAAGATAATAGGAAGAATTTAATTTATACTAGTGAAGAAAATGATAATATTGCTAAATCATTTATTATTCCAGATAAATCTTTCAATTTGACTAAAGACCAATGTAAACTAATCGAATTGGAATATGAAAAATTAAGCCATGTTTATGATGACAATATCAAAGGAATCTGGAATTTAAGCGATATTTTTATCAATAATGAGTATTTATCAGATAAGATTAAATGGTATAATTATGAGTATGTAAACAGGTTTCCGGATTCATGGATAGACTTCGGAAAACTATTGATTGAGATATTGGGATTTGATTTATTAAATATTAATCAGAAGGACTTGATTACTGAACTTCATTATGATATTGGATATGATGGAGTATATGATAAAAAGAACAGTAATAAATTAGAATTAAAGAAAGTTAATTTTCATATTTCTAATTTAAATGATTTGTCCAATGCATTTAATTTCACAATATCTGATGATGATGAAAGATTTTCAAAAGTTTGTGAATTACTTGAGTATTATGGTGTTTACAAATGGTATCACAAAGATCTCAATGAGAATATCACAAAACATGATGATTTCAATGATTTTAATGGTAATTCATGGTTTTTAGAACTGATTTTTGAAGATGGTAAAGTTTTAAATTTAAGAGGGGACAATGCTTATCCTGACACTTATATTCATTTAGGACAAGCTTTATTAAATCTAAAAAAAGATTATTTGAAAATTGGCGAAATCGAAAATAAGGAGTCTTTAATGTCATTTGGCCAGAAACATTTATTGGATGTCAGAAATGAAATTAAAAAAATTCAAATATCCTATAAAATTGATTTTGGAGTTACTTTGCACAACAGATTTGAAATTGACTGCATCAATCAAAAATTAATTCCAGATACACATTATAATGTTGATTATAGCCATGATTATGATTTGGAGATATACAATTTATCACTTAAAAATGTCCCTAAAAAAGAATTTAAACTAGATTCAAATAAATTAAAAGATTTTTTAGACGAGTTTAATCAATTAGATTTCATTGAATCTAAACATCATCACTGTTTATTTTTACATAGAAATTTTGAAAATTCATTAGAAATTACATATCCTACAGGTGAAGTTTCTTATGACTTTAAATATAATCCTCAAACATGGATTCAATTAGGAAAATCCTTAAATAAATTAGTTGGATTCGATATTTTAAACATCAATAATTCAAAGCAGACAATTACAAGCTTACATTATGATTTTAAAAGAGACGGAGTTTATGATAAAAGGACTAATAAAAAATTAAAATTAAAATCATTGTCTTATAGTCATGGGCCGGTTTTACGTTGGGGATTTTCAAAATATAATTTTAAAATTGATTTCGATAGGAAAACATTAATGTGTTTAGGTCAGAAAAATCTTACTGGTACTGAAATTAAGCTAATTTTTGATTTAATAGAAAAATATCATATTTATCAGCTTGATGATGAGAAGTATTGGCAGAAACTAATTTATCATAAGTGGCCAGGGCTTGATGGATATAATTGGCGTTTAAATTTAGTCTTTGAAGATGATAAACATTGGTCTGTTGGGTGCAGTAATGATTATCCAGATATATTTACGCACCTAGCTTTTGAAATTATAGATTTAACAGGTAAAGACATGTTAAATGTTAGATCAATCGGTGAAGAAGATTTGAAATTATATAAAAAATATGGTGATGACATATTAAATGGGTGAAAACATGAGATGTGTTAATTGTTTAAAATTTTTCGATGATCTTTATGGATTCTGTCCTTATTGCGGACATGAAAAGATAAATTATAATTTATATCCTTCAGATGAGGATAATAAATTCAAATCAGAATTATTTAATCGACTTGGGGAGAGATTAGTTAAAGAGTTTAAAAAAGATGATGCTTTTAATGCATTTAATGAATCTATAAAATTCAACAATGAAAATATTTGTGCTTGGAAAAACAAAGCAGATCTCCATAATGATGATTATGGGGAAAACTACACAAAAGCAATGGACTGCATTGAAAAAGCATTAGAAATAAATCCAAATGATTTGGAAGCCATAGTTTTAAAAGGAAAAATCTTAAAAAACACAGATAAAGAAAAATCAAAAGATTATTTTGAAGACATTTTAGTTAAGTGTAATGGTAGTAATGAAGAATCCCTAATTGCTAAGGGGGATGTTTTGTACGAGTTAGACGATTATGATTCAGCAATCACAGCATATACAAAAGCATTAGATATTAATCCCTTAAATTCAAAGACATGGGAGAAAAAAGGAAAAGTTCTATGTTATAATGATAATAAGGCAGAGGGAATTAAATCTTTAAGAAAATCACTTTTATTGAATCCTCATGATATTAAACTTTGGAGAGACTTGAGGTTGTATTGTGGAGATTTAGAATCTGAAATACATGAATGTGATAACGCATTATTGATTTTTCCAAAAAGCGAATATGAATGGCGATGTAAAGCAGATAACTTAAAAAGCATTGGAGACTATGAAAATGCAATAAAATGTTATGATATGGATATGGAAGTAGAATATCATAGCACTATGGATAATAGCTATACTTCACAGGCAGATTGCTTTATAGAATTAGAAGATTATGAAAATGCAATTAAAAGTCTAGATAAAGCATTAAACATCTGGCCAGAAAATTTCACCACCATTAAATCAAAAGGCGATTGTTATTTTAATCTTAAACAATATCAAAAAGCATTGGAATGTTATGAGGTTTTAATCAAAAATAATAAAAATTGGTATGATGTTGAAATTTCAAAAGGAGAAGCATTACTAAAAATTGATAAAAATCATGGCATTGCATATTTTGATGAATTACTCAAAAAAGAATTAAGCCTATTTGATAAAGCAAAAATATATCTTGCGTTAGAAGATTATGACCAATCATTAAGGTATATTAATCAAACAATAGATAAAAATGATTCTCACAGTTATAATCATTTATATTCTCTTAAAGCACAGATATTATATGAAATGGGAGATAAACAAGCTGCTCTTGAATATTTTGACAAATCAATTGAATATTACCCAACAGAATTTGCAATAATCCATAAAGCACTTATCTTAGAAGAACAGAAGGAATATAAAAAAGCAATTGATTGTTTAGATGAAATATTAGAAAGCAAACCCTACGATAAAAAAATCATTTCTAAAAAAGAAGAACTTCAAGGCAAACTCCGTGACATGTGAACATGGGATTTTTGAAGGTTTAAGTAGACTCAATTGATAATTTTATATAATTGAAATAATAAAATATTATATTAATTATTATATACAGGTTGTAATAGCTATGGCCAATATAAATAATACATCATCCTACATGGATGAAGATAAAAAGCAAATTATCAAAGAGTCCAATTATACCTATAGAGATGCTCTTGAAGTTTCAGCTTATCTCATTGAAGTAGGCAAGTTCGAAAGATTTTACAAGGAAATGCAAATCCATGATTTGCAAAAGGAACTTGACGAAATGGATGATTGAGAATAACTTCAAAAAATATATCTCTCATATATAACTCTTCAAAAGAAACTATTTTTCATAAGTGAAAGGAGTCTGTAAAATTTTATAGGCTTTTTTCAAATTAATTTTTTTATAGTTGAAATTTCATCTCGATGAAAATTCGTTCTAAATTTGCTTTAATTTAAAAAATATTGATTTAAAAATAGTAAATTACTTAAATAAGTGAGGACAAATAATGTT
>OLRV01000756.1_pt1 | contig 30936 bp, 33 predicted proteins | sample 1672421 | NCBI WGS metagenome assembly OLRV01 (sample SAMEA3136684, study PRJEB25190) | human gut metagenome | biome: human gut; feature: human-associated habitat; material: faeces | place: Austria | collected 2013
TGTAGGCAGCTTGTCAAAAAAGTCCAAAAGGACTTTTTTGACAAGCTGCCCGGACGCCATGCGTCCGGGATTACGTTATAATTGATTTCATTTCAACGCCCGCAGGGCGGCAAGCGCCGCGTCGACATCGGCCTGCGTTGTGGCGTAGCCGACGGAGAAGCGCACGGTTCCCTGTGGAAAGGTTCCCAGCGTTTTGTGCGCGGCGGGCGCACAGTGCAGGCCGCAGCGCGTCAGAATACCGAATTCCTGCTCCAAGCGGTCGGCGGCCTCCGCGTTGTCCATGCTCTGAAAATCAACGGAGATTACGCCGACGCGCGCCGCCGGTTCCCACGGCCCGGCCAGCCGCAGATGGGAAAGCCCCCGCAGGCCGTCCAGAAAGCGCTGCGTCAGCGCGGCCTCATGCGCGCGGAGCGCGGAAATTCCGGTTCTGTTTACATAATCCATTGCCGCAGACCAGCCGTAAATTCCCGGCAGGTTCGGCGTCCCGGACTCAAAGCGGTCGGGCAGATAGGGCGGCAATTCCTCGGAATCCGACATGCTCCCGGTGCCGCCCGCGATCAGGGGAGAGAGCTGAGCGGCGAATTCCTCCGTGACCAGCAGCGCACCGATCCCCTGCGGACCGAGCAGGCCCTTGTGCGCGGGAAGCGCCAGCGCACTCAGGTGGAAGCCCTCAAAATCCACGGGAATGTGCCCCGCCGACTGCGCGGCGTCCAGCACGAAGGGAACGTGATATTGTTTACATAATTTTCCGATCGCTTCTGCATCCTGCACCGTGCCGCTGACGTTGGAGGCGTGGTTCAGGATCAGGAGCTCCGGCTTCTGCCGCAGGAGCGCCTCCGCCTCCGGCAGGAGCAGCCGCCCCTCACGGTCGCAGGGCAGGCGCGTAAAGGCTGCGCCGAGCTGCACCAGCGGCCGCATGACCGCGTTGTGTTCCATCGAGCTGACCAGCACGCGGCTGCCGGGATGCAGGCTGCCCTTGATCGCCAGATTCAGCGCCGCCGTCGCGCCAGCGGTCAGCAGCACGCGCGTCGGCTCCGGGTGATGAAAAAAGGCGCAGAGCTTTTCCCGCAGACCGAGCGTTTCCAGCTCCGCCTCCTGCGCCGGGGCATAGACGCCGCGGTTGATGCTCGCGCCCACGCGGTCGATGTAATGGCACATCCGCGCGCTCACGCCGGGCGCCTTCGGGAAGGAGGTCGCGGCATTATCCAGATAAATCATCTGCTTGCTCCAATCGCTTGTTTTTCCTGTATTATAGCGCAATTTCAAACTTTTTGCAAGTCACGAACAGACAACGTTCGACAATGTCGAATGATTCCTGCGCCGCTTGACAGGGGAAACCGGCGACGTTATACTAATTTCAGATAAACGCTATCCGCGTTTTAATCGGAAAGGAAAAAGGAGAATATGAAATGGAGAAACAAGGCTTTTTCAAAAAGTACTGGCTCGTCCTGCTGTGCGGCCTGCTGATCGGCGGCGCTGCGGTGCTTCTGAGCGCGCACGGCAACCCCGCGAACATGGGCTTCTGCATCGCCTGCTTCCTGCGCGATATTGCAGGCTCTCTGAAGCTGCATCAGGCGGGCGTTGTCCAGTATTTCCGCCCTGAGATCGTCGGCATCGTCGTCGGCGCCTGCCTCATGGCGCTCATCGGCAAGGAGTTCAAGCCCAAGGCCGGCAGTTCCCCCGTCATCCGCTTCACCCTCGGCGCGACCGTCATGATTGGTGCGCTGGTCTTCCTCGGCTGCCCGCTGCGCATGGTCATCCGCATCGGCGGCGGCGACCTCAACGCCATCATTGGCCTGGTCGGTTTCGTGATTGGTATTCTGATCGGCACCTTCTTTCTCAGAAAGAACTTCTCTCTCGGCCGCGCCTACAAGCAGGGAAAGGTGGAAGGCCTTGCTTTCCCCGTCATGCTGGTGTTCGGCTTCGTGCTGACGCTGGTCGGTGCGGTCTATTTTGCCTCCTCCACCGAAGGCCCCGGCTCCAAGCACGCGCCCATCCTTCTGTCCCTCGGCGTTGGCCTGATCGTCGGCGCGCTGGCGCAGAAGAGCCGCCTGTGCATGGTCGGCGGCGTCCGTGATGCCGTTATGTTCAAGGAATTCGGCCTGCTGGCAGGCTTCGGCTGCATCCTGCTCGCCGTTTTTGCCGGCAATGCCATCCGTGCGCTGGTCGAAGGCGTGCCCGTTTCCACCTACATCCGATTCGGCTTTGAAGGCCAGCCCATCGCCCACACCGAATGGCTGTGGAACCTGCTGGGTATGACCGTCGTCGGCTGGGGCTGCACCCTGCTTGGCGGCTGCCCGTTGCGTCAGCTCATTCTCACCGGCGAGGGCAACTCCGACAGCGCCATCACTGTCCTCGGCATGATTTCCGGCGCTGCCGCCGCCCACACGCTCAAGACGGCATCCTCTGCGGACGGCACCGGCGCCAACGGCCCCATTGCCACGGCGGTCTGCCTGATCGTCCTGCTGATCGTTTCTCTGACCCATCTGAAAAAGGAGCAGTAACTCATGATCGACGCAAGAGGCCTGTCCTGCCCGCTGCCCGTTTTGAAGGCGCAGAAGGAAATTGAAAAGAATCATCCCGCCACGCTGGAGATCCTCGTGGACAATGACACTGCGGTGCAGAATCTGAAGCGCTTCGCTTCTCACAGCGGCTACGCCGTTGCGGTCCGCACGCTGGAGGACGACGAGTATTCCCTCGTTCTGACGAAGGCATGATGCAGTTTGTTGCAACGTTTCACACGCATCTGGCCGCACTCAAAACGCACCGCCGCATGACGGCAGAGGGCGTTTCCGCCCGGATGGCGCCCGTCCCGCGCAAGATCTCCTCTTCCTGCGGAACCTGTGTGTTCTATCAGGCGGAGGATGCCTGCTACGGCCTGCTGGACACGGACACCGAGGCGGTCTACCGCCTTTCAGGCGGCGCGCCGGAGCTTCTGCGGGAATTTGAATAACCCTTAAGAATCCCTTAAATTTTCGCCCTGCGGCCACTTCCGCAGGGCGATTTTCTTGCTTTTTGCAGAAAAATGTGATATATTAATTTCAATATTTCACAAGGAGCTTTTCTTATGCTGCAATGGCTGACGACCACGCAGGCGGGACGCCTGCTGCTGACGCTCCTGATCTCCGCCGTTCCGGTGATCGAGCTGCGCGGCGGGATCCCTTACGGAATCGCAAAGGACTTGGATCCGTGGCTCGTTTTTGCCGCCAGTGTGATCGGCAATATGCTGCCGGTTCCGTTCATTCTGCTGTTTATCCGCAAGATCCTGCATTGGATGAAGCGCTATCCGCGTCTCGGGAAAATTGCCTGCAAGCTGGAGGCACGCGCAGCGAAAAAGAGCGCCGGCGTGCGCAAATCCGAGCTGGTGGGGCTGTGTATTCTTGTCGCAATCCCGCTGCCCGGTACGGGCGCATGGACGGGCGCGCTGGTCGCCGCGCTGATGGATATGCGGCTGAAACGGGCGATCCCCACGATTTTTGTCGGCGTGCTGATTGCCGGGCTTCTGGTCACCTTGGCCTGTACAGGCGTGCAGGCGCTGCGTTTTCTGGTCTGACGGACAGGGAGGAATAAAATGAAGCGACAGGGTTATATTTCTTGGGACGAGTATTTTATGGGCATCGCGCTGCTGGCAGCCGAGCGCAGCAAGGACCCCAACACGCAGGTCGGCGCGTGCATCGTTTCGCCGGAGAATATCATCATTTCCACCGGCTACAACGGCCTGCCCAACGGGTGCAGCGACGACGAGTTCCCGTGGGAGCGCGAGGGCGCCAATACGAAATATCCCTTCGTCGTCCATGCGGAGTTGAACGCCATTCTGAACGCGGGCGGACGCGTCCTGCGCGGCGCGCGGTTGTATGTGGCGCTGTTTCCCTGCAACGAGTGCGCAAAGGCCATCATTCAGGCCGGAATTGCCGAGATCGTCTATCTCTCCGATAAGTACAACGGCACGGAGATGAACCTCGCCTCCAAGCGGATGCTCGATGCGGCTGGCGTGCGCTACCATCAGCTCCCCACCGAGCTGCGAAAGATCACGCTGGATTTCTCCTGTGAGACCTGAGCCTTTGGCACGCCGCAGCGCCGGAAAAATACGATTTTTTAAAAATATTTCTTTACTTTTTCGCAGCTTTATGCTACGATTAAATAGCTGACGGCTGTCAGTGCATCCCCGCGCTCAGTTCCGGGAAACCTCTCCGAATCCGGAGTGCTCCGCCATCCCAAACTTAGCCGGAGGACAATTTTTTGAAAGGTGGAAACAACCATGATCCAGAAAGAAAAAAAGACCGCTATCATCGCGGAATATGCGACCCACGAGGGCGACACCGGTTCTCCCGAGGTCCAGATCGCCATTCTCACCGCCCGCATCAATGAGCTCAACGAGCATCTGCGCGAGCACAAGCACGACAACCATTCCCGCCGCGGCCTTCTGATGATGGTCGGCAAGCGCCGCAGCCTGCTGGACTATCTGGCAAAGAAGGACATCAACCGCTATCGTGCCATCATTGCCAAGCTGGGCATCCGCAAGTAATATCTGTAAAAAATGGGCGGCCCTGCGGTCGCCCATTTTCACCATCCCCGCCGCGGGAGTGTCGTTTAGCAGTTGAAAGCGCCGCTGATTCCTCGGAAGCGGTTTCAAGTGCTAAAACCTCCCGTGATTATAATAAATGGAGGTTTTTCCCATGATTACCAGAAAACAGTATCCGAATCACCATGTGTTTGAAACGACCATTGGCGGTCGCCCCTTCACCGTGGAGACCGGCAAGGTCGCAGAGCTGGCCGATGCAGAGTGCATCTGCCGTTACGGCGACACCGTCGTTCTGACCACCGTGACCTGCTCCCCCGACCCCAAGCCCGGCATCGACTACTTCCCCCTGACCATCGAGTTTGAGGAGAGAATGTACGCCGTCGGCCGCATCCCCGGCAGTTTCAATCGCCGCGAGGGCAAGCCCTCCGAGCGCGGCATTCTGAACAGCCGTATCATCGACCGTCCGATGCGCCCGCTGTTTGACGACGAGCTGCGCAACGACGTCGTCGTCACCTGCACCGTGCTGGCCAACGACTATGACAACCCCGTCGAAGTCGTCGCCTCCCTCGGCGCTTCCATCTCCGTTGCCTGCTCCGACGTGCCCTGGAACGGCCCCATCGCCACCACGAACGTCGCCTACGTGAACGGCGAATATGTCGTCAACCCCTCCACCGATCAGCGCAATGCCGCCGACTGCTTCGTCTGCATCGCTTCCACCTTTGAGAAGGTCGTCATGATCGAAACGGAAGCCAAGGAAGCCCCGGAGAACATCGTCTACGAGTGCATCCGTGTTGCCCACGAGACCAACATGGAGATCGTCAAGTTCATCAACACCATCGTTGACACCATCGGCAAGCCGAAGTTCACCTTTGAGAAGGCCGCTGTCAACCACGACCTGCTGGACGACCTGTGCGCCTATGGCATGGATCAGATCGAGTATGCCCTCGACACCGACGACAAAAACATCCGCGAGGAGCGCCTGACCGCCGCCCGCCGCGACTTCGCCGAGAAGTTTGCCGAAAAGTACGAGGACTTCGATGTCAACATCGACGTCTGCCTGTACAAGATGCAGAAGAAGATCGTCAAGAAGTGGCTGCTGGCCGGCAAGCGTGTCGACGGCCGCCAGATGGACGAGATCCGCCCGCTGGATGCCGAGGTCGGCGTTCTGCCGCGCGTCCATGGTTCCGGCCTGTTCGCAAGAGGCCAGACGCAGGTTCTGTCCATCTGCACGCTGAACACTCTCTCCGCCGCGCAGAAGCTGGACACCATCTATCAGGAAGACACCAAGCGCTATATCCATCACTACAACTTCCCGTCCTTCTCCACCGGCGAAGCGAGAGCGGCCCGCTCCACCTCCCGCCGCGAGATCGGCCACGGCTCTCTGGCGGAAAAGGCCCTCGTGCCTGTCCTGCCCAGCGTTGAGGAATTCCCCTACGCCATCCGCGTTGTTTCCGAGGTTCTGTCCTCCAACGGCTCCACCTCTCAGGGCTCCATCTGCGGCTCCACGCTGGCGCTGATGGACGCAGGCGTTCCCATCAAGCGCCCGGTCGCGGGCATCTCCTGCGGCCTGATCTCCGATCAGGAGACCGGCGAATGGCGCACCTTCACCGATATTCAGGGCGTTGAGGACTTCCATGGCGAGATGGACTTCAAGGTCGCCGGTACGACCGAGGGCGTCACCGCCATCCAGATGGACCTGAAGAACAAGGGCCTGACCATGGAGATCATTGCCGACGCACTGGAGCGCTGCCGCAAGGCCCGTCTTGAGATTCTTGAGAAGGTCATGCTGCCCTGCATCTCCGAGCCGCGTCCCGACGTTTCCGAGTATGCTCCGAAGATGATCTCCATGCAGATCCCCGTCGAGAAGATCCGCGAGGTCATCGGCTCCGGCGGCAAGACCATCCAGAAGATCTGCGCGGACACAGGCGCCAAGGTCGACATCGACGACGACGGCAATGTGTTCATCGCCGCGGTCGATCCCGCAGCCGGCTACGCCGCCAAGAAGATGATAGACGACATCTGCTTCGTCCCCGAGGTCGGCGCGCTGTACTACGGCAAGGTCGTCCGCATCCTGCCCATCGGCGCTTTCGTCGAGATCGCTCCGGGCCACGACGGTATGGTTCACATTTCCAAGCTGGAAAACCGCCGCGTCGAGAAGGTCGAGGACGTGCTGAACGTCGGCGACATGACCTGGGTCAAGTTCATGGGCTTCGACGAGAAGGGCCGCGCAAACTTCAGCCGCAAGGACGCGCTGAAGGAAATCGCAGAGTCTGAGCAGAACAAGTAAAAAAACAGCCGGGTGGAAGAGAAATTTTCCACCCGGATTTTCGTAACAGCAGGGCAGGCACCTTTCGGCGTCTGCCCTGCTTTATATTATGAAATTACAATTTCAGCTTCGGCCGCAGCTTGACGAAATAGAAAATCTCCAGCCGGCCGATCAGAATGTCATAGACCACGAAGGTGAGATTCGCCAATGCCACCAGCGCCGCAAGCATCCACTTCCCGTATTCGCGGAATTCGGCCGAGACCGCGGGCATCCGGAACACGAAGATCATCAGCCCATAGGCGGCGCAGAGAGCTGCGTTGACATAGAGCAGCTTGACCAGCCATTTCAGGAATTTTCCTCCGTGCAGCCGCCCGAAAAAAGTCTTGAGCATGGGATAATAGCCGAAAAATACGAAGAGGATCGCGCTTTCCTTTTCCGGTGCAAGCAGCAGGCTCAGAATCGACACCGCGCCGTACCACACAAGGCCCCATTTCCAGCCGCATTCGCAGTAGACTGGGATCAGTACCAGCGAAGCCATCACCGGGCAGGCAATTGAGGCAAAGGCAACCGTCCCGCCGAGGAACATCAGTCCCACCGCCAGCGCGGCCAGCACGCCGCACAACGCAAGGACGGAGGCTTTCGTTTTTTTATTCATGACGTTCGCCGCCTGCGTTCTTTTTCAGCAGGTCGTACTTGATGTCCCACAGCCGCTGCGACAGATCGACATAGTAGGTATGCGGGTTGTCAAAGCGCTTGACCTCGTCCCAGAGGGTATCCACCTGCTGGCGGCAGTAGTCGCGAATTTCATCGAGGGTCGGGAGCTGATAGACCAGCTTGCCATTGCGGAAGATCGGCACCTGAAGCTCACGTGCCGTGAAATTGTAGACCTCTTTTTCCTTCCAAGTGGCTTCCGGGTCGAAGATGCGGATGTTCTTGCTGTCGTCTACGGTTTCGTCCCAGACGCACAGGTAGTCCGCGATGGCCTTGCCGGTGTCGTTGCCATAGAAACGGTAGAGCTTCTTGAAGTGCGGGTTCGTGATCTTGCCGGTGTTCTCGGAGATTTTGATCTTCGGCTCGATTGTGCCGTCCGGACGCTCCACGGCAACCAGCTTGTACACGCCGCCAAATACCGGCTCGCTGCGCGCGGTGATCAGGCGTTCGCCCACGCCGAACATATCAATCTGTGCGCCCTGCCGCAGCAGATCCTGAATCAGATATTCATCCAGAGAATTGGAAACGGAGATTGCGCACTCCGTCCAGCCGGCCTCATCGAGCATTTTTCTGGCCTTTTTGGTCAGGTAGGTCATGTCGCCGGAGTCCAGGCGGATACCGCATTTGGTGATGCCCTTGGGCTTGAGGACTTCGTTGAAGGCGCGGATGGCGTTGGGAATGCCGCTTTTCAGCGTGTTGTAGGTGTCGACCAGCAGCGTGGCGTTCGTCGGATAAAGCTCGCAGTAGGTGCGGAAGGCTTCGTATTCGTTGTCGAACATCTGCACCCAGGAGTGCGCCATGGTGCCGCCGGCGTAGACGCCGTAGAGCTGGTCGGAGATCGTGCAGGCCGTGCCGTTGCAGCCGCCGATGTAGGCAGCGCGCGCGCCGAGGATCGCGCCCTGCGCGCCCTGTGCCCGGCGGGAGCCAAATTCCAGCACCGTCCGGCCCTGCGCCGCGCGGACGACGCGGTTGGCCTTCGTTGCAATGAGGCTCTGGTGGTTCAGAATCAGCAGGATATAGGTTTCGACCAGCTGCGCCTCGATCGCAGGCGCACGCACCGTGAGGATGGGCTCCTTGGGGAAGATGGGCGTGCCCTCCGGGACGGCGAAAATGTCGCCCGTGAAGCGGAAGTCCTCAAGATATTTGAGGAAGCCCTCGTCGAAGAGCTTTCTGCCGCGCAGGTAGGCGATGTCCTCCGCGGAGAAATGAAGGTCCTGAATGTATTCGACGACCTGCTCCAGACCGGCGGCGATGGCGAAGCCGCCATTGTCCGGCACATTGCGGTAAAACACGTCGAAATAGCAGATCTGATCCTTCATCCCGCTGACAAAGTAGCCGTTGCCCATCGTCAGTTCATAGAAATCGCAGAGCATCGTCATGTTCAGAGTTTTGTTGACTTTCATATTGCACCTCAAAAAGTGTGTTTTCTTTGATTATAGCCGTTTTTTCGCAAAATGGCAATCATTATTTCTGATTGACTTTCCCGCGCCTTTTGATATGATATAATCAGATAAGAATGGGAGGATCGCACAATGGCAATTGAAATCGGACTTCAGGGGCACGCAGAGACCCTTGTGGAAAAAGAAGACACCGCGCAGTCGGTCGGCTCCGGTGGACTGCTCGTCTATGCCACGCCCTGTCTGGCGGCACTGATGGAGGGCGCAGCCTATGAGAGCATCGCGCCGCTGCTCACCGCGGATGAAAGCTCCGTCGGCACGCGCATGGACTTGACCCATTCCTCGGCCACGCCCGTTGGGATGCAGGTGCGCGCGGAATCCACCGTCACGGCGGTGGAGGGGCGGAAGATCACCTTTGAGATCGTCGCCTACGACGAGGCAGGGGAGATCGGCCGCGCCGTCCACGAGCGCGTCGTCATCAAGACCGAGCGCTTTCTGGAAAAATGCTACGATAAGCTGTGAAAGGAGCCGCAGCCTTGGAAAAACAGTTTTTGCAGGCCGGACAGATCGTCAGCACCCACGGCGTACAGGGAGAAGTGAAGATCCTGCCGTGGGCCGATGCGCCGGAGTTCCTGCTGGATTTTGATACCTTTTATCTGAACGGGAAGCCCTATGAGGTCGTTTCCTCCCGCGTCCACAAGACCTGCGTGCTGGCGAAGCTGCGCGGCGTGGATACGCCGGAGGCCGCAATTCTCCTGCGCGGGCAGACCGTTTCCATCGACCGCAGCGGCGTGAAGCTGCCGGAGGGGACGGTGTTCATCGCCGACCTGATCGGCTGCCGCGTGCTGGATGAAGCAGGCGAGGAGATCGGAAAAATCAAGGACGTGCTGACCATGCCGTCGAGCGACGTTTATGTCATCGAGGGCGCACGCAGCTATATGATCCCCGCGGTCAAAGAATTTGTCAAAGAGATCGACGCCGCGCAGGGAATCGTGCGGGTGCATCTGATCGAGGGAATGGCGACGGATGAGAATTGACATTTTGACGCTGTTTCCCGACACCGTCGGGGACATGATGAACGAATCCATCCTCGGCCGCGCGCAGGAGCGGGGTTATATCCGCATCGAAGCGCACCAGATCCGCGACTACACCGCAAACAAGCAGAATCAGGTGGACGACTATCCCTACGGCGGCGGGCGCGGCGCGCTGATGCAGGCAGACCCCCTGTATCGCTGCTGGTGCCACGTCTGTGACGAGGCGGGCGCGCCGGTGCATACGATCTTTCTTTCCCCCTGCGGCCATGTGTTCCGGCAGGAGGATGCCAAGCGCCTTTCGCAGATGGAGAATATCGTGCTGGTCTGCGGCCACTACGAGGGCATAGATCAGCGCTTCATTGACGAGTGCGTGGACGAGGAGATCTCCATCGGAGACTTCGTCCTGACGGGCGGCGAGATCCCGGCAATGGCCGTCGCGGACTCGGTGTGCCGGCTGGTGCCCGGCGTTCTGCCGGATAAGGAATGTTTTGAGGACGAGAGCCACTGGGACGGCCTGCTGGAATACCCGCAGTACAGCCGCCCGGCCGTCTGGCACGGCCGCGAGGTACCGCCCATTCTTCTCTCCGGCGACCATGCGAAGGTCGCACGCTGGCGCAGAAAGCAGGCCATCCTGCGCACCCGCGCGCGCAGGCCGGATATGTACGAAAAGCTGCGCTTTGAAACAAAAGAGGATAAAAAAATTCTGAGGGAGATCGCAGACGATGACGAACTTGGAAACGCTGAAACAGTGGATTAAGGAAAGCAGCCGCATTGTCTTTTTCGGCGGCGCGGGCGTCAGCACGGAAAGCGGCATTCCGGATTTCCGCAGCGTGGACGGCCTGTACCACCAGAAATTTGACTACCCGCCGGAAACGATCATCAGCCACAGCTTTTATGAGGCGCGGCCGGAGTATTTTTTTCAGTTCTACCGCGAAAAAATGCTCCCCCTCGGCTTCGAGCCGAACATCACCCACCGCGTGCTTGCCAAGTGGGAGCAGGAGGGCAAGCTGCTGGCCGTTATCACGCAGAACATCGACGGCCTGCACCAGAAAGCGGGCAGCAAGCGCGTCTACGAGCTGCACGGCAGCGTCCTGCGCAACTACTGCACCCGCTGCGGCAAGTTCTACCCCGCGGAGTTTGTCCGCGATGCACGGGGGATCCCTCGCTGCACCTGCGGCGGCATTGTCAAGCCGGACGTGGTGCTCTATGAGGAGAGCTTGAATGAGGACACGCTGGCGGGCGCGATCTCCGCGCTGCGGCAGGCCGATCTGCTGATCGTCGGCGGCACGAGTTTAACGGTCTATCCCGCCGCCGGGCTGCTGGGCTATTACCGCGGCCACCGGCTCGTGCTCATCAACCGCGACGCGACGCCTTATGACGAAGAGGCCGATCTGGTCTTTCACGATTCGCTGGGCAGCATTTTCTCCCAGCTACAGGAGCTTTGAATGGAACATACCATGCAGGTCATCGCGCGCATCCGCAGCGAATTTCCAACGAAATTCGGCATCCCGCGCCAGAGCGGACTGGTGCCAGAAACGCGCGCCACGATCGTTTTTGAACCCGAATACCGCAATCCGGACGCGCTGCGCGGGCTGGAGGGTTTTTCCCACCTCTGGCTGATCTGGGAGTTCTCCGAGTCCGTCCGCGACGGCTGGTCGTCTACGGTGCGCCCGCCGCGTCTGGGCGGCAATGTGCGCCGCGGCGTTTTTGCCACGCGCTCGCCTTTCCGCCCGAACCCCATCGGTCTTTCCTGCGTTCGGCTGGAAAAGATTTGCCCAACGGAGGATCGCGGGACGGTCCTGCTCGTTTCCGGGGCCGACCTGATGGACGGCACGCCTATTTTTGACATCAAGCCCTACATTCCCTACGCCGATGCCCATCCGGAGGCGCTGGAGGGCTTCACCGCGCAGGCCGGGGACTATCTGTTAGATGTGGTGTTCCCGCCGGAGCTGGAAAAACTCATTCCGCTGGAGCAGCGCGCTGCGCTGCGCGGCGTTCTGTCGCACGACCCGCGTCCTTCGTATCAGGCCGACCCGACCCGCGTGTACGGGATGCGCTTTGCGGCCTTCGACGTCCGCTTCACCGTGGAGGAGCATACACTGACCGTGCGGGAGGTCATTGTGCAATAGCAAAAAGAGCCGCTTGCGCGGCTCTTTTTGCTATTCTTTTTTGTGCAGCTTTTCGTTCAGCTCCCGCACGCGTGCCCGCGCCGCAAAGAACTGCGAGGCCCAGATGCTGACATAAATGCCGAGGAAAATACCAAAATAGAGGAGGATTCCGCGCACATTATGCGGCATCCAGTACATAAGATAGGCAACGGGAAGCGCCGACAGGGAACAGGTCAGCAGGTGCGTGAGCGTTTGCCGCAGCAGGCTCCAGTCCGTTTCCCAGATCACGCTGGCCGCGGCCCACACCGCGCCGTAGAGAAGCGAAGCGGCGGTTTGCAGTGCGACGGCCGTCAGTTCTCCACCGCAGAGCGCAGTCAGCTCCGGTTGAACCGGGTAGAATTTTCCGTCACCGATGGAAACCGACACCAGAATGGTGATTACGACGCTGATCGTCAGCCCGATCGGCGCGCCGATCAGCGTCCGCAGGAATGCTTTTTTCTTCATTTTCATACCCCCAGCATTTGTTTGACCCTGCCGACATAGCGGCGGGAAACATAGGATGTCGATCCATCGCTCAGGCGCACGAGAATCGTCCCCGTGATGCTCAGATCGAAGTGCTCGACCTTTTTCAGCTGAATGATCTCCGCGTTGGAGATACGCACAAATTTTCTGCCGTCCAGCGACGCTTCCAGTTCATACAGCCGCTGCCGCAGGACGTATTCGCCCTTTTCCGTGACGGCAAAGACCTTGCCGTCGGAAGCGTAGATGCGGTAGATGCTCTCTGGCTCCAGAATTTCCAGCCGTCCGTCCCGGCTGCCGGTCAGAAGCCGTGGCGCCTCCTGCGTCAGGCGGCGGACGATCTCGTCCACCTCCGGCGTGATTTCCTCCGCCTGCACGGTCACGAGCGGCTCCGTGCGGGCAGGGTCGAGTTTGATTTCCAGTTTCATGTCCTGCATCCCCCTTGTGACTACAGTATAGCGCAGAGCAGCGGGGGAGTCCACTGTTTTTCGATCATCGGTCGAAATTGGCACACAGACGGTCATCCCTCTGGAAAAACCGACGATTTTGTGCTATTATACTGAAAGAAACTGGCAAAGGAGCAAATGATGATTTCCATTCTTTTTGTGTGTCTTGGCAATATCTGCCGCAGCCCGATGGCAGAATTCGTGATGAGGGATCTGGTGCGGCGCAAAAATTTAGAGGGGGAGTTTTCCATCGCCTCGGCGGCGACCTCCGATGACGAGATTGGCAATCCCGTCTACCCGCCGGTGCGCCGCCTGCTGGAAACGCGCGGCATTTCCTGCACCGACAAAACTGCGCGGCAGCTTCAGCGCAATGACTACGCGCGCTATGACTATATCGTCGGCATGGATGAAGGAAACCGCCGGGATATGCTGCGGCTGTTCGGCGGCGACCCACAGGGCAAGGTGTCCCTGCTGCTGGACTTCACCGATCATCCGCGCGGCGTGGCAGACCCGTGGTATACCCGCGATTTCACCGCGGCCGAGCGGGACATCGACGCCGGCTGCGCCGCCCTGCTGGAACATATTCTGAATGAAAGAGCTTCTGACCGAAAAAACGGCTGCTTCATTCATCCCACGCGCGCTTGACTCCACGTGGACAAAATGTGGACAAATTGTCGCTTTGAGCGTGAAAACGGCAAAAAACCGCCCCTGACCATAACAGTCAGGAGCGGTTTTTCTAACAATTCTTTATCCTATTTCTGCAAGAAAACGCACGAAATTCAAAGTTTTCTTACTTCTTCAGCGCCTCTTCGACAGCGACAGCCACAGCGACGGTAGCGCCGACCATGGGGTTGTTGCCCATGCCCAGGAAGCCCATCATTTCCACGTGCGCCGGGACAGAGGAGGAGCCTGCGAACTGTGCATCGGAGTGCATACGGCCCATGGTGTCGGTCATGCCGTAGGAAGCGGGGCCTGCGGCCATGTTGTCCGGGTGCAGGGTGCGGCCCGTGCCGCCGCCGGAAGCGACGGAGAAATACTTCTTGCCCTGCTCGATGCACTCTTTCTTATAGGTGCCGGCGACAGGGTGCTGGAAGCGGGTCGGGTTGGTGGAGTTGCCGGTGATGGAAACATCGACACCCTCGTGGTGCATGATGGCAACGCCCTCGCGGACGTCGTCAGCGCCGTAGCAGCGGACGTCGGCGCGCTCGCCCTCGGAGTAGCGGATCTCGCGGACGATCTTCAGCTCGCCGGTGTAGTAGTCGAACTTGGTCTGCACATAGGTGAAGCCGTTGATGCGGGAGATGATCTGCGCAGCGTCCTTGCCGAGGCCGTTCAGGATAACGCGCAGCGGGGTCTTGCGGGCCTTATTCGCATTGCGGACGATGCCGATGGCGCCTTCCGCAGCCGCAAAGGACTCGTGACCTGCCAGGAATGCGAAGCACTTGGACTCCTCGCTCAGCAGCATTGCGCCGAGGTTGCCGTGGCCGAGGCCGACCTTGCGGTCGTCGGCAACGGAGCCGTCGATGCAGAAGGCCTGAAGGCCTTCGCCGATCTTGCGGGAAGCCTCTGCGGCGGTGGTCACGCCGGACTTCAGCGCGATGGCGGCGCCGACGGTGTATGCCCAGCAGGCGTTCTCAAAGCAGATGGGCTGAATGCCCTTGACGATCTCGTAGGGGTCGAAGCCCTTCGCCTTGCAGATCTCGCGGCATTCCTCAACGGAGCCGATGCCATACTGTGCGAGGACACCGTTGATTTTGTCGATTCTTCTTTCGTAACTTTCAAACAAAGCCATGTTGTGTTCCTCCTATCTTATTCCTGACGCGGGTCGATGTACTTGGCGGCGTTGTCGAACTGGCCGTAGTGACCCTTGGCCTTCTCCATCGCTTCGGCGGCGTCGATGCCCTTCTTGACGAAGTCCATCATCTTGCCGAGGTTGATGAATTCATAGCCGACGATCTCATCTTCCTTGTTCAGAGCCAGACGGGTGACATAGCCTTCTGCCATTTCCATGTAGCGCGGGCCCTTTTCCTTGGTGGCGAACATGGTGCCGACCTGAGAGCGCAGGCCCTTGCCGAGGTCTTCCATGGAAGCGCCGACGGACAGGCCGCCTTCGGAGAACGCGGACTGGGTGCGGCCATAGACGATCTGCAGGAACAGTTCGCGCATGGCGGTGTTGATGGCGTCGCAGACAAGGTCGGTGTTCAGAGCTTCCAGAATGGTCTTGCCGATCAGGATCTCAGAAGCCATTGCCGCAGAATGGGTCATGCCGGAGCAGCCGATCGTTTCGACCAGAGCTTCCTCAATGACGCCGTTCTTCACATTCAGGGTCAGCTTGCAGGCGCCCTGCTGCGGTGCGCACCAGCCTACGCCATGGGTGAAGCCGGAAATGTCGCCGATTTCCTTCGCCTGTACCCACTTGCCCTCTTCGGGGATGGGAGCCGGGCCATGGTATGCGCCCTTTGCGACGGGACACATATGCTGTACTTCTGTTGTGTAAATCATTGCAAAAATCCTTTCCGTTCTTTTCATTGCGCCCTGATGGGCTGCAAAAAAATAACCTGTTTCTCGTCCTACCGGCGCGTGAACCGCAATACCCGATTTTGACGATTTCTACTGGTATTATACAAAAACCTGCGCAGATTGTCAACGCGCACGGCGCGGTTTTTTCAGGAAGTAAAAAACAGCGGTCGGGGTTCTCCGACCGCTGCCATGATTCTGTTCAGGATTCGCGTGTTCCGTAGACCCATGCGTTCGGCATCAGCCGGGAAACGATGGAGGTGTTGGAGCACTTCGTTACGTACTGTCCGTCATACCACAGCACGGCGCTGGTGCCGCCGTCGAGATTCATTGCCTGATAGCAGTCATGCTGCTGCAGGATCTTCACGCAGGCGGCCAGCTCGCAGCCGAGAGAACGGCCGATCATGCGGCCCTCAATGACGAGCATGAGAATCTCCTTCTTTGAGGACTGGCCGAGGCAGGCGCGCGGATTGATCGCGTACCAGCCGGAGTATTCGTCCACCAGCGCTTCGCCGTCGACGATCAGCGCGGGGGAAAACTCCACGGCGTCCGTGGTGTCCTTCGACACCGGCTGATCGGCGTCCATGACATAGAGCAGATTATCCTCGTGCAGTTCAATGCGCTTGTAGCCGCTGGGATAATGCTCGCCATAGGATTTGCCGCGGCACATGGCGTAGCCCGCGATCTCGCCGCCGTCGCCCATGCCCTCCGGGTCCATAAAGCCGCTGCCGGTCACGGCCAGAAGCGCGTCATTTTCCTCCGCGATGGCGTGCAGCTGCTGACCGTAGGAGCCGATGTAGGCCGAGGGCGCAAGGCTGAGCTGAGATGGATCCTTGGCGATCGCCAGTGCGCCGATAAAGCCGGAGCCTTTCACGCGCACGATCAGGATCTTGTTTTTCGCGTCGATCGCGAGCACCTGCTCACCCATGGTGGTACGGATGCTGGTGCCGTCGTCGTCCAGACCTGACTCGTTGATCTTGATGTTGTTCCAGCCGTTTTCCAGCACGTCCGGATGCTGCATAACGTACTCTTCAAAGGTCGTGTTGTCCAGCTCCCAGAAGAGCTCAAAGAAGGCGGCACGCTCGGCGCGCTCCTTTTCCTGCGGGGTCGTTTCCGAAGGCTTTGTCGGGGCGGAAGCGTCCTTGTTCTCCCATTTGCTGATGATGCCGATCTGATCCTTTTGGGAATTGTCCATCCGGGAGACAACGCTTTGGACCATATAGTCCGGGAAGAACCATTCCGCCAGCCAGTGGTGGGACATGGTGGACATTGCCGTTTCGATGTAGGCCTCCCGCAGAGAGCGGATCGTCGGATTGTTCGTGAATACGACGAAGCAATAAAGACACTCCAGCAGCAGCGCGATGCCAAGGATCCACGCCGCGATCCGCAGCTTGCGGTAGGGCTTGGCCGGTTTCTTCTTTCGCTTCTTATTTGGCGCAGCCGCGGGCGTGAGCAGTTCATTGCCCTGCGCTGCGTTTGGTTTTTTTATCATAGGATGATCGTTCCTCCATGTGGTTTTCAAAATCCACGACATTATAGCACATTGAGAATTCTATGTAAATATGCCGGAGAAATTTCCTGCCGCGACGGAAAGCTCTCTTTTTTCCGGGCCGGGCTTGATTTCTGTGCGGCAAGCTGTTATAATAGATTGCGCAGTGTAAAAAGCAAACAGCCTCTCAACTGTGTTTAAGACGGCTGCCGCTCGGAATGGTTCCCATTTTTTGCATTTTTTGCCGGTGTTCGCGCTGCATATCCTATGGAGTGGTATCGAAGTGGTTATAACGGGACTGACTCGAAATCGTGGTCGCTACTCGGTAGCTCCCTGACCGGAATCCCTTGATTTTATGGGGTTTTTCGGGTATTCTTAACTTAATATTTTTGCTTGTTCTCCCCATCAGTTCTCCCCGTTTTCCGAGGTGCTGATGTTGAGATAAATACGGAGCGGTATCGAAGTGGTCATAACGGGACTGACTCGAAATCAGTTGAACCGCAAGGTTCCGTGGGTTCGAATCCCACCCGCTCCGCCATAAGTCCACCGTAATTTTGATAGAATTACGGTGGACTTTTTCTACGCCCGAAAACCGCTTGAAATAAGGCTTTTCGACCGTTTCAGCACATAAGTGAACCCCGCTGCAGAACAATTATGCGGTGGGGTTTCGTGCTTTTTGCGCGGATTGAGGCGTTTTGTTCCGCTGTAATCGTTAAACAGCCGAGTAATCGTTGAATTACTGGAGTATTCGTTAAACTACCGAGGTAATCGTTAAACAGCCGAGTTCTGATAATACTCCTTATGAGAAAATCGGCGATGAAGTACATCCTTTGGATATGGAGGCCGTCGGCTATCCCGATCAATTCGGCAACACCGTGACGCAGAAGCTATTGCATATCGTCACAACCTCGCGGTTTGAAAGTATCTTTGAAATCATCCGCCATGGGATGAGCCGCGAGGAAGCGTCTGAATACATCGAGCTTCTGAGCCGCTATCACCGTACCGGATTCCTTGAAATTTTTGGGAAGCCCGTGCAATAAACGTATAGACAGGCTGTCTGAAACGGCAGCCTGTCTATAAAACCAGAGGTTAGCAGCCGCTAATTCATAGGAGGGAATCATTGATGAAAGAACAAAGCCCGGTAGGGCGGATATGGGAGCTTGCCGTGGCTTTGCATGGCGCTCGGCGGATTTCTTCTCCGCACGGCGCTCTACAACGGCGCGCTTGGCATTTCGCACAAGGCGACCTTCAGCATTCTCAAGACGATCCGCCAGAAGCTTCTTGTAAAGCTGCCCCGCCTGCCGCTGGGGACGGTGATGGATACCTCCAGCGGTAAGCTCAAGGAAACGATCGTCGATCAGGTGGACGGCATGGAAACGACGCTGGCTCACCTTTTCCCGGAAATGACGGCAAACATCGTCACGCCCTTGCTCACGATCATTTACCTGTTTGTTCAGGACTGGCGGCTGGCGCTGCTGTCGCTTGCGGTATTCCCCATCGCATTTGTTTTTATGATGACCGTCATGGGCGGCTACGCCAAGGACTACAAGGGCGCGGTCAAGGCGACGACGGAAATGAGCGGCACCATGATTGAGTACATCAACGGCATTGAGGTCATCAAGGCGTTTAATCAGGGCAAGACCTCCTATACCAAGCTCACCGACAAGGTGCGCGCCAACGCGCAGTATTACTATGACTGGATGCGCCGCTCACAGCTCGGCATATCCATGGCGTATGCGTTCTTTCCAGCGCAGATGCTGACGATCCTGCCCTTCGGCTGGCTGTTTTATACCCACGGCACGCTGACGGTGGAAACGTTTGTCACGGTGATTATCCTCGCGCTCGGTATGGCAGCGCCGATCGTAGCGGCGTTTAACTTTGTTGACACGCTGGCGCAGGTCGGTACGACCGTTTCGCAGGTGGATGAAATTCTGAAGGCGGAGGGGCAGGTGCATGGCACGCAGCGCGCCATGCTGAAAAACACGCCGGTCATCATTCTGGACGAGGCGACCGCCTATATTGATCCCGAAAACGAAGCGGTGATCCAAAGCGCGGTGGCAAAGCTCGTCAAAAACAAAACCGTAATTGTGATCGCTCACAGGCTGTCCACCATCACGGGGGCAGACAACATCGTTGTGGTGAAGGATGGTCAGATCGCGGCGCAGGGCAGGCATGAGCAGCTCGTCGCGCAGCCCGGCATCTACGCAGATTTCGTCGGCGGAAAAAAGCAGACCGTCGGCTGGAGACTGTAATAGAAAAGACCCGACGCAAAAGAAGCGCAGCCCCCGGCAATCCCGGTGGGCTGCGCTTTTTCTTAACAGGTTAATAGGTCGGCAGCGTGCCGTAGCCCGCAGTTTCGTAATCCGAAAAGTCCTCCGTGATCGTGCCGCTTGCGGAAAGCGTCTCGCGCTTCAGCGACAGCCAATCGCGCAGATAATCCAGGCGCTCAATGATGTGCGCAAAATAGGTCATGGAAATATCGATTTCCGAGAGCTTCGCAATTTGCAGCCACAGCCTGATAAACCCCATTTGCAGCCGCACATAGCGCCGAATCATCAGGCGAACCTCATCCTCCAGCAGCACCAGCTCCCGAACCGTCAGCCCGCCCGCGGCAAACCGGCGGAGGAGCTCCCGGCTCATTGCAAGCTTATCCGTCATCAGCAAAAACGCCTCCGCCTGATAAAAAAGCTGGTCACGGATAACGCCCTTATCCAGCTTCTGAATCAGCGCGTCCGCCCGCTCTGCCAGTGCACGGATGTGCGCACACGTCTGCTCCGGTATGCGGAAATACGGCCGCATGGGGTGCTGGGAATGCCGCTCGAGAACCGGCTGAATTCCATCGGGCAGAGAGAGATCATACGCCCTCAGGCCGGCAGGCGGCTCCGCCCCCCGAATCGCCTTGCCGAAGATTGGCTCGTCAAACAGCGCCATTACGCACTCGCTGCGGTTCTTCGACCAGATGGGAGGCAGACGATAAATTTCCGCAAAGGTCCTGATGATCGCGGAATAACCCTGCAAATGCAGAAGCCTGTCCATAGCGGAATCCGTGCAGTCTGCACACTGCGGCTCTCCGCTCCACGCCACCGCGGCTGCGTAGCCGTAGCCGTAATATCCTGCGGCAGGCTGCGTGTAGCCGCCGTGATCGTTCCAGTCGGTGTAGAGCATTCCGCCCGCGTCCGCAGCAATCGCCTCCGCGAGCAGATTGTCCACATTGGTGATCGCGCCGTCGAAGCGCGGAAACAGCGTATTCCAGTTGCCGGAGCCGGGGCAAACCCAATAATCCAGATGATGGCTGTGGAACACCGCCGGTGTTCCATAATGCGGCTTTGGGTCGTAACACCAGTCCAAATACCGAATGTCCTGCGGCAGCTCCTTCAAAAATTCCGGACGGCGCACCACCACGTCGCCGAACAGCATGACCTTCTTGCCGTATTTTGCCGCAAGGTCGTGAACTTTTTTTAGAAACGCAACATAAAGTGCCGTCCCGTCCTCGTTCAGAGACGCACTGCGTCCTTTACCGATGTCATAAGGCTCGTCGAAGCAAATATTCACCCATTCGCTGTCAAACAGCGGCAGATACTCCGAGAACAGGTCGTCAAGCAGACGCAGCGACGCGTCGCTCGTCGTACACAGCGACCAGAACATCTCGCTTTCGGACAGCTCCATATATTTTTCGCGCGTCAGGATGCGGCGGCAATGTCCAAGGCACTGCAAATTCGCCTGCAATTCAATGCCCAGCTCTGCGCAGCGGCTTTGCAGCGCACGAATGTCGTCCGCCGTGACCGGGTCGCTGCCCTCGCAGATTTCGGGGTGCTTCTTGAAGTCGAATGTGTGTTCCGTATAGAGCTGCAGCACGTTATAACGCATTTTGCTCAGCAGCTCCGCCAGACTCAGCAAATATTCCCGCGTGTAGACCTTGCCGCGCGACACGTCCAGCATCAGGCCGCGGTTAAGCAGCGTCGGGTAGTCCTCAAGCTCCAGGCACTGCACGGCTCCGTCCGCCTGCGACAGGATTTGCCGCAGCGTATCAAGCCCGTAGCGCAGACCCGGCTCATCGGCCGCCGCAATGCAGATGCCCTCCGGTTCGATCTTCAATCGATAGCCCTGCGGTCTGTCCGGCGCCTGGCAGGCGCTGACCGTGCCGACGCAATAGCGCCATTGCTTCTGCTTTTCGGCAGCGCACGGTTCCGGCAATGCGCGGATATGGCAAACGTCCTCGTGATATTCTATTTTCTTAACCGGTGGAAACAGCAAATACGCCATTTTTCTATACTCTTTCTTCAAATTATCTCCACGGATAGGCACGATCCCACATGTTCCTGAAATCGGCCGTCCACAAAACCTCATACTGTGCTCCGGCATAGCTCTCCAGCCTCCAGTCCGCCCGTTCGCCGCGCAGCACGGCCTCCCGCTGAAGCGCCAGCCACCGAACCGTCTGCGCCATCTGTGCGCCGGCGTGGTCAAACAACGACAAACTGGTCTGTATTCCCTTGTGCTTCGCCCGAAGCAGCCAGACGTCCTCAAATTGGCGGCGAATCCAGCAGAACTCGTCATAAAGCCGGTGAATTTGGAAGATCATCTCCAGCAGATCGTCGCCAGACAGATTTTCCCTTGCCAGATCGCCGCGAATCCGGCACGCCAGCAAACCCTTCTGCCCGATAAAGCGCGTCATTCGCGCAGAGAGCTGCAATTCCTGCAAATAGCGTTCACCGAACAGCGCCTGCCAGTTTTCGTCCGGATAGCAGAACCCGGAAATGCTCTCTGCCGTTTTCGCATCCTCCAGCAGCCGGCAGGCTCTCTCTCCGCACGCCAGAAGCTGCCAGAAGGTCTCCTCTGTCAGTTTCTCGTATTTTTCATTCCCGCGCATGGACAGTCCGTCCAGCATATCGTCAAAGAAATAATAGACGGACATGGTTTTGAAGTCCGTTTTCAGGTGATACGCCAGATTGGAATCCATCAGTGCCCGGAAGCCCTCCTGCATCTGCCCGTCTGCCATAAATAGCGGCCAAAGCGCATTTTCCAGCTCCGCGCCCGTGCGCAGCTTCGGCCAAGCCGCCTGCAGGCCCCCGATCAGATAGCCATAGAGGCTCAGCCCGAGCGGCTGCATATGTCCGTAATCGCCCCAGTCCGTCAGCAGGAAGCCGTTGGCTCCCATTTCCCATGCTTGAGTCGATAGATTTGTCAAATTGATATAAGAATTATATACCCGCGGGAACAGGCTGTTCCAACTGCTCACGCCGCCTGCCGCCCAGAACTCACGTCCGGCGGTGCGGAAAAGCTCCAGTGACTCAAATTTTTCCAGAGGGTTGTAATTCCACTCCATAACGACGGTGTCTTCCGGAAGCTCGGAGATCAGCTCCGGATATTTCTGCAAAATATCTCCCCAGAGCTGGATTTTCCCCGCGCCGCTGCGCCGGGCCGCGTCGATGACGCGCAGAATGTGTGCAAGAAACACCGCGCCGCGGCCGCGCTCCTCGACCGCCTGCTTGGAAAAGCCCGTGCCAATGTCATAGGCCTCGTCCATATTGATATTCAGCGTCTTACTGCTGAACCATGGCAGCACCTGTCGAAATTCATCCTCCAGAAAATCATAAACGGCATGGTTGCCCGCTGCAAAGGAAAACAGATCGTTATTTTCGGCGAGATGGCTGTAGCCGGGCGTCCGCAGAAGCCCGTGCATATGGGAATACGTCTGAATACAGGGCTGCAATTCCACATAGTGTGCCTTGCAGTACGCATCCAGCTCCCGAATTTCAGGCTCCGTATAAGCGCCGGTCAGCGCACCCAGAAGCGGATGCCGCTCCAGCGCCAGCTTATCCTCACAGTAAAGCTGGAGAATGTTATAACGCAAGTCGGAAAGCACGCTCACAAGCTGCTTCAGATACGCAAGCGTGGGCATCTTTCCGCGAGATACATCCAGCATCAACCCGCGATTGGGATACGCCGGAGCTTCTTCAATTGTGCCCTGCGGCAGGTGGGAATTGCAGACCGCCAACAGGATTTTCAGTGCGGCAAGACCGTAGTAGAACCCGCTGTCCGACGATGCCGTCAGGGTAATTGCCGCTTCTTCGATCTTCAGGCAGTAAGCCTCGTTCTTCAGGTGCTCGCAGCGCAGCAGGCGCAGCTCCTGCGCAGATTCGCTTCTGACCGGCAGCGCCTCCCGCTGCGGCTGCACCGCTCGGAGCACCGATGTCTCTGCAATCAGGCGGAAATCGGGAAAATATCCGCTCTGCCCGTTTTGAGTTGTCCAACGATACAAAGGTAGAATGTTCATAAAAACCTCATTTTCAGACTGCCCGAAAAGCTTCTCCCCGTTAAAAATATAATGTCGGATCCGTCAGGAATTTTGGCGTATTGTGCAGCTCACGCCCTGACGCAGTCGTATACGCCGCCGGGCGTGAGCTGTCTGTCCTTCGAGCTTTTTGCAGCCTGTCAGCGTGCCGAAAAGGGCTTTTCGGCACGCTGGTCGATTATCAATTCAGGGGTTTCATTTCGCCGTTCAAAATTTTGATTACGACAAAGCTGTCGTCGCCGGCGCTGTTCTTGAGCAGGCTTTCGTCCCCGCCCCAATCGGTTCTCAGGCCCTCGCTGCTGACAAACTTGGAATACTTGGTGTACAGCGGCAGGATGGGCACAGTCTCGTTCAGGGTGTAAACGATTTTGGAAACCGCTTCCTTCTGCGCGCCCGTATCCCAACCGGCGGTGGAGGCCGCGATCAGTTCCTCCAGATTCACGGTGCCGCAGGACTCGGTCTGCTGCACCATGGGATAGCTCAGGCCCTTGGCACAGTTGACGTTGCTGACTAGGAAGGGCGTCTCAAAGGCGAACATCGGGTGCGGCTGGCTGGTGCCAAAGAAGGAGATCGCAACCTCATAGGCGCCGTCGTTGATATTGCTCTGGCGCATGGTGGAATTGATGCCGTCGATGGTTGTCTTGATGCCGAAGGCCGTCAACTGGTTGGCAATTTCCGCGCTCGCGGTAGAGCCGTCGCTCCAAGAGGTGGGGCACTGCAGGGAAATGGTGAACTGCTTGCCGTCAGCCTTGTACCACTGGCCGTCCTTCTTGGTCAGACCGGCTGCGGTCAGCAGGCTCTCCGCCTTCGCATGGTCAACGGAGTAGTCGATCAGCTTGCTTGTATCGACCCAGGATTCGGTCATATCATCGCCCAGACCGGAGACGTACTTGGTTCCGCGGGAAACTCCGGGCAGTGCCAGCTCGCCGACCTTCGCACGGTCAACGATGTAGGCGATTGCCTGACGGACTTCCTTGGAATCGAAGGGTGCCACGGCCTCGTTGAAATACAGCGCAATGCCGTCAACGCCGGCAACCTGCAGGGTCTTGTAGCCCATGCCGACAAAGGTTTCCAGTGTCGCCGCGGGGAACTGATGGGTCAGGAAGTCCATCTCGCCGTTGAGAACCAGCGGCGTCAGCTCGGGAACGTCGCCGTTATAGACAACGACCTTGGAGAAGTTCACCTGATCGGCTAGGAAAGATTTTTCATTCTTCAGCAGCTCCACGCTGGACTCCGTGACATTGGCCGGATCCAGATAGTACGGGCCGGTTGCGTTGACAAGCTCCGGACGGTACATATTGAAATCATTGACCAGCTCCTGCCACTCGTTGGAATCGGTCGCGGCGCCGGCATCCAGCAGATCCTGCACCTTCTGCGCGTATTCGCCGTAGGTTGCAAAGTCAACGATGGGCTTTCTCAGAACATAGCGCAGCAGCAGAGAGGTGGGCGTGGAGATTGCAAAGGAAACTTCCTTTTCCGAGGGCATTTCCACTCCGCTGATGTAGTTCCAGACGGGGTCGCCGATGAGCTTGTAGATCATAAAGGTCGTCCAGACGTCCTTGGAGGTAAAGGGATCGTCATTTCGCCAGATAACATTGTCCTTCAGCGTTACGGTGAAGGTCGAGTTGTCCTCGCTGATCTTCCAGGAATCTGCCAGCAGCGGCTGGTAGGTGTCGTCGGCCGCTTTGTAGGTCGCAAGTGCGAGCTGGTGCAGCTCTCTGAAATACTTCAGCGTAATCGCGTTGGAGACAAACATGTTGAAATGGCCGGTGGGAACCGTGGAATACGGCCAGCCGCCGTAGAACACGGCATCCTGATTGACGGGTTTCTGGCTTTCGGTGTTGCTTTCGTCCTGGCTCGGGGTCTGGCTCGTGCTCGGGCCATTTGTATCGGGCTTCTCCGCGGGTCCGCAGGCAGCCAGCAGGCTGACCGTCATCGCCAGAGCGAGGAGGAATACAAAGATTTTCTTCATGCTGATTTTTCCCTTTCTTGTGTTTTTGTGTTATTTCATTATGTTTCTCTTGACGATCAGATAGACGGCTCCGATCACAAGCATAATAAAACCGAGAATGATGTCCGCCAGACACATCATATGCTCCGTGCTCGAGCGCTCGACATAGCCCAGCAGAATTGCGGACAGCGCCATTATGACCGGTCCGCAGGCAGCCAGAATGATTGCAAGATTTTTCATATGCACTTCTCCGATTCTGCCGTTTTCCGGTACAAATAGCAGGCGGCACAATGCCCCTTTGCCACCTCAAAACCCTCCGGAACGCCGCTTTGGCAGATTCCGTCCATACATTCCGGGCATCTGGGATGCAGCGGACAGCCGTCCGGCATATTGTTGAAGGAGGCAATGTCCGCATCCTTCAGGCTGTATTTCAGTATTCCGGAGTTTTCCAAAATGCCCCGATCTCCTACCGCTGCGGAGATAATGGCGCGGGAATAGGGATGACAGGGATGGGCTACCAGCTCGTCCATTTCGGCCGTCTCTACCGCCCGCCCGAGATACATTACCATTGCCTGCTGCCCCTTGGCAAAATATTTGCCCAGCGCCAGATCGTGCGTGATGAAGAAATAGGCCACGCCCAGCTCCTGCTGCACCTGCTTCATGGTGCTCAAAAGACTGATCCTCAGGGAGGTATCGATCATACTGGTTGCCTCGTCCACCACAATGAGCTTCGGGTTCATTGCCAGCGTTCGCGCAATCGAGACGCGCTGCCGCTGTCCGCCGGACAGATGCGCCGGGTATTTATCCACAAAGTCCTCCACCGGCGTCAGGCCGACCATCTTCAAAAGCCGCGTCACTTCCTCGTAAAGCTCCGACATTTTTGTGATCTTCCTGTGCCGCTTGATGGGGTTTGCAATGGTGTCAAAAACCATCAGCGCCGGATTCAGGGATTCATAGGGGTTCTGGTGAATCATCTGCACGCTTTCCCGAAACGCCCGTCTGTCCTTTCCGCGCAGCCGGGAAACCTCCTTGCCGCAGAAGCGGTAAGAGCCGGTCGTATAGTCGCTCAGGCCCGCAATGATCTTTCCCAGGGTGGTCTTGCCGCAGCCGGATTCCCCCATGACGCAGAGCGTCTGGCCGGAGAAAATCGTCAGACTGAGATCGCGCAAAACGGCGACCGGCTTTCCGGCTTTCCCAGGGAAGGTCTTTCCCAAGCCGCTGATCTCAACGAGCTTTTCCACTGTTTTCACCTCCCAAAAGGGGATTCCAGCAGGCGCAGAAGCGGTCGTCCGTGCCCGCAACGGCGGTATTTACGGGAACCTTTTCAAGGCAGACCGCCGTGCAGCGGCTGCAACGCGGTGCAAACGCACAGCCGTGCTCCTCTGTCACCATATCCGGCGGCGTGCCGGGAATGGAGTCGAGCTTGCTGTCGTCCAGCGTCAGCCGCGGGATGGCATTTACCAGTCCCCTGCTGTACGGATGCGCCGCAGCCTTGAAGAAGTCCCGAACCGGCGCGATCTCCACCGCCTTGCCCGCATACATCGTTACGACCTTGTCGGCCAGCTCCGAAACGATTCCCAAATCATGCGTAATGAACAGCAGGCTGAAACCGTATTCCTTCTTCAGCTCGTTCAACAGGCGCAGGATTTTTTCCTGCGTCAGCAGATCCAGCGCCGTGGTCGGCTCGTCCAGAATGACCAGCTTCGGCTGCAGCAGCAGCGCCAGCGCAATGAGCGTTCTCTGCTTCATGCCGCCGGAAAGCTCATGCGGATACGCATTGAGCACCTTCTCTGGGTCCAGCATCACCACGCGCAGCAGCTCTGCCGAGCGCTGCAAAATCGCCTGTTTGGATTGGCTGCGGTCGTGCGCCCAGACGGTATCCAGAAATTGCGTTTTGATCTTCCGCACCGGATTAAAGGAGCTTTGCGAGGCCTGAAACACCATGGAAATATCCGACCACAGCAGCGGACGAAGCTGCCTGTGCTTTAATTCAAGCAGGTCAACGATCCGGCCGTCCTTGTGATACAGCAATTTTCCCTCCGTGACCGACGCTGCCATGGGCAGCGCATCCACGATTGAGGTGGCCAGCGTTGTTTTTCCGCAGCCGGATTCTCCAATCAGCGCGACGGACTCATGCTCCCCGATGGTAAAAGAGACACCAGAGACCGCCTTCAGCGCGCCGCGCTTCGTCGCATAGGAAATGGAAACACGCTCCACCTCGAGCAGCGGTTTAAAGCCTTCCGCCATGGTATCACCTACTTTCTCAGAGAAGGATTGCAGACATCCTCCAGCGCCTTGCCTACCCAGACCAGAGAGATAATCAGCAGACAAATCATAATCGTCGGCGCCAGAATAAACATAATACACTTTGGGTTATAGACGACGCCCTGCGTCCATGCCTGATTGATCATAACGCCCCAGTTCTGCTCCAGCGGCAGGATGCCCAGAAAGACCAGACCGACCTGAGAATAAATTGAGGCACGCATCAGAAGCGAAAAGTTCACCGCGATAAAGCCCAGCAGATTCGGCGTGATCTCCTTGAACACAATGTGCGTTCTTGTCAGATTCTGCATAAAAGCAGCTTCGATGAAATCCCGCTTTTTCAGGGAGAGAACCTCTGCGCGGATGGTTCGGTACAGCCCCGCCCAGGACAAAATTCCAAGGACGACCGCCAGCTTCAGACTCGTCAGGCTGAAAAAACCGGAAAGTACCACCAAAAGCGGAATTCGCGGAATCGAAAGCCAGACATCCGCCAGAAACATCAGCGTCGAGTCGAATTTCCCGCCGATCACCGCAGAAAATGCGCCCAGCGCAAGACCCAAAAACGTTCCGATCACGGCCGCAAGCGCTGCAAACAGCAGCAGTTCTCTGCCGCCATTGGCAATCTGCGCCCAAATGTCGCGGCCCAGATGATCCGTTCCCAGAATGTGCTGCCAGCTCGGTGCTGTCAGGATCATGCTGGGGTCGGATTCGGTATCCAGCGGGAACAGCAGCGGCGCCGTGAGGGACATCAGAAGAATCAGGCTCAGCAAAATGAAGCCGATCAGTCCTGCACGGTCGTGCGTGATTGCAAACCACATCTGCCGCATCATTTTTCTTGCCCGGCCGGATTGGGAAAGCGTGGTATAATTCTTATTTTCCATCCCTCGTACCTCCGGCCTTGATTCTGGGGTCGAGCACTGCATAAAGCACCTCCGCCACAAAGTTGCAGACCACGATTGCAATGCTCATAATCAGGAAAATCCCCTGCATCATCGGATAATCGCGGCCGTTTGTCGCGCGGAGCAGCTCCAGGCCGATTCCCTGATAGACAAAGAGCTGTTCAATAATCAGCGCACCGCCCACAACAAAGCCCAAGCGCATGAAAAACTCCGTCGTGATCGGCAGCAGCGCATTACGGCCGATGTAAGAGTACAGCACCTTCCCGGAGGACAGGCCGCGAATCTTGGCCATCGTCACATAATCGCTATTCAGGCAGCTTGTGGTGCAGCTCTTCATCAGAAGAACCCACACGCCGATCTGGGAGAGCATATAGGTCAGAATCGGGATCAAGCCGTGCTTCAGGACGTCTGCAATGAACGCCAGATTCCATCCGGGCGTCACATTCATGCTATAGGTTCCGCGCAGCATGCCGATGGGCAGCAGCGTGCTTTCCCCGTTCCAGCGTATGACGCCGAAAATCAGCAGCAGGCAAATTGCAATCAAAAAATCCGGAACTGCACTGAGGAAGGACGACAGGCCGGTCAGCACAGGCTCGTACCATTTGTCGCGCTTAAATGCCAGAACCGCGCCCAAAATAATACCCAGCAGGAAGGACAGAATCAACCCGCTGCCCACGGTAAACAGCGTCCATGGCAATCGCGCCGCCACGATCTTCATGACCGGCACGCCGGGAGACAGCAAAGAATCGCCGAAATCCAGCCGCAGCACCTTGCCGATGTATTCAAAATACTGCTCGATCAGCGGCTTGTTCAAGTCCATGGAAAACAGCGTCGCCGCACGGTTCCGCGCCTCCGTATAGCTGATTCCGTAGAGCACCATCTGATCCTCTACATACCGGTCGATTGGGTTGGAGGGCATCAGCCGGACAAGGAAAAAGATGATCGTCGTGACCAGGAGCACCGTCAGAAGCATTCTCAGCAGCTTTTTCAGCAAATAAATCGCAGTGGGAAGCGACTTCATCTTTTTACCATCTCCTCAAGAAAAGCATCGACATAATTGTGAATCGCGCGAAGCGCTACGCCTCTGGCTGGATTCAGGTGCTGCTCGCTGCCGTAATCGATCTCCACCGGCACCGGCACCACGGAAAGCTGTGCCTTCGCCTGCCGGATTCCCTCCTCGGAGGCATCGCGGAACAGGCTGCCTGTCAGAACAAAGCGTTCCGTATCCAGCAGGTACGCCGTTTGCAGCATGTGCGGCAAAATGAAGAGAATCATGTCCCCGAGCGTATTTTCTTTTTTATCCGCAGCCGCGCGAACCTGCTTTACCTTCAAATCCTTCACAAAGAACTCACCGGCAGCGCCATACCGCCCCCGCTGCACCTTGCCGTCGATCGTCAGTCCGCAGCCGATGCCGAAGGGTATGTCGTTGAGCATATACAGCACGAAATTATCGCAGCCGTGCTCCTGCCGATACAGCTCCGCAGCGCTGTTTGCGTCATTTTCAAGGATAATCGGCATATTACAGAAGGTGCTTCTCAGCTCAGAAGCCAGATTCATCATATCCCACGAGGTCTCCATATGCTCCTTGCCCTGCCGCGTGCCGGACTTGATATGGCCGTCGTTATAGACGATTGCCTTGATGGCAATGCCGATACCGCGGAGGTTGTCGTGCTTCTGAAGCTCCTTCTCTATTGCAGAAAAGATCACTTCCTTCACATCGTTGGGCACATATTCTATGCAGTCGCTGGATATCGCCGTTCCGTCCACACCGACCAGATAAATATGCAGGCAGGTGTCCTCCACATACATGCCCAGAAAAGCAGCCTCCCGATTGTTTAAGCCGACCATATTCCCCGGTTTTCCGACCCGTCCCTGCGTGTCCTCCTTGCCGATATCCACGACCAGATTCTGCTGCTTTAAGTCATTAATCAGGTAAGACACGGTTGACGCCTGCAAATTGCAGAATTCCTTCAGCCTGATCTGGGCAACGGGGCCAAGCTGCTGCAGTGCCTCCACAATCAGGCGCAGATTCTGCTTTCGTTCTGTTTTCTTGTTCATCTGCCCGCACCTCCTGGTCGAAAATATTTAATTCATTGTTTGAACGAATTAACTGCTTATACAATACCACTTTCCTTCGCTCCTGTCAATCAGCTATATTAACCAAAAAGCAAGCCTCCAAAATGGGCTTTTCGCCGGAACTCCCCGGAAAATCAAGGGAAGCGTCGGAAATGGCATATCGCAAAGCACTGTTGACAACCCCTCCAAAAGAAAAAGCAAATCGGCGAGCTGAAAAAAAGCTCTCCTATGTTGATGCACGATTTTCCAAAGCGGTTTTGCTATTTCGATCAGGCGCTTTACGGGATTGATAAAAACGGCGTTCTTCATATCTCCAGCGGAATGAAGAAAAACAAAGAGGTTATCGCGACACGCAACGGCAGGGACGCACGCTGCCTTTCCTGACAAATCCCCGATTTTTCTGGGTACACCGGAAGGCAACAAAATACAAGCCCTCCGGAAAGGACG
>OLRV01000770.1_pt1 | contig 30561 bp, 29 predicted proteins | sample 1672421 | NCBI WGS metagenome assembly OLRV01 (sample SAMEA3136684, study PRJEB25190) | human gut metagenome | biome: human gut; feature: human-associated habitat; material: faeces | place: Austria | collected 2013
ACATAAATAAAAAAAGCTCACATCTGTAACTTTGGCGAGTTAGGTGTGAGTTTTTTCAAACTTAATTTGGCAAAACCACGTTTGTGGATTTGTCATTTCCTATATTTATTATAAGCTATTTAAAGATAAAAAGTCAAGAAAAAAGATAAAATTATAATAAATAAATAGCAAGTTATATGATAGAATGTTAAGTGAAAAAGGACAAGATAAAATGAAGAGTAAAGAAATATTAGCAAAAATAAGAGAACTTTCTAATGAAGAAAAAAAGAAAATCAATTACGAGAAATTAAAGGAGATAATGGAATATATGACACCTGATGAAATAATTGAATTAAGTAATATAATAGGATATCCTGTTTTTATTAGATTATGTATGGGAGTATTACAACATAAAATTATTCTATTACAAGATGGTGCAGCAGCAATAATAATTAATAGTGAAGGGAAAATATTACTTCAAAGTAGAGCTGATAGAAATTTATGGGGATTACCTGGAGGGTGTCAAGAATTAGGAGAGAGTTTTAAAGATACTATAATTAGAGAAGTTAAAGAAGAAACTAATTTAGATGTAGAAGAAAAAGATTTAGAATTAATAGATATAGTATCAGGAAAAACTAGAAAAAATAGTTATCCAAATGGTGATGTTGTAATAAATAATACAGCCCTATATTGCATAAGACATTATACTGGAGAATTAAAAATAGATGAAGAATCTAAAAAAATGAAATTCTTTGACTTGAATAACTTACCTAAAAATCAAAATGATCCAGATTTAATAGAAGCTTATAAAAAATACAAAAGAAAACAAATAGAAGATTCGGGAAGGTAAATTACAATTTATTTAAATAACGATTTATTGTATAAAAAAACAAAGCTAATTATGCGAAAAATAATAGTAGAGCATAGTTAGCTTTGTTTGTGTGTTAGATAAATTAATGACTATGGAAAATAAATTTGTATATTACTAGCATATTACCTGTATATTACAAATTTAAAGGGTGAACAAATATAAAAACAAAAACATTGATATTTCATGCTTGCAGACGTTTGATAGTAAAAATTAGTGAACGACAAAAAAACCTCGGAAGTTTTGAAACTTCTGAGGTTGAATTGATTTGGATAAAAGCTCTTTTTATCTTTTACTAAATTGAGGAGCTTTTCTAGCTTTTTTAAGACCGTATTTTTTTCTTTCTTTCATACGAGGATCTCTTGTTAAGAATCCGTTTGATTTTAAAGCTGGTCTGTATTCACTATTAGCTTCATTTAATGCTCTTGCAATACCATGTCTGATAGCTCCAGCTTGACCTGTAAATCCGCCACCTTTTACGTTAGCTATAACATCATATTTAGCTGTTGTATTTGTAACTGTAAGTGGTTGTCTTACAATAACTTTTAAAGTTTCTAATCCGAAAAATTCATCAATATCTTTACCGTTAATTGTGATTTTTCCGTTTCCTTCTACTAATCTAACTCTAGCAATTGCATTTTTTCTTCTACCTGTACCATAAAAAACGATATTTTCCTTTTTTGCCATATTATTTTACCTCCCATACTTCTGGTTTTTGTGCTTGGTTTTCATGTTCTGCACCAGCATATACTCTTAATTTTTTAAGACTTTGTCTACCTAAAGAATTATGAGGTAACATTCCTTTTATAGCTAAAGTCATAGCTTTTTCTGGATTTTTTTCAAGCATTACTTTGGCAGAAATTTCTTTCATTCCTCCAATGTAACCTGAATGATGTCTGTAAACTTTTTGATTTAATTTGTTTCCTGTTAAAATTACGTCATTACAATTTATTATAATAACATGGTCACCCATATCAATATTTGGTGTAAATGTTGGTTTATGTTTTCCTCTTAATAATCTAGCGGCTTCTGTTGCAACTCTACCAAGTGGCTTATTTGCTGCATCAATTATATACCATTTACTTTCAACTTCACCTTTTTTTGCACTATATGTAGTATTATTCATGGTAATATATACCCTCCTATATTTTATTTGTTTTTTATTTTATTTATATGAAATTTAAATATAAAACCACCGGGGAGAAGTTCTAAATTTAAATCATATTTTAACATAATTGCTCAATTATTCTATTACAAAAAAGTACATTTGTCAATACATTTCAGGCAATTTTTAGAAAAACTTGACAAAAACAATTTTTATGTGTATACTGTTAACGTTAAAAACAGGATGTAATATATTATGAATAAGGAGTAATATGGAAATGAAAAGAAAAAGAAATATAAAAAGCATTGTACTATTAGCAGCTCTAGGAATTGCTACATTGTTTTTTATAAATATCAGTTTTGCATCTACTAATGCTAAAGTAAATGTAGAAACAGCAAATCTAAGAGAGTCAGCAGATGAAAATAGTAAAATTTTAGAGCAACTTTCTCAAGGTCAAGAAGTAGAGATAGTAGAAAAGAGTAGTGATTGGTATAAGGTTAAAGTAAAAGGAATGACAGGATATTTAAGACAAGATCTACTTACAGTAGAAGAAAAAAATACTGTAAATGCTAATACAACAACTTCATCAGAAGAGAAAGCAGAAGTAGAAACTACTAAAAATGAAGAAACAAAAACAACTGATACAGAAGAAAAAAGTAAAATAATTGTGGAAGATACAAAATTAAAAATTGTACCATCTATTAATGCCACAGATATTATTGAAGTAAAAAAAGATGAAGAAGTTATTATAACAGAAACAATAAATGACTGGGTATGTGTACAAACAAAAACAACAAAAGGTTGGATTTATAAAGAAAAATTAAAATCTAAAGAAGATAAAAAAGAAGAAAAGCAAACAACAGAGCAGAATCAAGTAGTAGAAGAAAGTAAATTAAAGACACTATATATAGGTAGTGAATCTGTTAATTTAAGAAAAGAAGCAAATACAAATTCAGAAGTTGTAACTAAATTATCTTTAAATACAGCTGTTGATGTTTATGCAGAGGAAAATGGATGGAGTAAAGTAAAAGTAAATGGAAATGAAGGTTACATATCTTCATCATTATTATCAGAAAAGAAAAAGGAAACGTCAAGAAGTTTAGAAACACCAAGAACTAAAACAAGTGAAAATTCAAGTGAGAATACTAAAACTTCACAAGAGAAAGAAACAACAACTACAGTTCCAGTTTCAGGAAAAGGAGCTACAGCAGTAGAAACAGCTAAAAAATATATTGGTTGTAGTTATGTATATGGAGCATCTGGACCAAGCAGTTTTGATTGCTCAGGATTTACTTCATATGTATTTAAACAACATGGAATTAGTTTAAATAGAACAGCTGCAGGACAATATAGTAATGGAGTTGCTGTTAGTAGAAACCAATTACAACCAGGTGATTTAGTTATGTTTGGAAAATCTGGAATAAACCATGTAGGCATATATATTGGTGGAGGGCAAATTGTTCATGCTGCTAATAAGTCAAGAGGGGTAACAACTGATACGATAAATTCAGGATATTATAATAACAACTATGTTGGAGCAAGAAGAGTTATGTAAAAATGCAATTAAGAAAGGAAGATTAAAAGTAGTAAAACGACCAGTTTTAATTGCAATTATAGGATATATAATAGGTATTATAATGGGGCTATACTTTAATTTTAGTATAGCTCTTTTTTATATTCCGATAATTGTAATATATTTTTTCAAGAAAACATTAAAAATATCTAAGAAGGAATTTAAGTTAATAAGTTTAAAAAGATATTTTAGATATGTAAAGTTAATTTTTAATTTCAAAATTATTATTATTCTTATTATTTTTTCTATTATTTCTAATTTTATTGTAATATTTCAAAACAAAAAATATAAAAGTTTATATACAAACAATCAATTAATAAGTGGAGAAGCAGTAGTTATAGGGGAGAAACAAGAAAAAGAATATAACAATATATATAAGATAAAATATAATAAAACATATGTATATTTAAAAATAGATAAAAAATCCACAATTGAGTTAAATTATGGGGATAAAATAAAGTTTTCAGGAAGTTTTATAGAACCAAAAGAAAACAAAAATACAGGGGGATTTAATTATAAAAATTATTTGAAAACCTTAAAAATTTATGGAACAATAAAAGTAAACAAAATAGAAATTTTAGGAAAAGAAAAGCAAAATTTTATTTTAAAATATGCACATTTAATTAGTAAAAAAATAAAAGAAAAAGTTAATCTTAATTTAGATAAAGAAAAAGCAGATATTTTAATTGGAATTTTGATAGGAGACACAGAAGAAATAGAAGAAGAATTAAAGGAAAATTTTAGAATTAGTAATATTTCACATGTTTTAGCTGTTTCGGGAATGCATGTTACTTATATAATTATTGGGATTAATTTATTATTTAAAACAAAATTAGGAAAGAGAAAACTTAATTTTATTATAATTATTGTTCTTATTTTTTATATGTTTATAACAGGATTTTCAGCTTCAATAGTAAGAGCGGCAATAATGGCGATATTAATAATAGGTTCAAAAATAATGTATAGAAAAAATGATGTATGGAATTCAATTGCAATATCGTTATTTTGTATACTTATCTATAATCCATTTCTTATTACTAGTATGGGGCTGCAATTTTCTTATTTAGGAACAATTGGAATTATTGTTTTTTATAAAAATGTTTATGTAGTTTTAGAAAATATAAAAATAACTTCTAAAAAATTAAAATATCAAATTAATAAAAAAGATACAAAGGCAATTGAAAAGATAAAGAATATATTGGCGGTTACAATTTCTGCTCAATTAGCAATTATGCCAATTATGATTTATCATACTAATTTGTTTAGTATATACTTTTTTATAACTAATTTATTGGTAAGTATAATTATTGGTCCTATTATTATATTAGGAATAATTGCAGTTATCATGTCCTTTATTATTAATCCATGCGCTAAAGTAATTTTTACTATTATAAAATTATTAGTTGATATTTTAATTTTTATATCTAAAATTAGCCAATTGCCATTTGCAAAACTATATATTCCTACACCTAAGATTTGGCAGATATGTTTATTTTATTGTATAATTATTATTTCTAAATTAGTTCATAATCTTTATTATCAGAAAAAATTGAATGCTACTCAAATAAGAATGAGAAATTTAATAGCTTTATTTAAATATAAGATGTATTTAAATAAAAAAAGAAGTGTGATGGCTTTAGTATTATTAGGAGTGATTATTTTATTAGTAGAATTTTATCCTAAAAACTTAAAAGTAAATTTTATTGATGTAGGACAAGGGGATGCAACTTTTATTGTAACACCATATAATAATACTATTTTAATTGATGGAGGTGGAAGTGAATCTAAAAATTATAATATAGGTAAGAATACAGTACTTCCTTATATTTTAGATAAAGGATATACAAAAATTGACTATATAATAATTAGTCATTTTGATCAAGATCATGTTCGGTGGATTGTTATATATTATGCAAGAAATAAAAGTAAATAACATCATAATAGGTAAGCAATATAAATCATCAGAAAATTATGAGAAGTTTATAAAAATTGTAAAAGAAAAAAAGATAAATGTAAAAATAGTAGAAGGAGGAGAAAAAGTAAGTATAGAAGATAATTTGTATTTTGATATTATATGGCCTTTTTCTGATAATATGATATCTGATAATAGTATAAACAATAATTCACTTGTATGTAAACTAAATTATAAAAATTATTCAATGCTTTTTACAGGAGATATTGAGGCTATAGCTGAAAAAGCTATTTTGAAAAAATATTCTAAAAGTTTAAATATATTAAAATCAGATATTTTAAAAGTAGCACATCATGGTTCGAAAACATCTTCTATTACAGAGTTTATTGAAAAGATAAAACCAAAATATGCAATAATTGGAGTAGGGGAAGATAACAAATTTGGACATCCATCAGATAGTACAATTCAAAATCTTGAAAAAGCAAATATAAGAATTTATAGGACAGATAAAATGGGAGAAATAGAAATGAAAACAAATGGAAAAGAGATAAAAATAAATGAATTTTTAAAATGCAAATAATAAAAGATTGTATAAATTTAACAAAAACGTAAATAATAGTTATAAAACATTAGAAAAGGAGTAATTATTATGAATAAAACAATTATGACTATAATTGCAATTATTGTTATAATAGGTGCAATTATAATTGGAGTTCAAATTTGTAAACCAAATAAAGAACAGGAAGATATTATAACCAAAGTATCAGATGAAAAGATTGAAGATGATTGTACTGATGAATATCAGGAAATACAAGAGGAGATGCTTCAAGCTAATTCTACAGAAGAAAAGATATCTCCTAATTGTTTTATTACTATGAAAAAAACATATAATAAATGTGGACACACAACGAGTGAATATATAGCTATTCCAAAAGAGTTAGTAAATAAAACAAAAGAGGATTTGGAAGAAAAATATGCTGGTTGGACAATTGATAAATTTTCAGATACGCAAATAGTAATAAGCAAAAAAGAAGAAGGAGAATGTGGTGAACACTATATTGTGAAGGATAAGGATGGGAAAGTTGTAATATATAAATTGTTAGAAGATGGGACTGAAAACGAATATGAAGTAACAGATATTTCAACAGAATATATTACAGATACAGATAAAATTAATATGAAAAATGGAATTAAGGTAAATGGCAAACAAGAATTAAATCAATTAATAGAAGACTTTGAGTAAAATATAATATATAAAAAATCTAGTTCATTATTTTGAACTAGATTTTTTCTTTTCTTTTTTATCTATTGTAACTTCTTTTTTTAAGTCTTGTTTATCAATAAATCCTTTTTGATATAAATCTTTAACATACATTATAAGTGAAAATACAGTAGCAATTAATGCTAAACAATATAATAGAAAGTCAAATTTGCTCCAAAAACCAATTAAATTGAACTGTTTTGCAAGTAGAGAGAATACAATTGCAACATAGAATAAAACAGTAGCAAGTTTTCCATACCATTTACTATAAACGACAACATCTTTTCCATAAAGGAAAGAAGCACCAACTATCATAATAAATTCTTTTAGTAATACAATAATTAGAATCCAAAGAGGAATAATACCAATTATAACCAATGAAGTAAGTGTTGATATTTGTGTTAGTTTATCAGCAAGAGGATCCATTAGTTTTCCAAAGTTTGAGATTAAATTAAATTTTCTCGCTATAAAACCATCAGCAATATCTGTTAAACCAGAAATGGTAAAAAACAAGAATGCTAATATATAGTTACCAGTAAAAATATAAAAAATTATAAATGGTATTAATAAAAATCTAATAATAGTAAGTATATTTGGTACATGTTTAAACATAATTTTCTCCTATTTAACTTCAAATTTTAGTTTATCATTTTCAAAATCTACTTTTACAGTTTGACCATCTAAAAGTTGACTTCTTAGAATCATTTCAGATAATTCATCTTCAATATATCTTTGAATAGCTCTTCTTAAAGGTCTTGCTCCAAATTTTATATCAGTTCCTTTTTCTAAAAGATAATTTTTTGCTTTCTTTGTAATATCCATATTTATATCTTTTTCATTTAAAGCTTTTCTAGTATTTTCTAACATTAAATCAACTATTTTTAAAAGTTGTTCTTTTGTTAGAGAATCAAATTGAATAATTTCATCAACACGGTTAAGAAATTCTGGTCTAAATAATTCTTTTAAGCTATCCATTATTTTATTTTTATCAATTGATTGTTTTCCAAAACCAATTGAATTTATATTAGAGTTAGAACCTGCATTAGATGTCATAATAATAATTGTGTTAGAGAAACTTACAGTGTTTCCTTGACTATCTGTTAGTTTTCCATCATCTAATACTTGTAATAAAATATTAAATACGTCAGGATGAGCTTTTTCTATTTCATCTAATAAAATTATAGAATATGGTTTTCTTTTAACTTTATCTGTTAATTGACCAGCATCATCATATCCAACATAACCTGGAGGTGCACCAATTAATTTAGATGTTGAGTGACTTTCCATGTATTCAGACATATCGATTCTTATTATAGAGTCTTCACTTCCAAACATTTCATAAGCTAAACTTTTAGCAAGTTCAGTTTTACCTACTCCAGTAGGTCCAACAAAGATGAAAGAAGGCGGTCTTTTTGTACTTTGTAACCCGGCTCTATTTCTTCTAATTGCTCTAGCAACGCTACTAACAGCTTCGTCTTGACCAATAATTCTTTTATGAAGATTAGTTTCTAAGTTTAATAATTTTTGTGTTTCTGCTTCTGTTATTTTTTTAACTGGAATTTTTGTCCAGCTTTCAATTACATTAGCAATATCTTGTACATTTAATTGTTTTGGTTTTGCTTTAGCGCTTAATTTATCAATTTCTTCAATTAGTTGACATTCACGTGTTTTCAAATCTGCGGCTTTCTGATAATCTTCTGTTGAATCAGCAGCGATAACTTCTTCTTTTTCAGATTGAACTTTAGCAAGTTCTTGTTTTAACATTTCAAGCTTAAATAAATCTTTATTTTCTAAATTTATTCTTGAACAAGCTTCATCTAAAATGTCAATTGCTTTATCAGGTAAAAATCTATCATGAATATATTTTTCAGACATAATAACTGCTTGACGAATAATATCTGATGAAATTTTAACTTTATGATATTCTTCATAATATTTTTTAATTCCTTCTAATATAACAATAGAATCTTCTATGTTTGGTTCTTCTACTAAAACTTGTTGAAATCTTCTTTCTAGAGCAGAATCTTTTTCAATATATTTTCTATATTCTTTTAATGTTGTTGTACCAATTAATTGAATTTCTCCATTTGATAATGCAGGTTTTAATATATTTGCAGCATTCATAGAGTGTTCACCATCACCAGCACCGATAATATTATGGATCTCATCTATAACCAAGATAATATTTCCATATTCTTTACATTCATCAATAATGCCTTTCATTCTAGATTCAAATTGTCCTCTAAATTGAGTACCTGCAATTACAGCAGTCATGTCTAATAAATAAACTTCCTTATTTAAAAGTTTTGCTGGTACATTTTGATTTGCTATTTTTATTGCTAATCCTTGAGCTATTGCAGTTTTACCAACACCAGGTTCACCGATTAAGCATGGATTGTTTTTGGAACGTCTATTCAAAATTTGAACAATTCTTTGTATTTCTTTTTCTCTTCCAATTACAATGTCTAATTCATTATTTTTAGCTTTATCTGTAAGATTAATACCAAAGGTATCCAAGAATTTCTTTTTCTTGTTCTGTTTTTTATTTTTCTTTTTTTCAACTTTAACTTTTCTTCTGCCATCATTTAGTTCTTCAGATTCATCAGAATTACTTTTTGAAGCTTTGTTTGAAAACATGTTAGAGAAGATAGAGCCTAATGGTATTGCCGCTCCAGAAATTTTTGAAGGTTCATCACTATCTGGATTTTGTTCTTGACTTTCAAATGTAATTGCACCGTCTAAGTTTTCAATGTCTTCTAAATTTATGTTTTCTGCTAAATCTTTAAATATTGTTTCAAATTGTTTAGTCATATCATTAATGTTAATTTTATCATTAGAAAGGATATTGTTTTGATCATGTAATACTTCTGTTGGATTTATTCCTTTTTTCTTTGCACAATCATAACAATAGCCTTCAAGACTTTCCTTTCCATTTTCTATTTTTTTATAAAAAAGTATTGCTGGATTTTTATTACATTCTGAACATAACATACTTTAAATTCCTCATTTCTATTAAAATTAATTTATATTATAATATCGCAAAAATAGGGAATAGTCAATAATTTTTCGAATAATAATAGCAGGGAATTTCCCTGCTATTATTTAAATTATTTTTAATACATATTAGCTAAAACTAATAGTAAAATCATTCCTATATATATAAATGCAAATAATGCTAATCCGATAATACCTGTTATCATTCCAGCTTTTCCTATTTTACTGCCTGTCCTTTTTGAAGATTTTACTCCAAATACAATAGCAGCAATTCCTGTTGGTAATGTAATATACCAAAATAAAGCAGTGACAATAGATATTATACCTAAAACAAGTGATACTATATGCATAACAGATTTATTTGTATTATTTTCTTCCATAACAATAACCTCCACTTTTTATTTTATTTTTAATTCATCAATTAGTTCTAAAGTATCAAGATCATTTACTTTTATTGCTGTTTCAGATATAGTATATAAATTATTATCTATGTACAATCCTCTCAATAATTTAGAATTATAGTAGTTATAACTATATGACGATTGATTTTCATTTTTTTGTGAAGTTTCATGAGTTATAACTCCTTTTAAATTGAATCCATCATCTATATTTATTTTATATACAAAGTAGCCTTCTGAAACATAAGATTTATTATAATTTGTATATGAATCGACAATAGAAGAATAAGAATCAATTGAAGAGTCTATTTCAAAATCTTCACTATAATTATTAACAGGTATTGCTAATAATTGTTTTTCTTTAGAGAATAGTAACGCTTTTGGATTAGTTAAAATTGCTGATGTCGTTCTGCTATCTCCTATTATAGTTTGAGATAATTGTGTAGGATTATTAACATCAGATACATCAAACAATGCCATTTTCATTCCTGTTATTTTTGATGTTGTAGATGTTACTTTTCCAATTGAATTTTTATTGACAATTTCTTCAGTTTCCATTCCGATACCTATTAAATGATTTTCATCGTATGGATGTAGATATGTACTATATCCTGGTATATGTAATTCTCCTAATACTGTTGGTTTTGTTTCATTACTTAAATCAATTACAAATAAAGGATCAACTGTTTTATAAGTTACCAAATAAGCTTTATTTCCCATGAATCTTGATGAGTACATTTTTTCACCTTTTGCAACATGATTAGAAATTCCTATTTGTTTTAAATTTTCATCAAATATTGCAATTTTGGCTCCATCATTATCATATAGAGCAATTCTTAAGTGCCCATTTTGTTCATCTAAAGAATATTGATTTATTGTTTTTCCTATTATTTTATTTTTTGTATTATAGGATACTTTACCATCTCCTGAAATATCAAATTTATATATTTCTGTATAGTAATCATTTGAATAATCATAATCATCATTATAAGTTAATACTCCTAAAATACCTTTTAATCCAAATAATTTGCTTATAGGGGGAATACTATCAGTATAGTCATATTTTTGATCTAATAAATAAATACTATTTTCTGATACGTAAGCATTTGAAATATCAATTAAATAAGAGCTTACATTTATATTTGCTTTTACATCATCTAAGTCAACTACTGAAATAAGAGTTTGTTTTGTTGTTTGTACATCTTTTAAATATTTAATGTTTTTAAGAGATATTTCTTGCTCATTATTATCTTCTTTATAGGCTCTAACAATTTTATCATTTTCCTCTCTCAAGTTTCCTGAGGCAATAACATACAATTTATTATTTATGCATCTAGAGGTATAATATGATTCATATAATTCATAACTCTTAACTAGAGTAGGTTTTGACTTTGCTGATATATTATAAATTTTTACAATGGTATTGCTACTATTATTGTAGTTATAATAATATGAATAAGAAGTCGAACTAGTATTTTTAGTAGATATAACTACTAACTCATTTTTATATAAAATTAAATCTTCTGGGACACTTCCATCATTTGATTTTATAGTAGCTTCAATTTTAATATTTTCTGGGTTTATTACATTTGTTATTATTACATTACTGTTAGATATTGAATAAATATAGTCACCATCTGTTTTGGTAATATCAGCCTCATCAACATTTTCAACCTGAATGTTAGTAGTTGAGTAGTCTTTGGAAGAAGATGTTTTTTCAGAGTTATCTGAAAACGCTGAACTATCACCTGCAGTTATAGAGTCAATAGATAATTCTGCACTATTTATAGTTTTTGTATTAGTATAACTATAATAGTAAGGACTATTAACTAAAAGACTAAAAGGCATAGTAACAATGTTTATAAACAGATCTTTTATAGTTGGATCATCACTATCATATATTTTTGATAATTCTTTATCAGACTTTATTGTTTTTAATTCTGTATTATCATTAGAAAACAGTAAAAAGGCAATAATGCAAAATATAATTATTAGAATAGATATTATAGCAATTTTTAGTTTTTTTCTCATAAAAAATCCTCCTTTTATTTTATATACTTATATCTTAACCTTTTTAAAAAAATAAATCAATACGAAACTTAAATAAAAAAATATTGATAAATAAAAATATCAATGATATAATAAAATTGTGAAATTTATAAATAAGAGGTCAAAAAATGAATGTAACATTACCAGAGAAAAATAAATTAAAAAAGAAACAAATAATTATATATACTTCTATAATAATTGTATGTATTATATGTCTTGTTACAGCTTTCTATGTTCAGTTTTATGCAAGAATCAGTTTTAGTGAATTATTAGGTATATCAGAAAAAAAACAATTTGGAAATAAAACAGAAGAAGAAATAGAAGAACTGAAATCAGATTTTAATAAAGTATTTATTAATAATATTGAAGAAGATAATGGAGATAATGATAATAAAAAATCTGATAAAAATCAAAAATTAGTTTATACACAATATGAAAAAAAGGAGTCTAATACTAATAATTATGATTTAGAAATACATATTCCACATATTAATATAAAAAGTGAAATTGTGGATGAATATAATAAAGAAATTGAAGATATTTTTGTAAATAAGGCTAGAAATGTTTTACAAAGTGAGAATAAAAATATTATTTATACAGTGGAATATGTAGCAAATGTACAAGATGACATTTTATCTTTAATGATAAGATCAAATTTAAAAGAAGGCGTAAGTGCACAAAGAATAATAATACAGACTTATAATTATGATTTGAGAAACAATAAGGAGATTAATTTAGAAGAGGTTCTAAAAATAAAAAATATAGATAAATCAGAATTGCAAGGCAAAATTACAGATTCAATTAAGACAGAACAAAAGAAAGTAGAAGATTTAGAGAAATTAGGATATAATGTATATAGTAGAGATGTTTCAAATGATATGTATAAGATAGAAAATTCAAAAGAATTTTATTTAACAAATGATACATTATATATAATTTATGCTTATGGAAATGATAATTTTACAAGTGAAATTGATTTAATTGTTATATAATCTAAAAGAAAAAGAACATATATTTATATATGCTCTTTTTCTTTTGAAAATAAAAGGGGATGTTTTTTATTTTAAATCAGTATTTGTACTGATTATGTTTATATTTTAACAATGTTTTTTGTCCATTGTGTGAACTAAAAGTGAAAAAACAAAAAACTTAGCATTATTTTTTGCTAAGTTTTTATTTGGTTAAGGTTGTTCACCTAAAGTTATAGTTAAATCTTTTTCTTGACCATTGCGATTTACTTTTATTTTCATTTCATCACCAATTTTATGAGAATTTTTTATTTTATTTAATTCATCCATTTTTGTTATTTTTTGTCCATCTGCTTCAATAATTACATCTCCGACTTTTATACCAGCTTTTTCTCCAGCAGAGAAATCTTCAATAGATTTTACATAGACACCAACAACTAAGTTATTAGCTTTTGCTGTTTGTTCATTTAAATCCATACCAGAGATACCAATATAAGGTCTTTTTACTTTACTATATTGAATTAATTGTGATGTTATATCTGTTGTAGAATTAATTGGAATAGCAAATCCCATTCCTTCAATTCCTGTTCCAGAAAGTTTTAAAGTATTGATACCAATTACTTTTCCTTCACTATTTACTAAAGCACCACCACTATTACCAGAGTTAATAGCAGCATCTGTTTGAATTAAAGTAAATTGTTTTCCTTCTGAATCAGTTACTTCTCTATTAACAGCACTAACAACACCACAGGTAATGCTACTTTGCATACCAAGAGGGTTTCCAACAGCCATTGCAAATTCACCAACTTTTATATTGTCAGAGTCAGCAAATTCGGCCTTTGATAATCCAGTTTTTTCAATTTTTATTACTGCTAAATCAGTTTGTTCATCTTTTCCAACGATTTTTGCTTCATATTCTGTGTCATCATTAAACAATGTAACTGTTACTTTTGTAGCTTCTGAAACTTCATAATAAGATTCAGAAGAAGAGGTTGCAACAATATGATTATTAGTTAAAATATATCCATCTTCACTAATAATAATTCCAGAACCACTTGCAGTTGCTGTAGAAGTTTGAGTTTGTTTACCAAACATAGAAATTAAAGAATTTACATTATATTCAACTTTAATTCCAACGATTGAAGGCAATATTTTATTAGCAGCATAAATAGAAGTATCTGAGTAATTTGATAATGAAGTTTGGCTAACATATCCTTGAGAAGATAAATTAGAAGAGTTTGAAGTATTAGAAGAAGTATCTAGTAATTTATTCCTTATAGAGGGTATTCCAAAACAAGCTCCAATTACAACTGTACAGCCTAAAACTCCGCTAACAAAAGGTAATAAAAAGTTTCTTCCAAAACTAACTTTACTTTTGCCTTTTTTTTCTGTTTCATATGTTACTTTATATGAATTTGAATTTTGAACTGTTTTAAAATCCTTTCCTTTTTCTTGATTTTGTTGATTTTCATTATTATTTTCCATTTTTTTACCTCCTGAAAAATTATATTTACTAATATAGTATCCTATTGTTTTTATATAATACAATAGATTTGTGAAGCTTTTGTGAAAAAAATGCAAAAATATGAATTAATTTATTAAAAAATTCTATTGAAAAAAATAGGGGAAAAATATATAATAATACTAATAAAAAATAAAGGATGGTAGATATGAAAAAAAATAAAAATAGAGGAATAACATTAGCAAGTTTAGTTATAACAATTATAGTTTTATTAATTATTGCTGGAATATCAGTGTATAGTGGAACTGATATTATAAAAAGGGCTAAATTAGAAGAATTAAAAACAAATATGTTACTAATTGAAACAAAAGCAAAAGAATGTGTAGAAAATGCTAATTTTAAGTTAGGAAAAACAGATAATTTAGGTGACACTGAAAAAACAACTAGGATTAATGAAGCTAAAAAAGAATTAAAGGGAATAGAGATAACTGAAGCAGATAATATAAATATTGAACTAAATGACTATAATTATTATTATAAATTAACAGAAGATAATTTAAAGGATATGGGACTTTCAAATATAAAATTAAGTGATACAGATGAATTATATATTGTAAAATATGATATACAAAATGCAAAAGTAGAAATATATAATACAAAGGGATATGAAGGAAAATATTCTTTAACAGATATAGAACAAATTGAAAAATAAAGGTAAAAGAAAATGAAAGAAAAAGAAATAGAAAGATTAACAAAACTAAAGGAAATAGAAAAAGATTTATATGGCAAGGGATTTAAAAATATTTGTGGTATTGATGAAGCTGGAAGAGGACCATTAGCTGGACCAGTTGTGGTAGCAGGTGTAATTATGCCACCTGATTCTATGATTGAAGGAGTAAATGATTCTAAAAAGGTTTCTGAAAAAAAGAGAGAAAAGTTATATGATTTAATTATAGAAGAAGCACTTAGTTATTCAGTAGCTATTATAGGACATGATGTAATTGATGAGATAAATATTTTAAATGCTACTAAAGCAGGTGTAACACAAGTTGTAGATGGATTAGATTTAAAACCAGATTTAATTATTATAGATGCATTAAATCATATTGATACAAGAGGAATTCCATATGAGCCAATAATAAAGGGAGATGCTAAATGTTATAATATTGCAGCAGCTTCTATTTTAGCAAAGGTGACAAGGGATAGAATTATGAGACAATGGGATGAAATATATCCATGTTATGGTTTTTCAGCTCATAAAGGATATGGGACTGCAAGACATATAGAAGCGATAAAGGAATATGGACTTTGTCCAATTCACAGAAGAACATTTACTAAAAATTTTATTTAAGAAATTCTAATATTGTTCCAATCATATTCAAAAAATTATAAAATCATATACATTTTAACTTGAGTGAAAGTGGCACATTTTTATATAAAATTTTCTTATTGAACGTAATGAATAGGATGAAATATTAAATAGATTATACCATACTTAATGAGATAGATTTTAACAATTTTAGTAACAATATATACAACTATATTATTAGAAAGTTATGGAAAATAATTAAAAATAATTGAAAAAAAACTATAATATGCTATAATATATTGGAAAGAGATAAGAAAGGAAGAGGAAAGATGAAGAGAAATAAAGAAGAAAAATTAGAAAAAAAACATAGATATGATAAAGGTCAAATATTTGTAAAAGTAATGGCTGGATTTTTAGCTTTATTAATGGTAATAGGAACAGTATTTACAATTGTTGCAGCTTTAATATAGTAAATAATAGGAGAAATAAATGGTAATTAATTTAGGAATGAATTGGGAAAATTTTTATAAAGATAATATAGTAGAATATATAAAATCATTACAAACAAATCCATTTGAATTAATAACTTTAATAATAGATATAACAATAGTAATATTTTTAATGTATTGCTTTTTTAAAATTGTTAGAGGATCTAGAGCTTGGCAATTAATTAAAGGAATAGCACTTTTGATTATAGCAACATGGATGAGTGGATTATTCAATTTAAAAATTCTAAATTGGATATTAACTGGAATTATGAATTTAGGAGTAATTGCAATTATAGTTATTTTTCAACCGGAACTAAGAAGAGCTTTAGAACAATTAGGAACAAACAAGTTAACACAGTTTTTTGGTATAGATAAAGATTTGTCAACAAAAACAAAAGAAGATATATATAAAGTGGTAATTGCAGCTACAGAGCTTTCAAAAACAAAAACCGGAGCGCTAATAGTTTTAGAAAGAGATATAAAAATACAAGATATTATAGCAACAGGAATACCTATGAATGCAGAGGTTTCTCCACAACTACTAGTAAATATTTTTGAACCTAAGACACCGTTACATGATGGAGCAGTAGTAATTTCTGGAAATAAAATAGCTGCTGCAGCTTGCGTTTTACCTTTAGCAGATGATAAAGACATAGCAAAAGAATTAGGAACAAGGCATAGAGCAGCAATTGGAATTTCAAAAGAATCAGACAGTATTGTTGTTGTTGTATCAGAAGAAACTGGTAAAATATCAGTTGCAAAAGATGGAACATTAATTGCAGATGTTAGGGAAGATGTATTAAAGAAGATATTAATTAGTAATATTGTAACTAAGAGATTTTCTGTAGAAAAGAAAGAGAGAAAAAGTAAAGTAAAAGAATTAAAAGAAAAATGGAAAATGAAAAAGAAAAAAGAAGAGAAAGAAGAGAAAGAAGAGGAAAAATAAAAGTCGCAAATAGCGACTTTTGCTTATATTATAGGGGATTTTTGAAAATAGGAAAGGACAATAAAATGAGAAATATCAAATTAACAATTGAATATGATGGGAAAGATTTTAATGGATGGCAAAAACAACCAGATAAATTAAATATACAAGGAAATATTGAAAAGGCAATAGAAACTGTAACAGGAGAAAAAGTTGATTTAATGGCATCAGGAAGAACTGATAGAGGAGTACATGCTTTAGGACAAGTAGCTAATTTTAAGACTAATTCTCAATTGCCTATTGATAAATTTCCGATTGCCATTAATAGTAATTTAAAAAAGTCAATTAGAATTTATTCAGCAGAGGAAGTAGATGAAGAATTTCATAGTAGACTTTCTTGCAAAAAAAAGACATATAGATATATCATTAATAATTCTAAGTATGGTACAGCTATTTATAGAAATTTAGAAACACATATTCCTATTAAATTGGATATAGAGAAAATGAAGGAGGCAATAGAATACTTTCAAGGAGAACATGATTTTAAAGCTTTTAAAGCTAGTGGTACAAGTAGTAAAAGTAGTATTAGAACAATATATAAAGCTGAAGTAAAAGAAATGCCTGATGATAGAATATGGATAGAATTAACTGGAAATGGTTTTTTGTATAATATGGTAAGAATTATTGCTGGAACATTAGTAGATGTAGGGTTAGGAAAGATAAATCCAGAGGATATTATAAAAATAATAAAATCGAAAAAAAGGGAGAATGCTGGAAAAACATTACCACCACAAGGTTTATATTTAGTTAAAGTAGAATATTCTAAATAGTGATATTAACCAAATAAAGTTGTAAAGCATAAAATATAGTAAAAAATAAAGGAGAGATAAATATGAATGTTGATTTACTTATATTTTTTGCTTTGCCAATAGCTACAATTATTGTTTCAATAGCATTGCAAAAAATCTTAAAATGTCCACCTTTAGTTTCTGCAATTATTTTTGCTATTTTTTTAATTGTTACATTTGTAATTAACAACTTAAATTTTTTAATAGCTACTATTGTATATACAATTATTAGTTTCATTACTGCTGTGCTAGTATGTATTAGTTGCAGGTTGATAAGGCATTTAAGAGAAGCTAGAAATTCTTGTAGATGTAATAATAATTCAAATGAATTGCTTTCTATAAATAGTAATTGTGGAAATCTTGAAGATGGTAATCTACTTACAATATCTAGTTGCGGTTGCAATCAAGATAGTGATACTGCGCTTAATAATGGGTTATCTGCAAGAATAAATGTAATACCTAATTCTAACAATAATGGTAGAACAGGAAATGTTTGTGGATGTTATAGAAGAAGATAGTATTTTAATAAAGAGTTATTGACATTGAACAGAATAGTTAATAGCTCTTTACTTTTGATTAAAATTATGCTATGATATGAAAACGAAAGAAAAGGAGAATAGAAATGTTAGAAGTTATAGAAGAGGCTCTAATTGATAGTTTTAAGTTATTACCTTTTTTATTTATTACATATTTAATAATGGAGTATATTGAACATAAGACAAGTAAAAAATCAAAAGAGGTAATAAAAAAATCAGGAAAATTTGGACCAGCTATTGGAAGCATATTAGGAATATTTCCTCAGTGTGGTTTTTCAGTTTCAGCAACTAATTTATATGCAGCTAGAGTAATAACATTGGGAACATTAATTTCAGTATATTTATCTACTTCAGACGAAATGTTACCAATTTTTATTTCAGAAGCGGTACCAGTTAGTACTATTTTTAAAATATTAGGAATGAAGTTAGTAATTGGAATGATAGCTGGATTTTTAATAGATTTTGTTTTAAGAAAGAGAAAAGAGGAAGAAAGAATAATAGAAATATGTGAAGAAGAACATTGTCATTGTGAACATGGAATTATAAAATCAGCATTAAAACATACATTAAATATATTTTTATTTATATTAATAATTACAATAATCATTAATATAGCAATACATTTAATAGGAGAAGAAACAATAGCAGGATTTTTACAATATAATCCTATATTAGGCCCCATAGTTGCAGGGTTTATAGGTTTAATACCTAATTGTGCAGCATCTGTTATTTTAACACAACTATATTTACAAAATGTAATTAGTGCAGCTACTATGATTTCAGGCTTATTAGTGGGGGCTGGAGTTGGACTTGCTGTGTTATTTAAGGCTAATAAAAATATGAAATCGAATTTAAAAATTATTGCATTATTATATAGTATTGGAGTTATTTCAGGAATAATTATTCAGTTGATAGGAATAACATTTTAAAAAACAAATTAGTAGGAGATACTTAAAAAGTTTCCTACTAATTTGTTTTTTTATAATTTTACATCTTTTTCTTTTTAAAATTAACCACAATAGCATCTTCATTATCAAATAAATATTTAGAATCTGTAGTATCTGTTTGAACAGGATCTATTTCGTTTTTTTCATCTTTAAAGTCTATATGCTTAAAATCAAATTTTTTGGGAGAATTGTTATTATCTTCAGTAGCTGTTGTAACTCCATCAGAATATTTACCAAAATCATAAGTTTTAATTTTATGTGGTTCTTTATATTTTGATTCTAGATATCCAAATCTACCTTGACCAACCATAGGTTTTCCACCAGCAGATTTAATTTTATAAGCACAATCCTTTGCACTCATAGTTTGAAGTTTGCCTTCTTTAAAGTATTTAACAAAGTCCCATTTTACACTTCCATATTTATCATCATATTTCATTTTTCCCATATCCATACTATTGCTATATGTCCATTCTCTTTTTGTTCCAAATTCATTTGACCACCATTGCAATTCACTAAATTCACCATTACCAGTAAATATTTTATTAGCACAGTTTGAAAGAATTGTGCTTTTGTAATTCTCTCTTAAATGTGGAGTTTCTAATTGTTGTAAAGATTGAGTAGAAATGATTGTACCAACTTTGTATTTTCTATACATTGTAAACATTGCTTCTGTATCTTTACAAATAAAATCAGCAAATTCATCTATATACAAGAAATGAGGAATTCTAGAACTTTCAACACCAGGTCTCCTTAAAACAGCGTTTTGCATTGCCATCAAGAAAAATAAGCCAAAAGCTTTATGACCTGCAGCTCCTAAATCACCACGTCTAGTACATAAGAATGTTACATCAGCATTAGCAAGCATTTTGTCAAAGTCCAAATTATTGTGTCTATTACATAAAATACTTTTTATACCAGGGATTCTTAATAAATTATCTAATTGACTAATGATTGTATAAAGATATTTTTCTATATTTGATTTTCCTATACTGTTTGCATAAAAATTCTTTTTAAAATAGGCTAATTGTATACTGTATTTTGATTTTAAATCTTCATTATGTGCTAATATTTCACACATTTTTTCTATTAACTCAAAATTAGTAAACATTTTTAGCATATCCTCTAGGTTTGGTAGTTTGCCTTCGTTCATTCTAGGATACATTTCTTTTAATAAAATTACTAAATTTTCAATTGCTTGCATTACAATATCTTCTTTATAAGCTTCATCAACATCACTGTGAGAAGTATTATACATAGCTTTTAACACAGAAGAAATAGTAATTGCTATTTTTGAAGAATCATCATATACAAAAGGATTTAATCCAATTGAATTTTGATTATTTGGATCTATAATGTTATAAGAAAGTCCAAAATTTTTACATACATCAATCATATGACCAACAACTTCATAATCAGGAGCTATAAGAGTAAGTCCTAGATTTTTATAAGTAATTTCATTTCCCATGCTACTTAATATCATTTTTTTCATATAAGTTTTATAAATTGTTTCTTTATTTTCTATAGGTGATAACATATTTAAATTAAAGTTCTGATTTAAATAATCATTATCGTATGGAGCATTTAAAACTGCAATATTAGTTCTTAAAGCAGTAAATCCCATTTCCTTTGAAACTTCTTTATAAAAGTATTTTCTTTCTAAATCTCTGGCCATTAATGGTTCATATACTTGAGAAGTTTTTCCAGATCCAGAGCCACCACAAACAAATAAAGATTGATATCTTGAAGATTCTGGAATTGTAACAGCTTTTCCTGTTTCTACATCATAGCACAAATATACTTCAGCAGTATAAGGACCGGTACCTTCTTTTTTGTTAGATAAGTTAATTCCACCATAATCCCAAATAGAACGTAGTTGATCTTTACTATCATTAATACCAAAGAATAACCATTTAAATAAAGGAAATATTGTAGCAAGAGGTAAGTATAAAGAAATACTAACCATAGCAGGTGTTACTAAATCAGAAAAATCAGTAATAAGTTCTGTATAATTAGGAACAGATAAAAGTAATAGCCATGCACCTTGATTTAGCCATTGTGTAAACATTGATAATGCTATGATATAAAGTCCAATTATATATATATAAAATAATGTTACCTTTTTTGATTTTGAAGTTGCAAATTTTGAAGCACCAGAGAATAAATAAGCAAATACTGGACAAGCTAATGCAAATGTATATTGTATTGGCCCCCAATAAGAATAAGAAACTCCAGTAAATATCATTAATAACATTTCTACAATTCTATCTACCGCTAAATATACTGTAATTAATGTTAGTGTATAAGTAGCAAATGTATTTCTATCTGTATTTAATAATTTTAAAAATTTATCAATATATTTCATTTTAAAAATCCTTTCATTCTAATAAAACATACATATATATTATCCTATAAATTCGGCAAAAAAACAAGTAGTTTGACTAAAATAATGGGAATTTTTGTTACAGTTTTTTAAAAAATTTTCTATTTTTCATTCTAATCAGACGTCTTTAAATAAAATTTAATTGTTATAGTATGAGCCAAAGCCTGTACATCATAATCATTTTGTATTGAACTGTAACGAGTTTTTTGAATAAAAAGGTAATTTATGAATATACTAAAAATAATATAAATGGATAAGAGAGGAAGATATATGGAAGAATATATAAAAGAGTATAAAATAATAGAAAAAACAGAAATACAAAAAGAAATAGAATTAATTAAAACAATTATTGATACAAGAGAAAAATTAAAAAGAGATAACAAAAATTTTGAATATGCGCAAGGAGATCTTGTTGATTATTATACTTATCAAATTAAAGCAAATCAAGCGAAATTAGACTATTTAATTAAACTTGCTAAAACAAATGGAATTCAAGTAGATATGGTAAATGATAAAAAATTCACTTTCTTAGAGAGTGAAGAAGCAGGTTAAAGTAATATTTGTCCAAACAATAACATACACATGGTAATAAGAAAATTTTATAACATAAAAATCATGTAGAAATAAAGACATTGACTTAAAAATGTTTAAAAGATATTAATGTTAGTCTTTATTCTATGTTTTTAGTTTGGAGTGAAGTATATGGACAATAATTTAATTACATATTTAGCATGTATATGTTTTATTTTTTTATTTGGAAAATTATTTATAGTACCTTTAAAAAAATTATTAAAATTAATTTTAAATTCTATTCTTGGAGGAATTAGTATTTATATTATTAATTTAGTAGGAGCTAATTTTGGATTCCATATTGGTTTGAATTTTTTTACAAGTGTTATAATTGGTTTATTAGGATTACCAGGAGCAATTTGTTTAATAATTGTTAAGTTATTAATTGGTTGATAGTGTTTAATAAGTTACTATAAATTAATGCAAAAAAACCTTAGATGTTTTAAATATCTAAGGTTTTTTAAATTTATTATTCAACTGTAACAGATTTTGCTAAGTTTCTTGGTTTATCAACATCTAATCCCTTTTCTTTTGAAATGTAATAAGCTAGTAATTGTAAAGGTATTACAGATAAAATAGGAGAGATAAAAGTATTAGTTTCCGGAATATGAATAACTGTATCAAACATTTTATCATCAATATTTTGATTAGTAACAACTAAAGTTTTTGCACCTCTAGTAATTACTTCTTGAATATTACTTACAGTTTTTTCTACTAAATTTTTATCTGTCATAATACTTATAACAGTAATATCATTTTCAATTAATGCAATTGGACCATGTTTTAATTCACCAGCAGGGTAACTATCTGCATGAATATAAGAAATTTCTTTTAGTTTTAAAGCTGATTCTTTTGCAACTGTTTCATCAATACCTCTTCCTAAGAAGAAGACATCTTTTTCTTGGTAAATTCTATGTCCAAATTCTTTTATTTGCTCAGCACATTTTAAAGTTTCTTCAATTTTTGAAGGCAATTCTAAAATGTTGTTTTTTAGTTCTAAAATATTTTTATCAGTTAGTTCTAGTGTTTCAGCAAAATAAATAGCTAAAATAGCTAATAATACTACTTGAGAAGTATAAGCTTTTGTAGAGGCAACAGCAATTTCTGGGCCAGCATGTGTATAAATAGAGTAATCAGCTTCTCTAGTAATAGAGCTACCAATAACGTTACTAATTGCTAATGTTTTTGCTCCTTTTTCTTTTGAAAGCTTTAAAGCAGCTATTGTATCAGCTGTTTCACCTGATTGAGAAATAAAAATACATAAAGTTTTTTCATCAACGATAGGGTCTCTATATCTAAATTCAGAAGCAATATCAACTTCTGTTGGTATTTTACAGATACGTTCTAACATATTTTTAGCTGCTAAACCTGCATGCATAGCAGTACCGCAAGCAACAAGGTAAATTTTATTAAGACTTTTTAAATATTCTTTTGTGAATTTTAATTCATCAAATTCACATTTTGAACCTTCACCTAATTTGGCACCTATTGTTTCTCTAATTGCAGTTGGTTGTTCGTAAATTTCTTTTAACATATAATCTTCGAATCCATCTTTTTCTGCACTAGAAGCATTCCATTCAATCGTTTGAATTTTTTTATCAATTGGATTTAAATTTTTATCATAGAATTTAGCATCGTCTCTTGATAAAACAACAAATTCTAAATCTTCTAATAGATAAAATTCTCTTGTAAAAGAAAGAATAGCAGGTATATCAGAAGAAATGTAATTTTCTCCATTTCCTTTACCTATTACAAGAGGGCTGTCTTTTCTTACTACTATCATATTATTAGGATCGTTTTTGCAAATAATTTCTAAGGCGAAACTTCCTTTTAAGTCAGAACATGCATTTTTTACAGCTCTTAAGAATCTAAAAGAATCATTATTGTCGTCTTTTGAATAATAATAATGTATTAAATTAGGTATTATTTCAGTATCTGTTTGAGAATAAAATGTATAACCATTATTAACTAAAAATTTTCTTAATTCATTATAGTTTTCAATAATTCCGTTATGAACAACACTAAAAGTTTTTGAATTGTCCATATGAGGATGAGAATTTTCTTTAGATGGTTTTCCATGTGTTGCCCATCTTGTATGAGCAATACCAATTGTTCCTTCTAAATCATCAATTCCTGGTAAATTATTTAAATTTTTAACTCTTCCTTTATCTTTCATTATTGAAAGACCATCTTTTTCAATTGTTGAAATACCAGCTGAGTCATATCCTCTGTATTCCAATCTTAAAAGTCCATTAATTAAAATAGGACTTGCTTTTTTTGTTCCTATGTAACCTACAATTCCACACATAGTAAATCCTCCTTATAAATATTAATTTGGAATTGAAATGATGCAATAAAAGCTTAATTACATTAATTTTTGTTACAATATTACTATTGCTTTTTAGTTAATGTTATGACTTTAAGCTAAAGCCACTAAAGTATCCGCCGAAAAATTCGATAACTTTAGTCCTCGTCAACATTTTTTAAAATGTCCAGGCGCTTAATAAATAAAATAACTCCTTTCATTTTATTTTGCACTTTTTCAATTTACTTTATTATATTACCCCAAAAAATAAAATGTGGCAAGTATTTATTTAAAAATTTATAATATGTTGTTTTTTTATACCTTAGTGTCACAATCAGCATATTAAAAAATTAGTATGTAGATTATTCTATATTGCACTTGTATACAAAAACAAACTACTTGAATAAAAATATGTTATAAGCTATAATGCAAATAGATGAGGTGATTATATGAAAAAAATAGGAATTGTTATTGCTATGGAAGAAGAGTTTCAAGCAATAGAGAATAAAATAAAAGAGATAAAAATTCATGAAGAAAAAGGACTAAAATTTTTTGAGGGAAAAATAGGAAAAAAAGAATGTGTTATAGTAAAAAGTGGAGTAGGAAAGGTAAATGCAGCAAGAACAACACAAGCAATGATAGACAATTTTGATATAGAATATATTATAAATATGGGAGCATCTGGAAGTATTGCTAATGATTTAAATATAGGAGATATAGTAATAGGAAAGTATGTAGTTCAACACGATTTTGATATTACAGCATTTGGACATAACAAAGGATATATAACAGGTGTTGGAGAAAAAGTAGAATGTGATAAAAAATTAATTAAAACGTTAGAAGATGTCGCAAAAAATAATGGAAAATATAAAGTTAAATTAGGAATAGTAGTAACTGGAGATATTTTTTGTACAGACGAAATTATGAAAGAAAAAATACATACTAAATTTGATGCAGATGTAGTTGATATGGAATGTGCTGCAATAGCACAGGTTGCATATTTAAATAAAAAACCATTTGTAGTTGTAAGATGTATTTCAGATGCTCCAAATGGAGAAAACGCATCAGTATTTGATGAAAATTTAGAAATGGCAGCGAATAGATGTGCAAAAATTATAACAGAATTTATGAATAATAATCTAAATTAAATTCACAAAAAATTTACATTAAATTGCTTGTATAAAAAAGGTAAATTAGTATATAATTTATATAAATTGAAAGGAGTGATTTTTATGGATAGAAAAATCAAAGTAGCTCAATATGGAACAGGAAAGATGAGTGTGTACACAATGAGATATGTATATGAAAAAGGTGCTGAAATAGTTGGAGCTGTTGATGTAAATCCAGCAGTCATAGGAAAAGACATTGGAGAAATTATAGGAACAGAAAATAAAGGAGTAAAAGTTGTTTCACTAGAAGAAGCGGAAAAAATGTTAACAGAGACTAAGCCTGACATAGTTATTGTAACAACAATGAGTTTAATAAAAGATGTAGAGGATGCTTTAATGTTATGTGCAAAATTAGGAATAAATGCAATAACAACTTGTGAAGAAGCATTTTACCCAATGAACTCAAATCCAGGAGTAACAACAAAAATAGATGAAATGGCTAAAAAGACAGGATGTACAATTACAGGAAGCGGTTATCAAGATATATATTGGGGACAATTAATTTCAAGTATAGCGGGTTCAACACAAACAATTAAAAAGATAAAAGGAAGCTCAAGTTATAATGTAGAAGATTATGGAATAGCATTAGCAAAAGCACATGGAGCAGGATTAACATTAGAAGAATTTGATAGCCAAGTAGCATCTGTAGATAGAATTTCAGATGAAGAAAGAAAATCAATGATAGACAAAGGAGAATACCTACCATCTTATATGTGGAATGTAAATGGATGGTTATGTGATAAACTAGGATTAACTGTAAAATCACAAACTCAAAAAACAGTACCACAAACACATTCAGAAGATATATATTCAAGTACATTAGGAATGACAGTAAAAGCAGGAGATGCAACAGGAATGAGTGCTGTTGTTACAACAGAAACAGAAGAAGGAATAACAATTGAAAGTGAATGTATAGGAAAAGTATATTCAAAAGACGATTTTGATAAAAACGAATGGACAATTATAGGAGAACCAGAAACAACATTAGTAATAAATAAACCAGCTACAGTAGAGCTTACATGTGCGAGTATAGTAAATAGAATACCAGATGTAATAAACTCAAAACCAGGATATGTACCAACAGAAGAAATGGGAGACTTATATTATAGAGTTAAACCACTAAATGAATACGTAAAATGAGACATAGGGGACAGGTCAAAAATGTCCTATAAAATGTAGAAAAATGTCGAAAATACAAATTAATTATATAAATTTTGCAAATGAACATTTATAAAAATCAAGTAGAGCTTACAAAAACTGTAAAACTACTTGATTTTTTAGTATTATTATGTTAAAATAAAAATGAATTTGTTTAATATGTATAAGAGAGGAGAGAACTTAAAGGAAACTTTAAGGATAGATATGACAAAGATAAGAGAAAAAAATACTAATTGGTATGCAACAATATTAGGTTTTTTTAGAGATGAAGATACAGAAAATGAACAAGATAGTGGATACGAAGAATGGAAAAAAGAAAATGCAGATATTATAAATTCAAAAGAAATAGCAAATCTAGAAAAGATGTTAGAGCATAAAGATAGAAATAAAAGTAAAAATAAAAGAAAAGAAGAGAAAGCAATAAACTCTGAAGAAGTTGATATACAAAATTTGAGTACTACTAAAGGATATGAAGAAAAAAATAATGAACGGTAAAGAAATTGGTGAGTAAATACAAGAAATACAAGAAATACAAGAAATTTAAATTTCTTGTATTTTTATCTTGACAAATGGCAAAACTACAGTTATAATAAGTAACGTTAATGATTACGGCGAAGTAGCTCAGTTGGCTAGAGCATTCGGTTCATACCCGAAGGGTCATGTGTTCGAATCACATCTTCGCTACCAATAAAAAACAGTAGATATTCATCTACTGTTTTTTGTCGTTTTGCTACTGTTTTAATAATTCTGCCAACACTGTTAAGAATGAATCCTTGTTTTGCAGTGCATAGGTGTTCTTTTGGGGATCATAACTTACATAGAGGAAAAGTCTATTTTGCGTCAAGATTTTAGAGATCCTTTTAATATCAGCCTCATAAATCCTTCGGCTATTTGTTGCTTTCAAAAAATCATCACGGATGTCTATCTTTATAGGTTTCCACTGGTCATGAACAAGTAGCTTTAACCATAGATAGCAGTGAGCATCATCATAAATGGTATAGTTTCCTTTACTACCATTTATTCTCTTATTAAATTTTTTGTAAAGCAGCATGTATTCCTCACTTGTAATGTTATAAACCTTATAAACACCTTTCCTTTCTACCGATAATCCATTGAAACTGGCCCGGTAAATCATTATTAAAACCTCCTTATAAAGTTTTAGTAATTATATCAATAATTCTTGCTGTTGCATCAACAATACTTACAATATTTTGCCCTAATAAAATGGCAGATTTAACAGATGAAATTAGACATGGCTTAACAATTAATACAAGTGCGTTAAATGAGGTTGTAACTAAAACTCGTGATAAACTTCAAGAGAAAAGACTAGAGAATATTGAAGTGAATGGTGTATCCATCAGTCCTCAAGATCAAATCGTATTTATGTCTATTATGCAGAAAGTTGATGGAGAAGAGACAGCAAGTCTTTATAAAGCATATGAAGAATTACCTGAAAGTATAAAAGATGCTATTAAACCAGTAATGAATATGGATAAAATTAAACATATCGCAATACTTCTTGGTACATTATATATAATAAGTAGTTTATTTAGTTATTTTGAATCATTAATAATGACAGATATTTCTAATAAATATGCAAATACGTTAAGAAGTAAAATTAATGCTAAAATTAATAGATTACCTTTAAGTTATTTTGATAAAACTTCATATGGAGATATCTTATCAAGAACAACTAATGATGTAGATACAATTGCATCATCATTTAATAACTCATTATCTACTTTAGTTAGTGCATCAGTTCTTTTAATAGGTATTACATTTATGATGTTTAAAACTAATGTGTATATGAGTTTAGCAGCTATTTTATCAAGTATTATTGGTTTTGCTTTAATGTTTGGAATTATGGGAAAGAGCCAAAAATATTTTGATTTAAGACAAAAAGAATTAGGTGCTTTAAATGGACATATTGAAGAAGTATATTCTGGATTAAATGTAATTAAAACTTATAACGCAGAAGAAGAAGTTACTAAGAAATTTGATAAATATAATGAAAAAGTATATGTTGCTAATAAGAAGAGTGAGTTCTTTTCTGGGCTTATGCATCCATTAATGGGATTTATAGGAAATTTAGGTTATGTTTCAGTATGTGTATTAGGTGCAGTTCTGGTAAGTAAAAATATTATTACATTTGGTACAATAATTGCCTTTATATCTTATTGTCGTTTATTTACATCACCTCTTACTCAGTTAGGACAGGTTGTTGCATCTCTTCAAGGTGCTGCATCAGCAAGTGAAAGAGTATTTGAATTTTTAGATGGTAAAGAATTAAGCGATGAATCATCATTTACTAAACATTTAGATAAAAAAGATGTTAAAGGGAATATTGAATTTAAAAATGTATCATTTAGTTATGATGAAGGTAAAGAAATAATTAAAAACTTTAGTGCTAAGTGTAAATCTCATGATAAAATTGCTATTGTTGGTCCAACAGGGGCTGGTAAAACAACTATGGTCAATTTACTTATGAAATTTTATGAAATAAATAAAGGTGATATTTTAATTGATGGAGTATCAACTAAAGAATTAACAAGGGAAAATATTCATGATTTATTTACGATGGTTTTACAAGATACTTGGTTATTTAATGGAACGATTAAAGAAAACTTAATATATAATAGAGAAAATATAACTGAAGATGAAATAAAAAAAGTATGTAAAATAGTTGGAATTGATCATTTTATTAAAACCTTATCGAATGGATATGATACAGTTATTAATGATCAAGATCAAATATCAATTGGACAAAAACAATTATTAACAATTGCGAGAGCTATGCTTTCTGATACACCATTTATAATTTTAGATGAAGCAACATCTAATGTTGATACTAGAACTGAAGAATTAGTTCAAAAAGCAATGGATGAATTAATGAAAAATAAAACATCATTTATAATTGCGCATAGGTTATCAACTATTAAGAATGCTGATTTAATACTAGTTATGAAAGATGGTAATATTATTGAAAGTGGAAATCATGAAGAATTATTAAAACAAGGTGGCTTTTATAGTGAACTTTATAATTCTCAGTTTAGTGAAGAATAAAACGAGTGAAAAAATTCATTCGTTTTTATTTAAAAAGAAGTTAGTTTACTTGAATTTAAAACTATTAATGATATAATTTTGTTATAGGGTAAGGAGTGAGAGTAATAATGAAAAATAAAAAAGGTTTTACATTAGTTGAAATATTAGTTTCAATCGGATTACTGGCATTATTAGGATCAGTAATAGCTATTTCTTTAAATAGAGTATTTAAAGATAATAATATAAAAAATTATGATGAATATGTTGAAAAAATTAAATCTGCTGCTATGTTGTATGTTAATAATACTGTAGATA
>OLRV01000771.1_pt1 | contig 30543 bp, 27 predicted proteins | sample 1672421 | NCBI WGS metagenome assembly OLRV01 (sample SAMEA3136684, study PRJEB25190) | human gut metagenome | biome: human gut; feature: human-associated habitat; material: faeces | place: Austria | collected 2013
TATTATAACATAAAATATAACTTTTTCAATAGTTATATTTTACATATATTTTGAATTTTTTCTATTGCTTCTTTTATAATATTTTCATTATTAGTATGAATATATGCTAATATTTCATTTTCTTTAACATAATCTCCTACTTTTTTATTTAATACTATCCCTGCAGTATAATCTATATTGTCTTCTTTTCTTATTCTTCCTGCTCCTAATAAACATGCAACTTTTCCAATATCTTCAGCATTTATATCAGAAATTATTCCAGATTTTAAGCTTGTTACAGGTATTATATATTTAGATTTTTCAAATTTGTCAATATTATTTATATATGAAATATCTCCACCTTGATTTTGAACCATTTGAAGAAATTTTTCATATCCTTTTCCATTCACAATATTTTCTTGAATCTTTAATTTATTTTCTTCAAGATTTTCTCCTAATCCTGCTAATTTTATCATATTAGCACCAAGTTCGAAAACAACATCTTTTAAGTCTTTAGGCATATATCCTTTTAAAAATTTTATTGCCTCTATTACTTCTAAATTGTTTCCTATTGAATATCCAAGTGGTTCATCCATTTTGGTAAGTACACATACTACTTCTCTTCCTGCAAGTTCACCAATTCTTATCATTAAATCTGCTAATTTTTGTGCATCTTCTTTATTTTTCATAAATGCACCTTTTCCTACTGTAACATCTAATACAATCTTATTAGCACCACTTGCTATTTTTTTACTCATAATACTTGATGCAATAAGTGGTATACTTTCAACACATGATATTGTATCTCTTAATGCATATAATTTTTTGTCAGCTGGTGCTAAATTCATTGTTTGTCCTATCATACTTATTCCAATTTTTTGAACATTTAAAATAAAATCACTTATTTCAACATTTGTTTTATATCCTGGAATTGATTCCATTTTATCTACTGTTCCTCCTGTGAATCCAAGACCTCTTCCAGACATTTTTGCAACAGGTATTCCTAATGATGCAATAAGTGGTAATAATATAATAGAAACTTTATCACCTACACCACCTGTACTATGTTTATCTACAATATTTTCTCCTAATGAGGATAAATCTAATATTTCTCCAGAATGAGCCATTGCTAAACTTAAATTTGTTATTTCTTGTTCATTCATTCCATTTATATATATTGCCATAACAAGTGCTGCTGCTTGATAATCAGTTACATTTCCTATAGTATATTCTTTTATAAAATATTCTATTTCTTCTTTTGTTAATTCATTTTTATCACGTTTTTTTGCAATTATATCTAATATATTCATTAGTTTTCCTTTCTAATAATTATAATGCTTCTATTCTCTTTAATGAGTAATTTCCTAAATATCCTTTTGTATTAATTACCTCAACAATATTTGAATAATTTGGATTCATACTATATGCAACAATATAATATCCATTTTCATCATCACTTTGAACATCTTTTAAGCCTAATTGGCTTAAAGTATTTGTATCTAAATAGTAATAATCAAATTTTCCTCCAACTTGTTGATAATCATCACTTATTTGTGTTTTTAATTGAATCTCTGTATTATTAGCTAATGCATCAAATTTTACCTTAATATCACTTTCTGCATTCTCTATTGGTATTCCTTTTAAATATTGTGATTTTTTACTTATTTTTTCACTATCACTTAAATTGCTTGTTTCAAAATGGTATTTTTCTAAATCTCCCTTTACTGCTGCTTGTATTAGCAACATATTTGTTTTTAAATCTTGTAATTTTGCTTCTTTCATTGCACTATTTCCATAATACATAGTAATTGTTGCTAACATCATTAATACAACAAGCATAACTACAAGTGATAACATTGTTATTCCTTTGTCATTTTTTTTCATATTTTTCTCCTCTTTTAAATAAAATGTTTTATAAATGTTTTTCTATGTAATGGACATGCCCCATATTCTTTTAGTGCTTTTATATGTGCTACAGTTCCATAACCTTTATGTGCTACAAAACCATATTGTGGATATACTTTATCCCATTCTCTCATAATTCTATCCCTTGTAACTTTTGCAATAATAGATGCCGCTGCTATAGAATAACATTTAGCATCACCTTTTATTATTGATTCATATTTTGTTCCTAATGTATCTATATTATTTAATGCATCTACTATTATTAAATCTGGTTTTTGAGTTAGTTCTTGCAAAGATATAGTTAATCCTTTTTTTGTAGCATTTAATATATTTATTTCATCTATTTCATCTTGTCCTATTATTCCAACTCCATAACTAATTGCTTCTGATAAAATCAAATCATATAATTTTTCTCTTTTCTTCTCTGAAACTTTTTTAGAATCATTTACCCCTTCAATCATAGAGTTTTCAGGCATTATAACACTTGCAACAACTACAGGTCCTGCTAATGGTCCTCTTCCTGCCTCGTCAATTCCACATATATATTTATATCCCTTACTTCTTAATTCACATTCATATTGTTTTAAATTTATTAATCTTTGTTCTTCTTTTTCTTTCATTTTTGCACCTTTTTTATGAAATTTTATATTTCAATTCTACAATAATTCAACAAAAATATCAATATAAATACAAAATAATTTTACTTGCTTTTCACAGAACTTTCACAATAATTGTGTATCCTTATAATGAACAAAAAGGAGGTCTTCATTATGGAAGAAGAAAATAATAATAATTTTGAAGTGATTTCTAGCAAAACTTCAAATGCAAATTTCAAACAAAATAAGCAAAGCAAACAAAATAGTTTTGGAAAAACAGTATTAATACCATTTGCTAGTGGTATTGTTGGTTGTTCTCTTGTATTAGGAACATGTTTTGGAATTCCATCTATAAAAGAAAAATTAGTTGGAAAACAATCATCAACAGTCCAAACATCTACACAAACTGCTTATGGAACAACATCAAATTTGGTTTCATTATCAAATTTTTCAAATACAGCTGTATTTGCATCAAATAAAATTTTACCATCAATTGTTGGCATAGAAGTTTCTTATACTGTAACTTCAAATTCAATTGGATCATTTTTTGGATACAGTCAACCTCAAAATTCAACTGCAACAGCAACTGGTTCAGGAATAATTATTAGTGAGGATGGTTATATTGTAACAAACAATCACGTTGTTGATAGTACTTCATCAAATTCATATTATGAATTATCAAAAGCAACATCAATAAAAGTAAAATTAAATAGTGATACATATGGAGATGATGCAACATATGATGCCACTGTTGTTGGTCAAGATTCACAAACTGACTTAGCTGTATTAAAAATAGAAAAAACAGGTTTAACTGCAGCAGAATTTGCAGATTCTGATCAAGCTGTTGTTGGTGAATTTGTTATGGCTGTTGGTAGTCCTCTTGGATTAGATACAACAGTTACACAAGGTATTGTTAGTGCTGTTAATAGAGAAGTTGAATCTGATGGAACAAAATATACTTGTATCCAGACAGATGCTGCAATAAACTCTGGAAACAGTGGAGGTGCTTTAATAAATAGTGATGGTAAAGTAATTGGAATAAATACTTTAAAATTATCAGGAACAGGTGTTGAAGGAATCGGTTTTGCCATTCCAATTAACTCAGCTACAGATGTAATTAATCAATTAAAAGATCATCAAAAAGTATTAAGACCTTATATAGGTATTACGGGAATTAATCTTGATGAACAAACTGCAAAAAGATATAAACTAGAAGTTGGCGTATATATAAAAAGCATTGAAGATTTTTCACCTGCAGAAAAAGCTGGTTTAAAAGCTGGAGATGTAATAGTGAAAGCTGAAGGAAAGTCTATCACTACAATGGATGAATTAAATGAAATCAAAAATTCACATCAAATTGGAGATACTATAACTTTAACTGTTAATAGAAATGGTAGTGATAAAGATATTACTGTAACACTTGAAGAAACACCTTAATTCTTAATATAAAATTAATAATTAATTATCAATTTTTCACTTTTAATTCACACAATGAACAAAATTAATTGATATATTATAAGCATAGTCAGTAAACAAAACTGATTACAACAAACATCCCCTTTTATTTTCGAAAGACCTAAGTTTAAACTTAGGTCTCATTTTTATATAAAAATAAAAAAAGATAGATATATAAAATATCCATCTTACATTATTATTATATCTTTCTCATTTGTGTTGCTTTTATTTCCATATGCAAATATTACATAAATAACATTATCTTCACCTATAAAATATTCTGATATATTATCAAGCTTATATATATCACTACTTGAATTTCTTGGATAAACTTGGTAACCTAATTGTGCAAGTTCATTTACTTTACTTTCAACACTTTTTATTTCTGATCTTATTTTATTTCCAGCATCTTGTCTTGAAATATTTTTTAAATTTAACAAATCTTCAAATGTAACTTTCTTTTGAGTAAGTAAATTATAATTATATGTTTGTATAATTTCTCTTTGAGTATTTTCTCCTTCTTTTAATGTTGATCTAACTACTAAAGATAATATATCATTTGTAACATATGCACAATATTCAACATTATATATAATATTTTGACTTTGTGTACTTAATATAGATTTTGCTTTTTGCTCAAATGTATCTTTTATATCTTGATTAAAACCTTCTATTACTGTATTTTTTATGTTTATATATGGAATATTTACATCTAAATTATAATCACTTACTTTATTACTTTTATTTGAATATCCTGTATATACAATTTGTTGTGACTCATCTATTCTATCTATTTTGTATCCAGAATTTTTCAAATAATTTACTTGGTTTTTAAATATATTATCAAAATCTTCTTTATATCTTTGCAATATACTTGTATCTATTTCTGGCTCTTTATCTGGTAAGTTTTTTACAATTTGAATTATACCTGTTGCAACTACAGCTACTATACATACTGCTATAATTATTATATACATCATTTTTAATTTTTTATTTTTTTCTCTTTCATCTTCTAATCTTATATTCATATTTTTCTTTTTGTTATTATCTAACAATTCTCCTTTCATTTGTAGTTTATATATAAATCTTATACTATTAATTTATCATTGTCAATAGTTAAATAATGATTTTTTTCATATTTAGCTTTTGTTGCTAATCCTCCTCTTATATGCCTTTCAGCTTTATTTTCATCAAGAATTTTTCTTACTTCTTTGGCTAATATTGGATTTATCTTTTCTAATCTTTCAGTAACATCTTTGTGTACTGACGTTACTTTTCGTAACGGTTGGATTTATATCATTAAAATTAGTAATAACTGCTGGCGTACTGCCTATTTCGTTTAATAGTTTTAGTCTTACTTCTACATTTGAATCACTATCAACTTCAATTACATCAATAATTGTTTTTAACATTGCATTTGTAATTGTTTGATTATTTAATATGTCATCTACTGTTTTTATTGTTTTCGTTAATTCTTTTTCTAGTACATCTTTTTCTTTTATTTCTAATGTAATTAGTTTTAACTCTCTTTCTAATCTTGCAATATCTTCATTTAAAGGATTTGTATATTTCTTCAATTCTTGAATATTAATAACTTCATTTTGAAACATTTCCATATATTTTTGTTTTTTCGTGGTAATCTTTTCAATTTCTTTAAGTAAACTTTCTTCACTTCTTTCATTGCTTTCTCTTAATTTAGTAATTTTCTCAAACTCTTTTTCAACTGCTTTCATAAAGTTCTTTTTATTAGAAATAATGCTTTTTAGATATTCCTTTATTGCATTTAAAAGTTCTTCTTCATCAATAACAGTTGTATTAGGGCAATGATTTACTCCCATTGAATTTCTTCCACTACAAACCCATCTTACATATTCTGGTCCATCAGCTGTATATTTTCTTTTTATTCTTCTAAAAGAATAACCACAATGTTTGCAATATATAAGTGTACTAAATACATATTCTGTTTTTTCTCTTTTATTGTTTAGTTTAAATTCATTCGACCTTTGAGCTAAAATATCTTGTGCTCTATTGAATAATTCATCTGATATAATTCTCATTTCAGGTCTTTCTACAACTATCCATTCTTCTTCTGGTAAGTCTTTTCTTGTTCCTGTTATAAAATCTGTTACTTCACTCTTTTTATTTGTTACTCTACCAGTATATATTGGATTTTTAAGCATTCTTACGATAGATGTTTGTACCCATTTTGATTTTGTTTTCTTTGTTCTTATACCTCTATCATTTAAGTCCCAAGCAATTTTTGTTGTTCCTATTCCTTTATATACATAGCTTTCAAATATTTCTTTTACTATTTTGGCTTCTTCTTCATTTATTTTCAGAGTATATCTTTCATTTGGAATTTTATCATACCCAAATACTAAATTAGGTACTCTTCCTTTTTGAGCAGTAATGTCTTTGCCGAATTTAACCCTTTTAGACATATTAGCACTTTCTTGTTGTGCCATTGCTCCTAAAATAGTTAATATAAATTCAGAGCCACCTTCCATTACTTCTCCATTGTTTAAGAAATCTACTTGCACACCATAAGATTTTAATTCTCTTACACTTTGAAGTAAATCAACTGTATTTCTTGCAAAACGGCTTACGTCTTTTACAACTACTTTATCAAATTTCTTTGCCTTAGCATCTATCATCATTTGTTGAAATTGTTTTCTGTGTTTTATTTGTTTTCCTGATATTCCTTCATCTGCATATAGCTTGTACAATTCATAACCATTCTTTTTTGTAAACTCATTAAAGAACTCTATTTGCTTTTCTAATGAGTCTATTTGTGCTTCTTTTTCAGTTGATACTCTACAATATGCTGCAATTTTCATAACATCACTACTTTCTTTTTGTTATCTGTAACTTTTGTTTCGTTCTGTTACATTTTAGCATATCAGTTTCAAAAAAGCAATAAAAAGTAAAAAAAAAAACACTCCTGCATTTAGGAATAGCTTTTTATAATTTGTTCATCTACGCATTTATTTGTTGCAAGTAGAGTTGCGAGTTACATCTGTTCACCTGTGCATTTATTTGTCGCCAACAGGGTGGCGAGTACATTTGAGTTTTAATAATTATTTATTTAATAATATCTTTTCCATTTCTATAATATTATAAAATGGAATATTAATACCTTGTTCTGCTTTCATTATTACTTGTCTTGAGTAAGCTATAATTTTGTTTCTTACATTTAGTGCTATTTCAACATCTTTGTTTTCTGTAACATATTTCTCTAATATATATTCTTCAGTTGTTGGAAATATATTTTGAATTAAAAATACAGCTTTCTTTCCAACTACTTCACCAAAAACAAAATTGTATACTCTATGTTGTCTTTGTTTTTTATATTCATATATTTTCTGGTATTTATCATATTTAGTTGAAATTGGAACAAACCAAATAATTTCTTTATTATATTTATCTCTAAAACAAAAATAACATGGTCTCTTTTTTCCATTTTCTTTGTTTAGCATTAATCCATAATCTTTAAATACATCAAAAAATTCATCTTTTATAAAATAAAATTTTCCATCTTCTATTATCATTTTTATTGCAATTCTCCTTTTATTAAAATAGGAGATCTAAATAATTTCTAGACCCCCATTTTCCTATAATTAACATTTTTTCACCTACTCATTTATATTCCGCAAGTAGGGGTGCGATTAACATTCTTTCATTCACAAATTTATATCTCGCAAGTGACGTTGCGATTCACATTTTTAATTATAGCAGATATTAAATATCTACTACTATTATATTCATTATACAAACTTTTTATTAAAATATCAAGACTTTTTGTAAAAATTTTTCTATATTTTTTGTCATTATAATTCAATTTCATCTTCTATTTCTTTGTGAGAATTTTGATAAGTATTTGAATTGTTGTAGTCAAATTTTATATTTTCATCATTCTCAGCCAAATTATAAGCAAGAACTCCAGCCATAGCTTGTACTATTTGTTCTTCAGTATTAGGATTAATAAATGTAATATTCAAACTCTTTTTCAAAATTCTCACCTTCTTCCATTTCAATACTATTATTAAAGTTTTAAAAATATTACTTTTATTTTAAAACTACAAGTGGTAAATACCCATATGAGATTTGCCCTCATTCCTGCTTTACAGAACCGCCCCTTTACATCATGTTAGCCAGACGGAAGTATCATTATATGTCTTGTAGTTTGCTATTCAATTTTCAATGTGTTATAATAGAAAACAGATATTAAAAATTGCTATTTTCTATTTTGTAAATCTATTGTACTCACCTAAAAATAGCCTGTAAATAGATTTTACAAAGTCTATAGATAAATTAAAAATCAAAATATCTATATTCTATTTTTTAAATAGGAGGAAATGCTTATATGGTAAGTAATTTTGGAATAAAGAACAACAAAATTATTATAAAAAATACACGGAGAATATTTTGGTGCTTTAGGAGATTTTGAATATAATATCGGAGATAAATTATACGAATTTGCAACAATGAGTTATGAAGATTTTGATAAATTAAAAGCAATATACACTCAACTAATAGAACTTGTATGTAGAGGTAAGGAAGCTGATACAGAAGATGAAAATATGGATTGTTTTTTTAAGATGTTTCAAATTGTTAGAGCTTGTTTAGAATTTTCTCCATATACTCATTTCTATACACAAGTTTTGATAGATTTAATAGTTAAGACATATAATTTCAAAGCATTTAGAACAGATTTATTATTTAAATCTCAAATTGGTGTTTTTATTGAAAATTCAAAATATTCTCCAAAAGAGCTTTATGAACAAATAGAAGAAAATCAGTATACTATTGAACTTATTTTTTATGAATGGACTAAGAAAATTGATAAAATTTCAGATAAAAAACATAAGGAATATGTAGAATACTTTGAAACAATAAGAGATTTACTTATAAATAACTTTATGGAAAAGAAAGCTGATTTAAAAGAAAGATTAGAATTAATTAGCAATTACTCTAATAATTCTTTAGTTAGAAATTTAAGTATTCCAGAAAAATTATACTTGTATGAAGCAAAAAGAGTATTTGATATACATTATTTTAATACTAATCCTGCACATGCATTATTTTTAGATACTAAATTTAAAACAAAATATATATGTGATACAGAATTATCAAGAGAAGAGAGAAAATTAGATGTTGAAGAAATAGTAGAGAAAATAAAAGAAAAACATATTGCAGCAGAAGAAGTTTATGAATTACAAAATACAGAAGAACAAATTAGATTTGAGTTATTTAAAGTAATACAAAATAACTTTACTATAAATAAATGTGAAAATTGTGGAAGACTATTTATTCCTATTACTAGCAGTAAAAATCCAAATCAAAAAGGTAGAAATGACCAAAAATATTGCAATAACTTATATTTAGATACTGGAAAAACTTGCAGAGAAATTGGTGCTATGAATAAACGTAAAGATAAGGTAAAGAATAGTTTAATTTTACAAGAATATAATCGAGAATATAAAAGAATACATGGATTACACTATAATCATCCAAAAAAATATAAAGAAAAAAAGTTTAAAGATTGGTCAAAAAAAGCTAGACAATTAAGAGATTCTTGCACTGATGAACAAATAGAAGATTTTAAATCACAATTAAAATCTTTAAGTGATTTGTTTTTAAAGGGCTAATAATCATAAAAAGATAGAATTTCATGATTCTATCTTTTTATATTATTTACTTTTAATACCAATTTTTTTATAAAGCTTAACAATCTTTGGAATATATTTTGTTTTTGTACTTCCATTGGTAAACTTTTGTTATATTCTTCATTTAATTGTTCCTGAATATTTTGGCTAGTATCATCATTATTTGTACTTGTATTTCTATTTTTAAAAATATCATTTGGATTATATTTTTCTCTTTTTTTCCTTTCCCATTCTTCTCTATCTTGATTTTCTTTTTCTATTATTCTAGCTTTTTGATAATCCGTTGCCCAATAATCTCTAAAGATATTAGCAAGTATAGCCTTTGTTTCTTTTAAAAGTTCTTGTTCTTCAAAAGCTTTTTCAGTATCAATTTGAAAATCATATGTTTTAAGTTGTTCTGCTTCAAACATATCCCTCATTTCTTTAGGTATTTTATTAACACTTTCTTCTGGGACATATTTTAATATTTCAACAATTTCTTTATATGCTTTTGAATAATTATCTTCCATCATTAGTACCTCCTTAATATGTTTGTTCTTGTCCTTCGATTTTTCTTTCTTGCATATTTCTTTGATATCTTTCTTTTGCTTTATCTTTTTCAGTTTTTGGTACATTTACTGTTGATTTTCCAATTTCTTGTTCTGAAAATATTTCCTGTTGTTTTCTTCTTTCTTCTCTATGATTTGCAATTCTTTGCATTGCTACTTTAATTGCACTTCTAGGCACTTTTAATGTGTTATTGTTAATATTTTTTTCGCCAAATGATAATGTATGATCTTTAGATATTTCCTCTTTTGTAAGCAATGTCCAAGGCATTGTTTTATCTCCTCTTTGATATCTTCCTGCATTCCAGCAAGGATCATCATATAAATAATCAATATCATCAATTGAAATTATGCTATGATATCCATCATCTGGTAAATTATAAACTTTATACATATCATCGCCTTTATCTGTTGACATGTGTAATTTATCTTCTCCTGAAATACAATGAACATTATGAGATTTTATTCCTTTTAGTCTTAAAAGATATTGCATTGCTCTTGTATATCCTTCACATACACATGTATTAAATGTAAAAGCATTATAAGCACCATTTGCCCCACCAATAGGTCCTGATGTAATTGAAGGCAAATCATCACTTTTAGAAGAATAAGAATGTGAATGACCATTATTTAGTGCTTCATTATCATATTTTACATTTTCTGCTAAATACTGTTCAATTCCAATTACAGCAGTACGACTTTCGCAATATTTTGGAACATACTCCTCTAATGCTTTGCAAGCTCTTTGGTGCATACTCATCATCTGATAATTATTTATTTTTATACTTTTACCACTAGATAATATTTCTTGCCAAGAAATATTCATTTCATCAAACCTTTTTATGGTTTCTCCATTTATACTACCTGTCCTTATATCATATCCAACAGCATCTGGATATAACAATACATCAAGGTTTAAGTCTATCAAATCTTGATTGTTCATAATAATATCATTCAAGCCTTCAATTCTAGTCAAAGATTCATTTCCCACGCAATCAAATTGCCACAATTCTTCAAGTGTGTCTAATCCAAAAACTTCATCTAATTTTGCATTTCTCTTTACTGAAAATGAATGTAACTTTTTCATTTGACTTACATCAATAAAAGATAATTTTGCTTGATTTTCTATATCAAGAAATTCAAGATTTTTGCATTTAGCAATACGTGAACCATCTTTATCTGATATTGAGGCAATATTCTTATCTTGTTTATATGATGAATTTCCAACCGACTTTATTCTTAATGATTTAATATTTGGTAATAATTCTATTCCTTCAAGCGAATCTCTTACAGGATTTTCAAAAGATAATTTATCTATCAAGGATAATTCCTCACTTGTATATTCAAATGACAATAATCCAATTTTGTTTTTTCTTGGTGTAAATTGTATCTTTTCTGCTAATATTTTATTTATTTCTAATCCCAATGAAAATGGTAATTTTATTAATTCTGTATCAGTACCCATTTTTCCTCCTACTATATTTTTATACATATTTTATTTTTCAAAATTCATAAACATATCATATATTTTCTTTGTATTTTCTCCTAAATATTCCTCACTAAAATCTTCTTTATTGTTTGGGGTTATAAAATCTTTAAATTCACTAAATGCTAATTTTATATTATCTTTATTTACTTTATCCTTAAAGATTTTAATTGCAGTATTTATATAACCTCTTACACAACAACCAGCCATTGCCTTAAAGTAGCTTTTTTCTGGTAATATTGATTTATTATAAAAAATCATTGCTATTTCATCTGTCATAGGTCTAGGATTATTTATTATAATTCTATTAGAACGAAAAACTCCATGAGGTGCTGATGGACTGTCGCAATCATAAACTTCTGTGTCTTTTGGTATCGTTACATCATAAAGTGTATCTCCCCTTACAAGCCATCTTAATATTTTTTCTTCTACTGAAAAATTAAATCCTCCTATTTCTTTTGCATCTTTAGTATCTGGATGCCAATTACCAGTTTCATTAATTTCTCCTATTTTATATTCAAAACCTTCTCCAGCTTTTGATTTTGTTCCAAACATTACTTTTATAAATTTTAAACTTTTTATTTCATTATCTGTTAATTTATTAAAAAGTTTAAAATTTAAAAAAAATAAAATGAAGTAGTGCTTCTTCATATTTTAAACTAATATCTGCAAATTCATTTATTGAATATTCTTCAACTTTCTTTAAATTTATCATTCTTCTCTCCTAGATCTTTATACTAGAAACATTATATCATACATTTTAATTTTTTTACAATTCTAAATCCCATTCTTTTTGTTTATCTTCTTTCTTTATCTGTTCTTTTGGGTCTAAAAGTATATTATTTTCTTTTTCAAAATTTCTTATTAAATTATAATCTTCTGCAACTGAAAATTTCTTACATATCCAATTTATGAATTTATGCATATTATCATAGAATTTCTCAATTATTCTATTAAGTTTACTATTTTCGTTTTCTAATTTGTTGATTTTATTCTTATATTTCCACTCTATATCTCTTTCTTTTTGGCTAAATACTGATTTTATTTCTTCTAATTGACAATGCAAATTTTTATTATCTAAAATTATATTTTCTCGTTCTTGCTCATATTTTTCAGCTTTATCAAATATTTTTGACTTTCTTAATAATTCTTGTTGTAACAATAAATTGTCATGGTATAGTTCATTTATCATATTGTCTTTAGGTTTTATTATTTCTTCAACTATCTTTTCATCTCTCTTTTTTGAAAATCTATTTACATTTATATCTTCTAAATTAGGAACATCAGGTAGTTCAAGTTTAATATTTTGTAATTTTTCCTTTGTTTTATCAAAGTTAGTTATATCTTTATATTCTTTCAAGTCTAAATGTTTTCTGCCTGATTCTTCTATTGGTATACCTCGTTCTAATTTAAAATTGTGAGAAGTCATATAATCGTAAAAAGCATTTTGAAGTTGTCTATAACTATCTTTGGCTTTCCAAAATTCGCTACAAGCTAATTTATCAATGTCATTACCTTTTTTATCTTTTGTATGAACTACTGGTAAAAAAATTAAGTGCATATGTGGAGTTTCCTCATCCATATGCACTTTGGCAGACATTATATATTGTTCGCCTAAATTCTTGTATTCAGCAACAAATCTGTATGCGGTCTCAAAATATCTTTTTGTTTCAGCTTCTCCTATTCTTTCAAAAAATTCTTTATCGGATGTTATTATATATTCACAAGCAATATTACTAACTACTTTTATTTGTCCTTTTAATTTGTATTTTTCTCTCATTAAATCAAATTCTTTTTCATAACTATATTGTGGAGATTTTATTGAATAGTTCAAATATGATTTTTCTTTATCTATATTTGCATTTGAATAATTCTTATTTCTTCTTTCGTTGTGTCTATATATTCCTTTTAAATTTTCTCTTTTGTATTTTGTATTTCTTATTATCTCATAACTCATCTCATATACCTCCTTCTTTTAATCTAATGAGTAAACACAGGGATAAGCTAAAATCTTCTGCTTTCTCTAATGTGTTGTAACACACTACAACACTTTTTTAGCTTACTGCTTCAAAAAGTGTTAGTGTGGCAGGATTTCCTCCACCCTTTCCACTCAACAATAAAAAGCTAATTTTTATTGTTGAGTGCTAAAAAACTATAAATAGTTTTTTAGGCAAATTAAAAGAGATTAGCTAAACATTTAAGTAGCAGTAATCTCTTTATAATTTGCATATAAGCTATCCCAATTGAAGTTATCGTAATTTCTGTCACCTCTATATGGTACATATTTCTTTTTACTTGTCTGGTATTCCTTATTATAACTATTTTTATTTTTTATATTATTTATTATATCTTTGTCCTTTTCATCTATAGGATATGGTCGTTTTTCACTATCTGAATAGTTATTATTATCTATATCCTCTTGAAGTTTTTGACTATACCTATTGATATTTTCGACTACAGGTGTAATTTGTCTTTCTTCTATTTCTTTACTATCTGTTTTGTATTTTAATTTAACACTTACATATCCTTTATCTTTTAATGCACTTATTATTTTAGATACTCTTTCATGTGTTACATTTACAATATTTGCAATATATTTATTACTTGCAAAACAGCTTTTAGTTTCTTCACTTAAATATAAAATTATTGCAAGTATTATTTTTTCTTTATCTGATAAATTTTTATTTAATAAAATTGCTGCTGGTATCCATAGTCCTTTTAATCTTTGCATATCATATCCTCCTTTCGTTTAGTTTTTATTCGCACCACGTTCGATTCTGTGGCATTTAAAATACTATTTGGTATAATTTTAGGGTAAAAAAATAAGCCTTAAAATTTCACTTTTAAAGCTTTATATAAGTTTATTTGATATATTTTAATAATTCATTGCCAAACAATGTTATATGAAATCTTTCGACATTTAAAGAATTAATATTTCCTGTAGTGTTAATATAGTCTAATTCTAATATTCCAAGATTTTGTAATTTAATAAAGGATTTTCCTATATAAGCCCATTCTTTAGATTTATTACCTTCTTCATCAGTAGTTTGTCCTAATAAAACAAACCCCATTTCACCAGCCTGCAATTCATAGTATTTCTCAAAATCTTTCCAAAATATTGTATTTGAACTATCAATCACCACATTTCTATTAACCCATTTTATTTTTTTCAAGCCTAAATTTGGTGTTTTATTATTTTTATCTATTTCCTCATTTTCTATCTTTTCTTTTTGTGCTTTTTCTGTATTCTTATTATAATATTCTCTATCCCCATTATTCCTATATTCTTTTATCATTTGTAATAATTGTATATCTTTTTTATTTAACATATTAACTATTTCACATAGAGTTTCTTTTTCATCATATTCTTTTTTCATTATAAAATCAATAATCAATTCTATATAGATATCAACATTTTCAGGAATAGCAACTAATAAAATGTTTCTTAAATGATTTAAAATTATATACTCATTATGTTCTGATAAGCTTAATATTTCATTTTTAAAGTCTTCTATACTTATTTTTCTTTTTATTAATCTTTCATTGATTTTATTTAACCTTTTTACTATATATTCGGGACTCGCTAAACCAAATGTCCAATTTATAACATAGACAAAAAGAGGTATTAATGAAAATGCTGGATTAACAGAACTTAAAATTCCAGCTCCAATATTTATTACATCTCCTGCATTTTTTAGTTTATTAATTGTATTATCGTTTAATATAATATCATTATTTGATATTTCTTTTGATTTTTCATTTTCCATAGATTTTCTCACTTTCAAATAGTATATATAAATTATTTATATTCTCTCTCTAATATTTTTATTGATCTTTCAGTTGGTTCTAATCCATATTCATAACTATCTTTAAATATTCTAGGAAGCTTTTTTAGTCTAAAATTCAAATCATCTAATTCACATTTAGATAAGTCTAATTCTTCTTTACCTAACCAATTAGAATACATTTCATAGTCTTCGCCTTTTTTTATTTTAAATGCTTCTCGAATATCTTCTAATCCCATTGTTCCGCCACAATCTTCAATTATACCGAATCCTTCGCCTTCAATTACTCTTGGTAAATCTCTACCATTTATATTAGCATCTTGGAATATTTTTTCTAATACAATATTAAAACACCAATTATCGCCAAAATCATATTGAAATTCCATTCTTTCATTTTCACTATCTAATATATGTTTTAACTTAACATCCTTAGCATCTTTTAAGTCTCTATATCTTTTATCTTCTCTTGGAATGATATCGTCATCTTCAAAGATACAACCATATTGCCCTATTTTAAAGAAGTCATCATCTTTAAAATCTTCTATATGTTTATTGTAAAATTCTAGGTTATTAATAATAAAATTGTTTAATTCATCTACATCAAACATATATAAATGACTTCCTTTCATTTCGAATAATGTCATTAATATATAAGCTAATCTTGCAACTGTTATATCATTCATTACTTGAAACCTTCTCCATATCTTAGGTTCATAATCTTGTAGCTCTGCATATATTTGATATATTGGTTTACTTGCCATAAATTCATCTCCTTTAATTGAATATATTCTATCACAAATTTCCAAAAAAATAAAGTAATCTGCATGAGTTAATACAAATTACTTTATTTCTGGTTTTATTTAATTACTAATCCCAATTTCACAACTGGATTTTTCTCTGCTAGGAAAACTTTCTTTATTTCAATACTTTCAGGAATAACTTGTCCTTTTCTTAAACCGTTCTAGAGTGTTACATCCGTGTGTACAGTACTTTTACTTATTCCAAATTTTTTTGCTGTTCCTCTAACTGTATCTTTCGAATCTATTATATATTGTGCTAATTTTCTTGCACGTTCATCTATCATAACATTTTTCACCTGTACAACCCCCAATAAGAATACTTTTTGTTTAATTGTATTCTTATCTTAAGATTTTAGAACAGAAAAAGTACTTACAAATGTAAGTACTTTTTCATTAATTTTTAGTTTTTAATCTTAAATATCCTAATTCTTCCCATTCGTTATATGCTAAGTTTAATCTAAATACAACTTTTGGCTTTGCTCCTGCTCTATTCTTATCAACTACACAAGCATAATACCTTACATCTGGATTTTTTGACCTTTCTAAATCAAAACACTCTGTTGGGACTTCTTCATAAGAATATTCATATAATCCTAAATCATCATTATGTATTTGTTTTATTAAGCATAATGTATCTAAAACTTCTTTTACTGTTCTACATGCAGCCAAATCATTTACATCCAAATTTAATGGTGATCTATCACTTTCTGTTAATTGTAAAGATGATCCTATAAATATATTCAAATTTTGTGCTAAATTTGATAAAATTGTTGCTGTTTTCTTTAATTCTTCACTATTTCCTATGTTTTCTGTATCTGGTTTTAATGTATCATAAAACATATATTCAATCTTTTCTTTATAATAATAATTTAATATTATTTTTTCCAACTCATCATTTGTATGATCTGTTATATTAACAAAAAATATTTGATTATCTTTTTGAGTTTGAATCCAATTTGTAACTGCTATAACATCTCTAAATTGTGATGAACATTCTAATAACCTTTTTGTAAATTTTTCCAAACTTTCATTTTCATATCTTAATACATATCCATTCTCATCAGTTTCAACGTTTTTGTCTTGATCTGCCTTATATTTAAACTCCAATATCTCACCTTCTGTTATTCTTAACTTATATCCATGTAATTCTTGAATCTCTTTGTTATTTACTATAGTTGTTATTAAGCACAACTTCATTTTTTCTTCTGACATCTCATTTGATACTATCAATACTTTCTTTTTGTGTTTATATGCTATATATGTTGCAATATCTATTGTAAATCTACTTTTTCCTGAGTTTGATGGCATTGCATATGACATTGTTTCACCTTTTCTTATTCCTTTAAATACACTGCTTAATATTGGAAATGGAAGTGTTAATCCTGAATTTAAATTATTTTCGCCAGATAATAAGAAATCTGTTACATTTGTACTTAATATTGATCTTTTAAATTTTTCTGTTGTTGTTATTTGTACAATTGCATCTTTTACCTCTTGAATTGTCATTCTATCATATAATTCATAATCAACAATTTCTTCAATCTGCTTTTTGGTTTCTTTTATTGGATTTGTAGTATATCCTTTTCTAATTTCAAATAATTTTCTTAATTCAACATATACTTTTTCAAAATTTTGTCTACTTTCTCTTCCTTCTTCTAATAATTTCTTTTTACTTTGGAAAATTTTATAATTTTCTTTTGCATAGTTAAAATCATCTTTAGCAACTTGTGGTGCATATGCTTCTCCTTCTGTAAAAAGAATACTCTTATATATATTTAATAATAATGCACTTTCAAAATAACAATCTTTTTTTTCTATATAATACATTGAAATGGCTTTAGGATTAGCTAATAGTAAACTAATATATACTTCTTCCAATTTTTTATTAGATAATTTTTTTGGATATTCATAATCCTCATCTTCCTTTTCTTGTTCCAAATTATCTAATAATTTTTCCATTTGAGCTTTTTCGTCTTCTTCACTATTTACATCATCATCTTCTTCAATAGGTTCTTTTTCTTCTTTATTTTCTTCTTTTTCTTCATTTCGAAATAATATAGTTCTATTATCTTCTTTTATTTTTGTTTCATTTTTACTAGTAACTTTTTTTAATACTTCTAACATTTCAGCATACTTTTTTTGTTCTATTAATTTTTTTACTTTTGCTATGTCATCTCTATTTTCATCAGTTACTTCAAGCATATCAACTAATTTTAATATTCTATCAATTTTTTCTTCTTCCATCTTACTCTCCTTTTATACATTATTATTTAATATATCATTAACCTCTGTAATTACAAATGCTCCATCTTTTATTAATTTATTTGTTCCTATACTTTGTTTCTTTGTTATATCACCAGGTACAGCAAATATTTCTTTTCCTTGTTCAAGTGCTAAATTAGCTGTAATAATTGCTCCACTTCTTTCTCCTGCTTCAACAACAATTATTGATTCAGCTAATCCACTTATTATTCTATTTCTTTGAGGAAAATTTGCTTTATTAGGCTTTGTACCATTTGGATATTCTGAAATAATACATCCACCTGTTTTTAATATTTGTTTTGCTAATATTTTATTTTGTTTGGGATATAATTCATCTATTCCACAACCTAATACTGCTATTGTTTTCCCAATACTTTTGCTATTCTCCATATTAATTTGAACATTGCCTAAATGTGCATATGTATCTATTCCTAAAGCTAATCCACTTATAATATTAAACCCCTTTTGTGTTAGTTCTTTTGAAAATTTGAACGAAATATTTTTTCCATACTTAGTACAATCTCTAGTACCAACTATAGCAATACCTTTATTGTTTAATATTTTTTTATTTCCAAGTACATACAATTTTAATGGTGGATTATATACATTTCTTAACTTTTGTGGATATTCTTTTGATTCTATTGATATTTCTTCTATTTCTATAAAGTTTCACTCCTTCTATTTTGTAACTTCGTAGCTTTTATAACATTATTCATTAACATTGCTATTGTCATAGGCCCTACTCCCCCAGGAACAGGTGTTATATAACTTGCTTTTGAACTTACTTTTTCAAAATCAACATCCCCAACTATTTTTCCACTTTCATCTCTATTTATTCCAACATCAATTACAACAGCTCCATCTTTTATCATATCTGCTGTAACAAATTTGGCTTTTCCTATTGCTGAAATTACAATATCAGCATTTTTCGTATGTTCTTTTAAATCTTTAGTTTTTGAATGGCATACCGTTACTGTAGCATTTTTGTTTAAACAGCATTGTATTAATGGCTTTCCAACTATATTACTTCTTCCTAAAATTGTGACATTCTTTCCTGTTAAATCAATATCATATTCTTCAAACATTTTCATAATTCCATATGGTGTACATGATACAAATGTTTCTTGGTTCAAACACAATTTTCCGACATTTATAGGATTAAATCCATCAACATCTTTTTCTGGCAATATAGTTCTAAATGCTTCATTTATATCTAAGGATTTTGGAATAGGACTTTGCAATAATATTCCATTAATTGATTTATCCAAATTTAGTTTTTGAATCAATTCAATTAATTCTTCTTGTTTTATATCATTTCCCAGAAAATATTCTTCAAATTTTATTCCAATTTCTTGACATGCCTTGCTTTTGTTTTTTACATATATTTGTGATGCTTTATCATCTCCAACCATAATAACTGCAAGTTTTGAAAGTATTCCCTCTTTTTTTAAATTATCACATTCTATTTTTAATTTTTCTCTTGTTTTTCTCGCTAGTTCTTTTCCATCTATTATCATAATTTTCCCTCTCCTCAGTCAATTACTATTTAGATTTTATCTCATAAAACTTTATTTGTAAATAGTAAATTATTACTTTCAAAAAAATGAGAGCAATATCAATTGCCCCCATTTTTACTATTTAATATCTAAATCCAGTGAATTTGAAATATGATATATTCCATTTTGATTATTTACTATATTTTCAAATTTATAATTTCCATCAAGTGTTACAATCAAAGGTATTTTTATACTTGAATATCCTTTTTGTTTATATACTGATATATAATCAATTGCATTATTCATTATCCAATATCCTTTTAAATTTTCTGTATTTGCTAATCTTAATGAATTTGGTAAAGCTATTCTTAATTCTTTAGCTTCTGTATCATTACAATTGATTTGTAAATATATTGTTGAGTTCTTCTTCAAATTTCCTATAATTTTTATTTACATATCTTCACTTATATTTTCTGATTCTATATTTTCTAATAATGTTTGATAATAATATCTTACAATAATATCATTACTATTTGTTTCAAATTTTATTGTATCTAATTCCTTATTATTTACTACATATGTTTTTACTGTCATTCCATTTAACTTTATTGTTTCATTTATATTTGAAGATATTATTTTTATTTCTTCTTCATTTGAAATATCTGTTTCATTATTTTGGAAGAATGATAATATTGCAAATCTTAAATATTCATCTTCTGGAGAATTTGCTATTAATTCATCAATAATTTTACTAGAATTTTCTTTATTTATAAATGTTTCAATTATTGCAGTAATTGATTTATATTCTTCTTTTTCTTCACTATTTAATTCTATTTGATTATATAAATCTTTAGCATTTTGATAATCTCCCAAAAATTCTAATGATAATGTTACTAATAATTTATTATAATTTTCAATATCTTTTTCTTCTTTTAATTGTAATAAATCTGTTAATACAGTTTTTTTGTTAGCAGATGCTAATAAATATTGTTCAAATAAATTATTATCATCATTTATAAATGGATCTATATTTAAGCCTGAAATATAATCTTTTGCATAATATTGAATTAATGCTGTTAATACAATATCTGTATTTGCATTTTCTAGATTTTTTAAATAATCTGTATAATTTTTTGTATCTCTATATTTAGCCATATTTATATTAACCTGATTATTTGAACTTCCATAATATTTTGTTCTTATTTTTTGAATTTCATTATATGCTATTTGTGTATCTAACCTTTCTGTTAATGTATTTTCTATAAAATCAATATAGTCAATATATTTTTCCATATTTCTATTATAAATTTCTAATACTATCGGATTTTTTGTTGGCTTTATTTCAGGAGTTTCATTAATATTTATTTTTGTATATTTCTTTACTTCTTGTGCAGATTCTATAATATTAATTGGATATGTTATTGCATCTTCCTGATTATTTCCACTTCCTCTTATTACAACATGATATGTTCCATAATCTAATTTTCCAAAGTTTACTGTTGTAATTGAATTTGTTGTTTCTTCAGCTTCTAATGTTTTATTTAATTCTTCTATTGTAAATTGATATTTTACATTATATTGTTCTGAAGCTATACTTGTTGCATTTAAAACTAAATCATCTGTTGTTTTAACATTTCTTGGTTCTGTACTTTGAATAAAGAAATCTAATTTTGATGTTATATCAATTTTATTAACACCAACATATACATCTTCATTTGCTGAGTGAACTGTTACTCTATATGTTGTAACATTATCTGGTAGCTTAAATTTTACATTCGCAACTCCATTTGAATCTGTATATACTGTATCAAAATATGCTGTGTCTCCGAAATTTCCTCTTGTATCTCCACCACCACCTCCAAATCCATCTGGTTCTTTACTTATAAAATCAAAATAACTTGAATATGTATATATTGGGTATTCTGGATCTTGGTATATTGTTGAAACAATTTCTGTTGAGTCTTCTTGTACTGCAAATACTGCTTCATTAACAACACTTATGTTTACAAATGTTTTTATAGGCTTATTATTATTTGTTGTTTTTATTGTTAAATTTACTTCATCACCAGGTTTATATTCTGTTTTATCTGATTTTATGTCTATATCAACTTTTCTTGTTTCTTCATTAAAATCATAATAATATATTGGCATTCTATAAAATTTACCATTATAGTAATATGCAGATGTTATTTTACATCCAGGAAAATCTTTTTCTTCAAATTTATATTCAATTTCATTCTTATCTGTTATCTTTGTTGTTAAAATATTTTCTTGTGCTGATATTAATAATAATTTTCCATTATTATCTATTTCTTGATTTCCTTTATTTGCTATACTTTCAGATAATGTAAATTTAGCTGTATCTCCGATATTAAAGTTTGTTACATCTGCCTTTAAGAAATATCTAAATATATCATAATAATATGAAAGATTTTGTTTATATGCTAATCTTCCTAAATTTGAGAAAAAGCCATATGAATATCCTAATTCTACATCTTTTTCATCTCTATATATGATTTTTTTGATTTCTATTTCTTTTCCGCTTCTATCTTGTAATTTGAATATTAGAGTATATGTATAACTATAAACTTCTGTATTATCCTTCATTTTTAAAGAATTTATATCATAATTCATTTTGCCATTTTTCATATTTATTTCAGTAATTTTTTGTGTATTTTCTGTTATTACATAATCATATACTGGTTTATTTGTTTTTGTATATTTATCAAGCTCATATTTTACAACTTTCTTTTCATTTCTACTTTCTTTTAGATCTATCTCAACTGTTGTGTTATATTCATCATCATATAATTCTTTTAGATCATAACTTACTTCCATTTCTTTATCTTTTTGTAATTTATATGCACTTAATTCATAATTACTTCCTGTATTATTAACTGTTGTATATATATCTCTATAAATTAATTCTACATCTTTTGTTGTAACTGTATCATTATATTCTTCTAAATCTCCATTATATACTTCCATATACATATTTGTTACTATATATGTTTTTTCATCTTCTTTTGCTATATCCACTGAAAAGTGTGCAATACCATTTTCATCTGTTTTTTCAAGTAATTCTTGTCCATTAAATCTTACAAGAACTTTTTTATTTGGTACAACAAGTCCTGTTATATGTGTTACTTTAACATCGAAATCATATTTTTCATTATTATACACATAATTCTTATTTGCTATGATTTCATATGTATAATTTTGAAGCTCATAATTTTCAATTGTTACATATCTTCCAGCAATTTCTTTATCTTTATAGTATAATGAAATCATTGCATATTCTACATCATAATGGTTTTGTAATTCTATTTTATAATTATAATTTCCATCTTTTCCTACGTTTATCTTTTCTTTGCTTTCGCCATTAAATGATATATAAAATTCATCTTGTAAATCGTTACCATATATTGCTTTTGGAACAAATCCCCATATATTTATTGTATCTGTATTTTTATATAATGTTCTATCTGTATAAATATAAGAATTTGAATAATATAATTCTTTATTATAATTATATACACCTACAATTAACTTATTTTCTGTATTACCAATTTTCAAATATTTTATCATTTCTGTTTTATCAGAAGTAAATTTTGCAATTCCTTCTGAATTTGTTACTTTTTCTTCGCTTTCATATTTTACCTTAATATTTGAAGCAATTCCATTTTCATCTGCTACCCATACAAGAATGTCATTTTCTGTATTTGTAACATATACATTCAAATTATTTATTTGAATTGGAGTATTAAATAATTCTGAACCATTTTTATTTTTTATTATTGCAACATAATATCCATCTTGTAATGTTCTTGTTAATTTTATTCCATTTTCTATTAAATTAAAATCTACTTTTTGCAAATCTGTTGCTTTTGAATAATCTTTAGTTTGTAAATATTCTATAAAACTATCTGAACTATCAAATTTACCAATTTCAACATTTGCAATTTCAATATTTCCATTTGTTTGATAATATATTGATATATTTTCATTTGAATTATAAGTATTTATATTATCAATTGAATTTGATATATTTTCATATTTTTCTGTAATTCCTGTATCGTTATTTACACTAAACGAAAATGTATAATTATCTTCTAATTCTTGATCATATATTTTTAAGCCTTTTTTTACTGTTACAGTATATTGAGTTTGGTCTACTAATCCATTACTTGGTATAAATCTGTAAACTTTTCCTTTTTGTTCCCACGTTCCTTCAACATCTGGTACTATTTGAACATATTTTTCGAAATTCTCTATATTTGAATAAGACATTTCAATTTCTATATTAGAACTTGTTAACACTCTATCTGCTCTATTTGCTGGATATGTATTTGTTACACTTAATTTGTTTGATGTTTGATATGCCCAACTATCTTTTGTTATTTTATCTTTTACATATTGTAATTTTACAATTGTATTATCTGGAATATTTTGTTTAAATTTTAATTTATATTGTCCATCTTTACCTGTTTTTTCTATAGAATATTCTAATGCTGGTTCTATATACAAACTTTTCTTTACACTTTCTATATTGGCATCTTTATCTGTATATATTATAAATTCTGAATCTTCTGATAAAATTTGATCAGATATTTTCGTTGGTTCTATTTTTGTTATTGATATTGTTTGAATTTGAGTAGAATCAAATTTCATAAAATTCATTCCTAATGCGAATATAATCACAAATACTGCTGCGATAGATGTAATAGTTATTATCTTTTTATACTTCTTATTCTTTTTACTTTTTTGTTCATTTATTATTTTTTTCATATTATTTTCAAATTCTTCTGAAGGTAAAATTTTATTTTCAAATTTTTGCTTTAATATTTTATCTATTTCATCATCTCTATCCATTCAAATCCTCCTTTCTTGTATTTTCATCTAAGAAAATACTTTCTAATTTTTTTCTTGCTCTTGATAATCTTGATTTTACTGTTCCTTCTGGTAATTTTTGAATTTCTGAAATCTCTTTTATGTTAAAATCTTCAAAATAGTATAATATAACCATTGTTTTCAAATCTTCATCTAGTTTTTTTATGGCTTGTCTTACTCCAAAATCATCATATTTATCATTATAAACTAAATCTGTTTGATTGTAATTTTCTAAATATATAATTTTTTTGTTTTGTCTATGAATTTTATTACATTCATTAATTAAAATTCTAATAAGCCACGTCTTAAAAAATTCTGCATTTTTCAATGTATGTATTTTTTCAAAAACAATTACTGTTGTATTTGAAATTGCATCAGATATTTCTTCTTCTGTTTTTAAAATACTGAATGCTACTCTATACATAGATTTCATATTTTCCATTAAAAGATTACCAATTTCATCTACATTGCCATTCCTGGCTTTTTCTACTTTTTCGGTATCCATATTTTCTCCCTTCTATATCTTTATACTCTTTAGATGTTTTTCTATATTATTTGGTTCACATATTTCAAACTTTTTATTAAATTTAAGTTTTATTTATAGAAAAAATAAGAATTTCTATATAATTTTCATCACATAGAAATTCTAATTAATGTTTTTACGAGTTAAATTCATCCAGTATTCCAACTTTATATTCAATGTCTTCCATGTGTGGAAATATTTCTTTCACTCTTTTTAATGTAAGCATTGTCATTTTAGGTTGTGGATTTTTAGGGTCATCTGACAACAATTTTTGTGTATAGCAATTTTTGGCAGTTCTAAATAATACATATCGATTTCTTACATACGTATAATAAATTTGATATCCATTTTTTAAATCTAACCACATATCTTCAAATGTATAATTTTCCACTAATTTTCCTCCTTGTTATTTACACATTTCTTCAAATTCATTTTCACTAATAATTTGTACTCCTAAACTTTGTGCTTTTGTAAGTTTACTTCCTGCATCTTCTCCAGCTAATAAATAAGTTGTTTTTTTAGATACAGAACTTGATGTTTTTCCTCCAAATTTTTCTATAATATTTGATGCTTCCTCTCTTGAATATTTTTCAAGTGAACCTGTTAATACAAAAGTTTTTCCTGCAAATCTGTCATCTTCATTTTCTTCTTTTTGTCTTTCCATATTTACTCCTGCATCTTTTAGTCTTTTCAACAAGTCTTTTGTTTGTTCTTGAGAGAAAAATTCATTTATACTATTTGCTACAATTGGTCCAACTTCATCTACTTGACTTAAATCTTCAATTGATGCATTTGATAAATTATCCATATTTTCATATGTTTTAGCTAATACTTTAGCAGCTTTTACTCCTACATGCCTTATACCCAATGCTGTTATTAATCTATATAAATCATTTTGCTTGCTTATATTTATACTATCTATTAGATTTTGAGCGAACTTTTTGCCATTTTTCTTTAATGATGCTATATCTTCAAATTTCAAATCATATATATCTGCAATATTTGAAATCATTTTCTTTTCAAGTAATATTCCTATAATATTTTCACCTAGTCCATCTATATTCATTGCTTCTCTTGATACGAAATGCACTAAATTTCTATATAATTTTGCTGGACATTCTATTCCTGTACATCTTACTGCAGACTCTCCTTCTTCTCTTACTGTTTCTGCACCACATACTGGGCAATGTGTTGGCATGACAAATTCTTTTTCTGTTCCATCTCTTCTTTCTACAACTGCTCGTACTATTTCTGGTATTACATCACCTGCTTTTTGTATTATAACTCTATCACCTATTTTTAATCCTTTTTCTTTAACAAAATCTTCATTGTGTAATGTTGTTTTAGATATAAGTGATCCAGCAACTCTTACTGGTTCTAGTATTGCAAGTGGTGTTATTACTCCTGTTCTTCCTACTTGAAATTCTATATCTTTTAAAATTGTTTCTTTTTGTTCTGGTGGATATTTATATGCAATTGCCCATTTTGGAACTTTAGATGTTGTTCCTAAAATTGTTCTTAATTTTAAATTGTCTACTTTAACAACTGCTCCATCTATTCCAAAAGTTAATTGTTCTCTATCTTCTCCGATTTTATTTATTGCTTTCTTTACTTCTTCAACATTTGAACATGGTATACGAACAGGATTTACATTAAATCCTAATTTTTCTAAATATTCTAATTCTTCAAAATGTGAATTAAATTCTTTTCCTTCTATTTTTTGAACATTAAATATATAAATATCTAATGGTCTTTTCTTTGTTATATTACTATCTAATTGTCTTAATGAACCAGCTGCTGCATTTCTTGCATTTGCAAATAATTCTTCTTCATTTTCTTCTCTTTCTTGATTCATTTTTTCAAATTCTTTTTTAGATATAAATACTTCTCCTCTAACTGTTATATTTATTTTTTCTGGTAATTCTTGAGGTATTGTTTTTATAGTTTTCAAGTTTTCAGTTACATCTTCTCCAACTAGTCCATTTCCTCTAGTTGCTCCTCTTACAAGTTTTCCATCTTTATATTCTAATGCTGATGATAAACCATCTATTTTTGTTTCAACAACATATTTTACTTCATCTATTCCATTTTCACTTGCTACTTTTTTTACTCTTTCATCAAATGCTTCAATTTCTTCAAAATTAAATACATCTTGTAAACTTTGAAGTGGTACTTCATGTTCTACCTTAGTAAATCCTTCTTTTACATGTCCTCCTACTTTTTGTGTTAATGAATCTTTGGTTATAAATTCTGGATTTTGACTTTCTAATGTTCTTAATTCTAACATCATCATATCATATTCAAAATCAGTTATTTCTGGATTATCATCATCATAATATTTTTGGGCATAATATTCTGTTTTTTTTCTAAGTTCTTCTATTCTTTCTTTTGCTTGTTTTTTATCCATGTCTTCAATTTTCCTCCTAATGTAAAATTTTCATTTTGATTATATCATTGTTAATGAAAAAATTCTATATTAGTGCAAAAAAATAAGATAGAATTTTTTCTATCTTACTTTTTTTATTATTTATGCATCTGCTTTTGCTAAAATAATTAAACGTGCTTTACTATCATCTGTACATGTTGTTAATGATATTTCTACAGCTCCTTGTGTATCTCTTGTCATATATTCTGTATCTGTATCATCTGTTTCAAATTTATCATAAATTGTATATGTCATTCTCTTTCCATCTAAATCTGTAACATAAATTTTATCTCCAATATTTAATTTTTTATTATTTGAGAAAAATCTACTATTTCTATAATTATGTCCAGCAATTACTGTATTTCCTGGTTTATTTAATCCACTTCCTTGAGTATTTTGTTCTCCTGTTGTTGAATATACAACACATACTGCTGTTTCTAATGATGATTTAGAATATTCTGAGTATGATATTATTGGACTTTTTAAACCTGTTGTTGGTATTTCGATTTTTCCTGCTGTTAAAAATCCATTATATTTCATTCCTTCTCCAGAACTTGTATTTGTTCCAGTTGATGTTGAGTCTGTTGTTGGTGTTTCAATTGGATCTGTTATTGGATTATCATCAATTTTTGTATCTGTTGTTTCTTCTTTTTTAGTATTTTGACTTATGTTTTCACTCCAAGAATCTGCAAAATCTTCTGCTTCTTTCTTGCTATTTTCACTTGCTATAAATTTATATCCTAAAAATCCTATTATTCCTACTATTGCAATTATAATTATTACTAATAATACTGTTAAAAAAGCACTATATTTACTATTCATAATTATCATCCCTTTCAATAATATTTTTTATTATACGTTTTCTCTTTAAAAACCTATACTTTAATTATATCATATTTTCTAAAAAAAAGATAGCTATTTTTGTAAATTTATACTATTTTTTCTCCAAGTTTTTTACCAGCTAATAGGTGAAAGTGTAAGTGTCCTACTTCTTGACCTCCATCTTCACCACAATTTACAATTACTCTATATCCTTTTTCTTTGAAGCCTTGCTTTTCGGCAATTTCATTGATAACTTTGTATATTTTTGAAATTATTTTTTCATCTCCATCTTCCATTGTTGCAAGTGATGTTATATGTTTTTTTGGAATTACTAATACATGTATTGGTGCTGCTGGATTTATGTCTTTAAATGCTAATACCTCTTCATCTTCATATACTTTACTTGATGGTATTTCTCCTTTTATAATTCTGCAAAATAAACAATTTTCTTCCATATTTAATCTCCTTCTAATTAAATTTTATTATTTTGAAAAATATAACTATTGAATAAAGCAAAGACCTGTAGGTATGACCCTAGCTATATTTTTGCTATGAAATAGTTATATTTTCAAAATATATTTATTTAATCTAATATAGCCTTAATTCTTCTAATTCCTGAAGAACTTGATTCTTCTTTCTTTATTTTGAAGTGTCCTAATTCAGATGTATTAGAAACATGAGGTCCTCCACATAATTCAATTGAAACATCACCTATTTTATAAACAGAAACTATATCACCATATTTCTCAATAAACATTGCTTCTGCTCCCATTTTTATTGCATCATCTTTTTTCATTTCTAAATGTTCTACTGGAATTGCTTCTGTTATCCATTCATTTACTAAGTCTTCTGTTTTTTGTTTTTCTTCATCTGTCATTTTTGCTGGATGTGAAAAGTCAAATCTCATTCTTTCAGCTGTTATATTACTTCCTCTTTGATGTACATGTGAGCCTAATACTTGTTTTAATGCTGCATTTAATAAATGTGTTGCAGTATGATATTTTGTTTCCATTTCTCCTGTTGATGCTAATCCACCTTTGAATTTTTGTTCTGAACCAGCTCTTGATTTTTCTTGGTGTTCTTTAAATAGTTTATCAAATCCTTCTTTATCTATTTTCATTCCATTTTCTGTAGCTAGCTCTTCTGTAACTTCTGGTGGGAATCCATAAGTATCATATAATCTAAATACAACTTTACCTGGTACTATGTTTTCACCTTGTTCTTTAACTTGTCCAACTTCTTTTGCAAATTCTTTTTCACCTTTTTCAAGTGTTTTTACAAATTTGTCTTTTTCTTCTAAGATTACATTTTTTATTGTTTCTTTATTTGCTTCAAGTGCTGGATACATTTCTTTTAAGTTTTCAACATTTATATCTATTAGTGTTGATAATTCATCTAATGATATTTGAAGTTTATTCATATGTCTTACCATTCTACGAATTAATCTTCTTAATATATATCCTCTGTCAACATTGCTTGGTCTTCCACCATCACATATTATCATCATACTTGAACGTAAATGTTCTGCTACAATTCTTCTACTTGCTATATTATCTACTTTTTGTAACTCTACTAGTTTATCCATAATTGGTGCAAATAATTCTGTTTCAAATGGTGTTTCTTTTCCTTCTAATAACATTGTCATTCTTTCTAGTCCTAAACCAGTATCAACATTGTGTTGTTTTAGTTTTGAATACTTACAATTTTCATCTTTATAGAATTCCATAAATACATTGTTCCAAATTTCAACATATTTACCACATCCACATGATGGATTACATTCTGGTGAACATTTTGGCTTTCCTGTATCATAAAACATTTCTGTATCTGGTCCACATGGTCCTGTTTCACCTGCTATCCACCAGTTATCATCTTTTCCAAAATAATATATTCTTTCTTCTGGAATTC
>OLRV01000789.1_pt1 | contig 30061 bp, 27 predicted proteins | sample 1672421 | NCBI WGS metagenome assembly OLRV01 (sample SAMEA3136684, study PRJEB25190) | human gut metagenome | biome: human gut; feature: human-associated habitat; material: faeces | place: Austria | collected 2013
TATTTTTTTTCAAGGATAACCAACATTTTTAAAATTATATATGAGATAATTACAAAACCTATGATTTCTATTCAAAGAAATATAAAATGGAGATTGAAAAAAGAGAAAAAAAACGTTACAATGGCACTAAAGAAACAAACTAAAAGAGGTGGTCAAAGTGGCACGAAGGAGAAAACAAAATAATATGGACCAGAGAACGAAGGTCATTCTGGTTATTGTGGTTGTATTTGTGGTCATCTTGGCATTTGCTTATATGAATCTTCATCAGAAGTCAAAGAAACTTGAGAAAGAGCAGCAACAGGTAGAAGCTCAGATCAAGAAAGAGAAAGAAAAGAAAGATGAACTAAAGAAGAAGAAAGAATATATTAAGACAAAAGAATTTATTGAGAAGACTGCAACAGAGAAGTTTGGACTATTATATCCAGGAGAATATCTTCTGAAGGGTTCTGACTAGGAGATGATCAAAATCAAACATTCTTGGCATTTTCCGTCTGGTGAAGATTGACAGGGGAAGATGCCAATCTAAAACATTTACACTCATATAATTTTCCGGAGAAGGGATGAAGGCGAAAGTTTTCATCCCTTCTCCACTGTTTTATTTATATTATGAAAATTACTTTTTGCTATTCTTGCTATTTCTTGTCAGTCAGCTATAATAAGGATAGTGTATACAGAGGTAAAGAAAGGCAGAGGAAAAGACGATGCTCAAGATACAATACAGAAATGCAAAAGATGGTGGAATTGAAGTACTTCGATGTTTCAGCCAGGAGCAACAGGTAACGATTCCAGCACAGATTGAAGGAAAGGCAGTTACAAAGATTGGTGATTATGCATTTTCTTCGCACAAAAGAAAAGAAGATGAAGCAAAGGAAATTAAAATCGGAGAAGATTTTTTTGAAAATGAAGAAGAACCGATGTTTTGTGGAGAAAACGTCAAAGAAGTTTATCTTCCGCATACAGCAGTTGAGATTGGAAAATATGCGTTTTACGGATGTGTAAATTTAACAACTCTTGGATTTTCAGATTCTCTTTTAAGAACCGGGGCGGGAATTTTTACAGGATGCAAATTACAAAAGATATATTATGATGTCTATGAAAATAAAAAAAGTGCATTGCGTGATGTTGTAAGGGATACCCGTTTCCCATTGCAAGTGCATATAAATTATAAGAATGAAGGTACAAAAAGCTGTTTGTTTTACCCAGAATATTATGAGGAAGCGGTAGAGAATACACCAGCAAGAATTATAGAAACACATTTTCATGGAACAGGATATCAGTATCGTCAGAGCTTTTTGAGAGGAGAAATTGATTATCGAAAATATGATGACGTATTTCCAGTGGCCGCAGTACAGGAAGATCCAGATATTATCTGGAAAATCTTATCTGGCCGTATGTTGATGCCATATGGAATGTCTGATTTTGCATGGATGCAATATGAAGGCTATATAAAGCAGCATCAGTGTGAAATGATGAATTATCTGACGGAAGAGAACCAGATGCCATTTGTACAGTTTATGGCAGAAAAAAATTATTTTACAAAAGATGGGATTGAAGCAGCGATTGATTGGGCATCAAAAAAACATAAAACGGAACTTTTAAGTTTTTTGATGAATGAACAACATAAAAGATTTCCAAAGAAAAAGAAAACTTTTGAATTGTAACAGGTAGGAAAAGAATAAAAAATAAAAGGATATGACGAGAATGGAAGAAAATATCAATGAACGTCTCAGTGAACTTGGGACAAAGATTCTTGCGACAACAAGAAATGAATTATATATCCATATGCGTTTTTTAGATGTTGCATTGAGCAGTTTTGCCTATGTGATCGATCCTTCTGTAAATGGCGTGGGAACGGATGGAATGTGTATGTTTTATCATCCAGGAGCTCTTGGAGGAATGTATAAAAGCAGCAGAGTGAGAATGAACAGAGCTTATCTGCATATGGTCTTGCACTGTATTCTTCATCATATAACAAGAAGAAAAGGAAGGGACAAAACATTGTGGAATATTTCCTGCGATATTGCAGTGGAATCCATTATTGATCACTGGCATTTAAAATGTATCCATATGGTACAGACAAGGCTTAGAAAAGATACATACAGGCAGATTGAAAAGAAGTTAAAAGTATTTACGGCAGAGGGAATTTACAAATACCTCGTCTCTTTAGGGCTGGATGAAAAGAAGCAGAAAGAACTGCAGATGGAATTTCATGTAGATGATCATCAATACTGGCCGGAAGATCCAAAACAGGATCTGCATCAGGAAGTAGAAAATAAATGGAAAAATATCAGTGAAAAAACAGAAACAGATATGGAAACATTTTCAAGTGAGGAGTCACAGCAGGCGGGAGATTTGATCGGACAAGTACAGGTTGAAAACAGAGATCGCTATGATTACCGAGAATTTTTAAGGAAATTTTCTGTTTTAAGAGAAGAAGTCAGTGTTGATCCAGATTCTTTTGATTATATATTTTACAGTTATGGACTTTCGATGTACGGAAACATGCCGCTGATCGAACCACAAGAATGGAAAGAAGTAAAAAAGGTAGAAGATTTTGCGATTGTTATTGATACGTCAATGTCGTGTTCTGGAGACCTTGTAAAGAAATTTCTGGAGGAAACTTATGATGTATTAACAGAAGCAGAAAGCTTTTTCCATAAAGTAAATATTCATATTATTCAGTGTGATGAGATGGTGCAAAATGATCAGAAGATCACAGATGAAAAAGAATTAAAAGAATACATGGAACATTTGGAATTGATCGGAGAAGGTGGAACAGATTTCCGCCCAGCATTTGAGTATGTCAATCAGCTGATCGAGCAAGGTGAATTTTATCATTTGAAAGGACTTATCTATTTTACAGATGGAAAAGGAACCTATCCAAAGAAGAAACCATCGTATGAGACTGCATTTATCTTTATGCAGGAAGAATACGAAGATATAGATGTACCGCCATGGGCGGTCAAACTGATCGTTGATGCGGAAGATCTTGATGAAGGAGAAGAAGAACATGAACATTAAAAGAGCAAAACAGGAAATTAAAGATTCTATTGAAGCATATTTAACAAAAGATAACTACGGGGAATACAAAATCCCATCCATAAGACAGCGTCCAATTCTTCTGATGGGACCTCCGGGAATTGGAAAAACACAGATCATGGAACAGATTGCAAGAGAATGTGAGATTGGTCTGGTAGCTTACACGATCACACATCATACAAGACAAAGTGCGATCGGATTGCCTTTTATCAGAGAAAAAGAATATGGCGGACAGACATATTCTGTTACAGAATATACGATGAGTGAGATCATCGCATCTGTTTATGAAAAAATTGAACAGACAGGAAATAAAGAGGGAATTTTGTTCATCGATGAGATCAACTGCGTATCCGAAACATTAGCGCCAACGATGCTTCAGTTTTTACAGTGCAAGATGTTTGGTAACCAGAAAGTACCAGATGGATGGATCATCGTGGCAGCAGGAAACCCACCAGAGTACAACAAATCTGTTCGTGATTTTGACGTTGTAACACTGGACCGTATGAAGAAGATCGATGTGGAAGCTGACTATGAAGTATGGAAAGAATACGCATATCAGGCAGGAATCCATCCAGCAATCCTTGCGTATCTTGAAATCCGCAAAGAATATTTCTATCGTATGGAAACAACCGTAGACGGGAAAGCGTTTGTTACAGCCAGGGGATGGGAAGATCTTTCTCAGCTGTTAAAAGTCTACGAAGAATTAGGAAAAGACATCGACAGAGAAGTTGTTTTTCAGTATTTGCAGCATTTAAAGATTGCCAAAGATTTTGCTAACTACTACGAACTTTACAAGAAATACAAAGAAGATTATGGTATTGAACGCATCTTGCAAGGACAATGGAATCAGGAAACGATCGGAAGACTGAAATTTGCAGCATTCGATGAAAAACTAAGTGTTGTAGGTTTATTAAACGGAAAATTATCCGAAATGTTTGCCCAATCTTATCGTCAGGATGCCTATGTCACAGAATTATTTGGCTGGTTAAAACAGTTAAAAACAGGAAAAACATTAAGTCAGGTGGTAAAAGAGATCCACGAAGATTTTAATGAAAAGAAAAAGACAGAGAAACTCGGAAAAGCTCAGGAACATATGCTGCTTGATGTGATCAAGACTCTAGAAAGGTACGAACAGATCAGCAAGGCAGAACACTTAGAAGCTGATGCAGAATTTGAACGTGTCCGCGAAGAATTCAAGAAAGAACCAGCAAAATTAGAACAGCAGATAGAGAATACAACCAAAGCACTAGACAATGCATTTGACTTCATGGAAGAAGCCTTTGGACAAAGTCAGGAAATGGTTGTATTTGTGACAGAACTGAATGTTAATTATTACAGTGTCTGGTTTATCAAGGAAAATGGATGTGATAAGTACTACCAGTATAATAGAGGGCTTTTGTTTGATGAACAGCAGGAGCAGATATTAGCTGAGATGAATGAATTAGAGAAGAAATTTTAATTTTATAATTGGCAAACTGTAAGATTGGAAAATTTGAGAACTTTTCCCGTTAATTTCAAGGAATGTTGCATTAAAGCAACATTCCTTTTATTATTTATGCGCGTCGGTTGTTATACAAAAAAATTACCTTTCGGTTTACAATCAATACAAAGCGGATATAAGGGATATGATTTCCATTCTGTTATCGATTGTTTTATGGATCAAGTGCAGAAAAAGGATATAAGTTTAAGAAAGATCAAAAAATAATAATAAAATCGAATTTTGTAAAAAATGATGAAAATTTAATACAGAAGTAAAAAACAGTATTCTTACAAATGGCTTAAATTGGTCGGACCACCAAAGAGAAGAATGTTGTTTTTTGTGCAATTTAACTAAAAATAATACCAATTTTCAAAGAAAATAAATATGTTTGTAAAATAAATAACTTGACTTTTTATCAAATTGGTCCTACCATATAAGTACAGTAACTGGTAGGACCAATCTTACTATGTCGCGTATACGCTAAAAATAGGATATCGGGAACCGTTCATATTTGAAAAGAAAGGAGAGAACCTAGAATGTTCATTCACTTTTTATTAGCGATGCTTCCAATCATCTGGCTGATCATTGCATTAAGCGGATTAAAGATGGCAGGTCATGTAGCATGTCCGATCGCTTTGATTATCACAGCCGTTGAAGCACTTTTTTTGTGGAAGCAGAAGATTATTGATGTCCTGACAGGAGGGTTAGAAGGATTTGCAATGGCAATCTGGCCAATCTGTCTGGTTATCGTGGCAGCAGTGTTTACTTACAACTTGGTCGTACATACGAAAAACATGGAACTTATCAAAAAGATGCTTACTTCCGTATCAAAGGATAAAAGAATCCTTGTTCTTATCATCTCATGGGGATTTGGAGGATTTATGGAAGGTATGGCAGGATTCGGAACAGCCGTAGCAATTCCAGCAGGAATCCTTTGCGGACTCGGATTTGATCCAATTTTTGCAGCAATGATCTGTCTGGTAGCGAATACCACACCAGTTGCATTTGGATCCATCGGAATTCCAACTGTTACTGCAGCAAATGTTACAGGATTCAGTCCTCATATGACAGCATCTTACGTTGTACTTCAATTAGCAATTATGGTAATTTTAGTTCCTTTCTTCCTTGTTTTCATCACAGGAAAACACGAGGGAGCCAAAGGACTTGGCGATTATAAAGAAATTTTATTTATTACATTGATGTCTGGAGTTTCATTTTTGATTCCACAGTATCTGACAGCAAAATTTATCGGAGCAGAACTTCCAGCAGTCATTGGATCTGTATGTAGTATGGCAGTCACGATCATCTTAGCAAAAGTCATGCTTAAGGGTAAATCAAGTAAATTTGATGTTGAGATCGAAGAAAAAGAAGACGAAAGATCATTGACAGTCAAAGATGCATTGGTTGCATGGAGTCCATTTATTTTAGTATTGGTATTCCTATTACTGACATCCACATTGGTACCAGCGATTCATGATCCATTATCAGCGATCAAATCAAATGTACCGATCTACACAGGAGAAGGCGCAACACCATATACATTTACATGGGTTGCAACACCAGGAGTCTTGATCCTTATAGCAGCATTTATCGGAGGAATCATTCAGAAATGTCCGATCGGAGAAATCTTTGGTGTATTAGGAAAAACTATCGTACAGATGTTAAAAACAATTATTACGATTATGGCAGTACTTGCAACTGCAAAGATCATGGGATACAGCGGAATGACACAGTCTATTGCAGATTTTATCGTTCGAGTAACAGGAAGTTTCTATCCACTTGTTGCACCACTGATCGGATCTATTGGAACATTTGTTACAGGAAGTTCTACATCAAGCAGTGTTCTGTTCTCTAAATTACAGGCAAGTACAGGAGCAGAATTAAATATCAACCAGATCTGGCTGGTAGCAGCAAATACAGTTGGTAGTACCGCAGGAAAGATCATTTCCCCACAGAGTATCGCAGTAGCGACAGCGGCAACAGCAACGGTTGGAAAAGAAAGTGAGATCTTAACAAAGGTTATTAAATATTTCGTACTATTTGCAGTGATCTATGGTCTTGTCTGCTATTTCGGATTAAGACTGATCTAGGAAAATGGAACACCATTTCCAAGAGATAAAAAAGGTATTAACTTTTAAGGAGGAAGATAGATGAGTGAGTATCAGTATAACAAGGTGACACCAGAGATGATCGAGAAATTCAAAGAGATCGCTCCGAAACGTGTCTTAGTGGGTGATGAGATCAATGAAGATTTTACCCATGATGAAATGGCAATCTACGGAAAAGCAAAACCAGAAGTTTTGGTAGAAGCAACATCGACAGAAGAAGTTGCAGCCGTTGTAAAACTTTGTAATGAAAACAAGGTTCCTGTAACCCCAAGTGGTGCAAGAACAGGATTAGTAGGAGGAGCCGTAAGTATCGGTGGCGGTGTTATGATCTCTCTTACAAAGATGAACAAGATTCTTGGATATGACAAAGAAAACTTTGTAGTTAAGATTCAGTCAGGAGTCCTTTTAAATGATCTTGCTCAGGATGCAGAAAAACAAGGATTATTATATCCACCAGATCCAGGTGAGAAATTTGCAACCGTTGGTGGAAATGTAGCAACAAATGCTGGTGGTATGAGAGCTGTTAAATATGGTTGTACAAGAGATTATGTACGAGCTATGACAGTTGTACTTCCAACAGGTGAGATTGTGAAACTTGGAGCTACTGTATCAAAGACAAGTTCAGGATACAGCTTATTAAACTTAATGATCGGTTCTGAAGGTACATTAGGTATTATCACAGAACTTACATTAAAAGTGATCCCAGCACCAAAATCAGTGATCAGTCTGATTATTCCTTATGAGAATCTGGAAGATTGTATCGCAACAGTACCAAAATTCTTTATGAATCATTTAGCACCACAGGCACTGGAATTCATGGAAAAAGAAGTTGTAATGGATACAGAAAAATTCCTTGGAAAACAGGTTTATCCAAAGGAAATGGAAGGTACGGAAGTTGGAGCTTATTTACTGGCAACATTTGATGGAAATTCTGAAGAACAGTTAGAAGATATCGTAGAACAGGCAGCAGAAGTTGTAGTGGAAGCAGGAGCGATCGATGTATTAGTTGCTGATACACCAGCCTTAAAGAAAGATGCATGGGCTGTCCGTGGAGCATTACTTGAGGCGATTGAAGCAGATACTGTACTGTTAGATGAATGCGACGTTGTAGTTCCAACAAATAAGATCGCAGAATTCTTAACATATACAAAATCATTGGAAGCAGAAGCTGATTTCAGAGTTAAGAGCTTTGGTCATGCTGGAGATGGTAACTTACATATCTATGCATGCAGCAATGACATGGAAGAAGCAGAATTTAAGAAACAGGTTGCAGTCTTTATGGATAAAGTATATGCAAAAGCAACAGAATTTGGTGGAATGATTTCTGGAGAACATGGAATCGGACATGGAAAGATGGATTATCTAGCAGAATCTCTCGGACCAGTTCAGATGAGGATCATGGAAGGTGTCAAAGAAGTATTTGATCCAAATATGATCTTAAATCCAGGTAAGATCTGTTACAAATTATAAGTTATATAAAAACAATAAGACAAACATAAACAAAAAACATAGACAAAGCTTTTTAAGGTAATTTTAGGAGGATATCAAGATGGCATATTTAATTTCAGAGGAAGCAAAAGACTTATTACAGGATGTACATGAATTTTGCGAAAACGAAGTAAAAGAACAGTGTAAAGCATATGACGTTAGTGGAGAATGGCCAAAAGAAATTTATGACAAAGCCATTGAAATGCAGTTACATTCATTAGAAGTACCAGAAGAATATGGTGGACCAGGATTATCAAGAGTTGACGTTGCAGCACTGATCGAAGAAATGGCTATCGCAGATGCAGGATTTGCAACAACAATCTCAGCCAGTGGATTAGGAACAAAACCAGTACTGATCGCAGGAAATGAAGAACAGAAAAAACATGTATGCCAGAAGATCATTGATGGTGGATTTGGAGCTTTCTGTTTAACAGAACCAGGAGCAGGATCTGATGCAAGTGCAGGTACAACAACAGCTGTCAAAGATGGTGATGAATGGGTATTAAATGGAAGAAAATGCTTCATCACAAATGGTGGTATCGCATCTTTCTATTGCATCACAGCAATGACAGATAAAACAAAAGGTACAAAAGGAATTTCTATGTTCTTAGTTGATGCTGGAACTCCAGGATTAAGCACAGGAAATGAAGAAAATAAAATGGGTATCCGTACATCTAACACATGTGATGTTGTATTAGAAGACTGCCGTATTCCAGCAGAAAATCTGATCGGAGAAGAAGGAAGAGGATTCCCAATCGCTATGAAGACATTAGACCAGGCAAGAGCATGGATGGGATGCGTTGCAACAGGTATCGCACAGCGTGGTATCAACGAAGGTATCGCATATGCCAAAGAAAGAGTACAGTTTGGTAAACCAGTTATCAAAAATCAGGCAATGCAGTTTAAAGTAGCTGATATGGAAATCAAGACAGAGACTGCTCGTCAGATGGTTGCACATGCCTTAACAAAGATGGATATGGGATTACCACATTCCAAAGAAGCAGCGATCGCAAAATGCTATGCATCAGATATCGCAATGGAAGTAGCTTCTGAAGCAATCCAGATGTTTGGTGGATATGGATACAGCAGAGAATATCCAGTAGAAAAATTATTAAGAGATGCTAAGATCTTCCAGATCTTCGAAGGAAGTAACGAAATCCAGAGAATCGTAATCGCTAACAATACAATTGGAAGATAAAAATAAGAAGGAGTAAGACAATGAACATTTTAGTTTGTATGAAACAGGTTCCGGATGATTCTGTAGAAATCCATTTAAATGCAGATGGAGCACCGGATTTAGCCAATGTTACACCTGTTGTAAATGCATTTGACACCTATGCTCTTGAAATGGCAGCACGATTAAAAGAATCCTCAGAAGGAGAAATAACCATCGTATGTGTTGGAGAAGAAGGAGCGAAAAACTCCTTAAAGAACTGCCTTGCAGTTGGAGCAGATCACGCATTTTTAGTAAGTGATGATGCTTTCAAAGATTCTGACACAACAGGAATCGCAAATATCTTAAAAAATGTAGTAGCAAAATTAGAAGCAGATAATGGTCAGAAATTCGACTTGATCTTCACAGGAAAAGAAGCAACAGATGCCGCACTTGGACAAGGTGGAATCATGTTAGCCGATGAACTTGGAGTCGGAGTGATCACAAATATCACAGAAATTGCCTTAGACGGTGACAAAGTAACAGCTAAACAGGAAACAGAAGAAGGATATCGTACAGTAGAAGCTTCTGCACCATGTGTTGTTACTGTTACAAAACCAGAATATGATCCACGTTACCCAACGATCAAGAATAAAATGGCAGCCAGAAAGAAACCAATCGGTGACATCAAAGAAGCTGATTTTGCGGATCTTGAAAAAGAAAAAGTCGGTGCAGACAATGCAAAAGTTCAGGTGATCAAATTATATGAGCCAGCAAAGAAAGAAGCCGGAATCAAGATTCAGGAAGAAACAGAAGAAGATTCAGCATTAAAAGCAGTCGCTATGATGGCAGATGCCAAAGTATTCTAGGAAGGGAGAACAAAGGACATGGCAGAATATAAGAATATCATGGTATATGTAGAAACTGCAGAAGAAAATCCAGTGAAAGTTGGATTAGAAATGCTCTCACCAGCCAAAGAACATGCTGAGAAAGTCACAGCGGTTGTTATCGGAAGCGGTGTAGCAGATGCAGCGAAAAAAGTAGCAGAGGCAGGTGCCGATCAGGTCATCTGTGTCGATAGCGAAGATTATAAAGAATATAATCTGGATGCATATGCAGCAGTTTTAACACAGTTAGTAAAAGACGAAAATCCAGAAGCAGTATTTATCGGTGGAACACAAGATGGAAAAGACATCGCACCAGCAGTCGCAGCGAAATTAGGTGTAGGATGTGCAGCTGATGTCTTAGCTGTCAAAGCAGAAGATGGAGAAATTGTATACACATGCCCACTATATGGCGGAACTGTGTTAGAAGATGTAAAGATTACAAGTACTCCACAGGTAGCAACTCTTCGTTCTGGAGCATTCCAGAAAGTTGAGAACCCATCAGAAGGGGAAGTCGTTGCAAAAGAAGTCAAAGTACCAGAAGATGTGGTCAAAGCTAAGATCACAGAAAGCGTCAAAGAAATCGCAGAAACGATCAACCTAGAAGAAGCAGAAGTCATCGTTTCTGGTGGACGTGGAATGGGAAGCAAGGAAAACTTCGCATTAGTTGAAGAACTTGCAAACATTTTAGGCGGTGTTGTCGGAGCAACAAGACCAGCCATTGAAGATGGATGGGTATCAAAGATCCATCAGGTAGGACAGTCTGGAAAGATCGTTGCACCAAAACTATACATTGCCTGCGGAATTTCCGGAGCAACACAGCATGTATCAGGAATCATGAATTCAGGATACATCGTAGCGATCAACAAAGATGAAGACGCACCAATCTTTGATGTAGCAAATGTCGGAATCGTTGGAGATGTTATGAAAGTGCTTCCTGTTATGATCGAGGAGATCAAAAAGATCAAGGATGCACAGTAAATAAAAATCTATTTTTATAAAATAGCTTGTTTCTATACTTAATGTATATTCACCATTTATAAAAGGTCAGATTGCCTTAAAGGCAGCCTGACCTTTCTTTCCGTTTTTATATTTAGATATTATATAATAAGAAGAAACTCAAAATTTTATCGAATAAAGTTTGTTTTAATTTTCTCTTCAGTAGCAGGAACTTCAACTCCGGCAGCAGCCCCAGCCTCAATACAGCGAAGCAGCCAAGCCATGTTATTTCCTAATGTACGCATGATTTGGAGCCCTTCTTCATCCTGTTTTACTTCTTCAGGAGTATTTCCATGAACCATATTCCAGTAGTTTGAGGAAACAACAGGCATCTGATGATATTCAAGATATTTTAAGAGAACATCCAAAGTTGCAGTTGTACCAGCACGACGTGCGGAAGTTACAGCAGCTGCAGGTTTATGTAGCATAAAGTTACCAGCCTGAGAACAGAATTTATCCATAAATTCAATGATTTGACCACTAGGAGAAGCCCAGTAAACAGGGGACCCAATAACTAAAGCGTCAGATTTTTCCATGATCTTAGCTGCAACCTTCACATTTTCAATCGAAGGATCTCCAGCCTGAAAAATCTCAGTCTCAATTCCCTGTGCATTTAAAGTATTTGCAACCTCAGTCAAAGCAGTAAAAGTGCAACCAGCTTTGCGAGGACTTCCATTTAATAATAAAACTTTCATTTATCTCGTCCTTTCTAAAAGTAAAGAATCCAGTTACAAACAATATTCTATGTCAAAAGATGTTTCTTGACAAGGAGATAAATTTTCAATTCAAGATGCCAATAAACTAAAGTTATGAAGATTATCCATATGAATCATATGGATAATCTTCTATCATAACCTTTATTTATGCATCATCCCCACAATGTCGGTAAAACGCCAGCATATACAATCCACACAATCCCACAAGTGCATAAACTACACGTGACAACCAACTCATATCACCAAACAAAAATGCCACCAGATCAAACCGAAAGAATCCGATCAGTCCCCAGTTAATAGCACCAATGATCGTAAGAGTCAAAGCTGTGCAATCAAGAACTTTATTTCCCATAATAAAATCAAACCTCCTTAGAACAATGAATAAAATTCTAATTTAGTATTTGTAAAATTCCGTATTTTATGTATAAAAAATTTGTCATTTAAAATAGTCGAGAAAGTAGTGACTTGACAATTGATGAAAATAATATAAAATAATAAATAGCAATAAAAATCAATAAAGAAACGGAAATTTATATATGTTGTCAAAATATGCTTCAAAAATGACATGATCTTATAACAGGAGGAACAAAAAAGAATGTTTGTAGAAGAACGACATCAGGAAATATTACGTTTGCTAGAAGAAAATGAAAAAGTGAAAGTAAAGGATCTAAGCAAACGCTTTGAAGTAACAGAGGATTGTATTCGTAAAGATCTGGCAAGTATGGAGGTAAAGAACCTTTTAAAAAGAACATATGGTGGAGCGGTTCGCCCTGATACATTGCATCCAGGACATAATAATATTGTATCGACAAGAAAAGATAAGAATATAAAAGAAAAACAACGGATTGCAAAAAAAGCAGTTGAGTTGATTCGTAATGGAGATATGATATTTCTTGATACATCAACGACGAATATTGAATTGGCAAAAGAAATTATAAAAAGAGAACTTCAGATTACAGTGGTAAGCTGCATGCTTGATATAGCAGAATTATTTACAACAACAAAAAATGTAAATTTTATTTTGCTTGGTGGACAGTTTAATCGCAGTCAGAATGGATTTTTAGGTGAATTAACGAGACAGATGATGGAAAATTTCCGATTTGATATTTGTTTTATGGGCGTTGTAGGTGCGGATCTTTTCAATAATGTGATCACGACGTATGTTCCGGAAGACGGCATTATGAAACGTGATGCAGTACAAAAAAGCAGTCAGTGCTATCTTGTTATGGAAAGTAATAAGTTTGATTTTAAAGCGAACTATGTATATGCTACCTTTAATGACATAGAAGGAGTTATCTGTGAGAAGGAACTTTCAGAGGAAATTAAGAAGAAATTAGAAGAATATCAGACAAAGATCATATAGAAAAATAGAAAGGACAAAGACTATGGATGGATTATATCAGACACAACGAATCAAAGATTTAAAAGATAAAATGTTGTCAGAGCCAAGATATGCATCAATTGAGCAGGCACTGATCATCACAAAAACATATCAGGAAAATGAAGATGATCCAAGAATCATCCAGAGAGCCAAATCTTTAAAGGCAGCATTAGAACAGATGGAGATTCGTGTAGAACCGGATGAGCTGATCGTTGGAAATCGTACAGCCGGAGTCCGTTATGGAGTTGTATTTCCGGAGAGTGGAAGTACATGGGTCGATAAAGAATTTGAAACACTTCCAACAAGACCGCAGGATCGTTTCAATGTGCATCAAGAAGATATTGAAACATTCCGCAAAGACATCAAACCATATTGGGAAGGAAAATCCTTAGAAGATGTCCTGAACCAGAGATATGGAAAAGAGATCAACGAGATCGCTAAAGTTGTAAAGATCAATCAGAAAGACCATGCACAAGGACATATCTGTCCAAACTGTGTAAAATGGTTAAAGATGGGACCACAGGGACTACTTGATCAGGCAGAAGAAAAATTAAAGACATGTAAAGAAGGGCAGAAAGACTTCTATGAGAGTGTTAAGATCGTTATGGAAGGTGCCAAACATTTTATGGTCCGTTATCACGATCTGATCATGGATATGGCAGAAAATGAATCAGATGAAACAAGAAAACAAACAATGATCAAAGTAGCCAGAAACTGTAAGAATATTTCTGAAAGACCAGTACAGACATTCCACGAAGCAGTGCAGTCTACATGGTTTTTATTTGTTATCTTACAGATGGAATCCAATGCATCTTCATTTTCACCAGGAAGATTAGACAGACATTTAGCACCTTATTATGAAAAAGATATCAAAGATGGAATCTTAGATAAACAGCAGGCATTAGAGATCATTGAATGCTTATGGCTGAAATTTAATGAGATCGTATACATGAGAAATTCTCACGGAGCTAAATATTTCGCTGGATTCCCAATCGGATTTAATATTGCGATCGGTGGGCAGGATGAAAATGGAAATGATACATATAATGATCTTTCTTTCTTATTCTTAGAATCACAGAAGCACTTAGGACTTCCACAACCAAATCTTTCTGTCAGACTTCACGAAGGAACATCGGATGAGTTATTAAAAGAAGCAGTCAGAGTCGTAGCCAAAGGAAGCGGAATGCCACAATTCTTTAATGATAAGGCAGTGATCCCATCTATTCAAGAATTAGGAATCGAAGAAAAAGATGCCAGAGACTACGCGATCGTAGGATGTGTAGAATTAACAACACAGGGAAATAACCTTGGATGGAGTGACTCTGCAATGTTTAACTTGAACAAAGCATTGGAAGTCACATTAACTGGTGGAACATGTCTCTTAACCGGAGAAAAGATCGCACCAGATTATGGAAATCTTGAAACATACGAGACATTTGAAGACTTGGAAGCAGCATTCAAGAAACAGATTAATTATTTTATGGATAAGATGATCCTTGCATGTGAAGAAGTAGAGAAGGCACATATTGATCTTCTTCCATCTCCATTCTTGTCAGCTTCTATTGAGAACTGCATGGAAAATGGAATGGATGTCACAGCAGGGGGAGCAAAGTATAATTTATCTGGAATTCAGATGATCCAGGTTGCCAATCTGGCAGACAGCCTTGCTGCGATCAAGCAGCTGGTGTATGATGAAAAAAGATGCACACAAAAAGAAATGCTTGATGCATTAAAGAACAATTTTGAAGGATATGAAATCTTAAGAGCCATGTGCGTTAATAAAGTTCCAAAATACGGAAATGATATTGATGAAGTTGATAAACAGGGAACAAAATGGGCAGATTATTTCAAGAATCGATTAAGAACATTTAAGAATTATCGAAATGGTCCATATCACACAGGTATGTATACCGTATCAGCTCATGTACCAATGGGTGAAAATGTCGGGGCAACTCCAGATGGAAGATACGCAGGGGAGCCACTGGCAGATGGAGGAATGTCTCCAGTATATGGAAGAGATATCAAAGGACCAACAGCCGTATTAAAATCTGTATCCAAATTAGATAAGACATTGACAACGAATGGTGGATTGTTGAATATGAAATTCCTTCCAGAATTTTTTAAGACAGAGACAGGAATTGATAAGTTTGCGAATTTCTTAAGAACTTTTGTTGATCTTGAGATTCCACATATCCAGTTTAATGTAGTAAGAAAAGAAGACCTGCTTGCAGCAAAGAAGAATCCAGAACAATATCGTGGATTGACTGTCAGAGTTGCAGGTTACACAGCCTACTTTACAGAACTTGCCGATGAACTGCAAAATGAGATCATCGCAAGAACAAGTTATGGAGATATTTAAGATGACAGGAAAAGTATTTGATATTCGTAGATTTTCAACGCACGACGGAGATGGGATCCGTACTACAGTCTTTTTAAAGGGATGTCCTTTAAAATGTGTGTGGTGTCAGAATCCAGAAGGAATTTCCATTCGCAAAAGACCAATCTATTTTGAAAATCGATGCATACATTGTAAAACTTGTATTGCTAAATCAAAAGAACACGGAGTTACACTGGAAGAAGACCAGATTCATCTTCATCCTGACAAAAATGAAGACTGGAATACGATCATTGAGTGGTGTCCAACGGGAGCGATCGCTATGGATTCCAGAGAGATGACTGTGGAGATGGTTATGGAAGAAATCCGCAAAGATAATCCATTTTACCGCCACGGAAACGGCGGGGTTACGATCTCAGGTGGGGAACCACTTTTACAGTGGAAGTTTACAAAAGAGCTGTTAAAAGCATGTAAAAAAGAAGGAATCCACACTGCGATTGAGACATCTCTTTATGCAGAGCAGGAAGTGATCAAAGAAATTCTTCCATATTTAGATCGTATCTTTGCAGACCTTAAGTTAGCAACAGAGAAAGATCATATGCATTATACAGGGGTTTCAAATCGCAAGATCAAAGAGAATATCAGATACTTACTAGAGACATCAAATAGAAACAAAGTAATCATAAGAACACCGATGATCCCAGGCATGACTGCAACCAGAGAGAACATCAAAGGGATTGCAAAATATTTAAATGGAATCTATCAGTATGTTTCTTATGAAATCTTAAACTATAATCCACTGGCAGAAGCCAAATATCATTTGGTAGATAAAGAATACTGTTTTGAAGAAAATCCTAAATTGTACACGAAAGAACAGATGCAGGAATTTAAGAATTGGGCAATTGAGGGTGGATTAGAAAATATTATAAATGAGCAAATTTGAAAAGGATTTACGTTTTCGAGAAAAGAGAGTATAATACTCAACAAGGACCATGTCTTATAGCCGTAAAGGTAAAAGGGGGAATAAAGACATGAAAGTTATATTTCTGGACGTAGATGGAGTATTAAATTCGCAGCAGTTATTTGAAAAATCTGAAGATGCCCAATTGATCTCCGTAGACGAGGAGAATATTAAGAATTTGAAGAAAATCGTAGATGCAACAGGAGCCAAGATCGTTTTATCATCTTCCTGGAGATATGGATGGGCAGAACACAGTGATGCAGTACAGGACTGGTGCCAGATCCTGGTTGATATTTTAGCAAAATACGATCTAAAGATCATAGATAAGACAGAATATCTAAGCAGTGGAAGAAGAGAAGACGAGATCAAAGACTGGTTAGATAAGTGCGAAGAGAAGATTGAAGGATTTGTCATATTAGATGATGGAGACTACGAATGGCATAGACATGGATTTGATAAGCATCTGGTAAAGACAGATTTTTGTACAGGTGGATTACGAGCAGAAGATGCAGACAGAGCAATCAGGATATTAAATAAAAAAAGACTATTTAGCTTTTTCAGAAAATATTAAATAAGAAGATATTAAATAAGAAAGTATCAAAGGGGATTGGACAGATGGACAAAAATCAAGTGACAACAGCAATGATCGATTATTACAAAGGAGACCCAAAGAGAATCCAGCATTTCCTGAAAGTACACGCATATGCGAAACTGATCGGAGAACAGGAAGGATTAGATAAGAAAACTTTAGATATTCTTGAAGTGGCTGCATTAACACACGATATTGGGATCAAAATAAGCGAAGAAAAATATAACAGCAGTGCAGGAAAATATCAGGAGATTGAAGGACCAGCAATCGCGCAGAAGATGTTGAAAGACTTACAGTACGATAAAACAAAAATAGAGAGAGTCTGCTATCTGATCGGACATCATCACACATATGATCAAATCGATGGAATCGACTATCAGATTCTTGTAGAAGCAGATTTCCTTGTAAATCTTGCGGAAGAACAAAGTTCCAAAGAGACAATTGAGTCCGTAAAAAACAAGATTTTTAAGACCAAAACAGGAATCTGGCTGATAAATAAAATTTTTTGAAAAAAAAGCTTGCCAAGACACGAGGAATATGATAAAGTATAGAAGTCGCAGAAATGAGACAACAACTTAACTGCCCAGATAGCTCAGTCGGTAGAGCAGAGGACTGAAAATCCTCGTGTCGCTGGTTCGATTCCGGCTCTGGGCATCTTTTTTATTTTGCGGGAAAATTTATAAGAAGATCCAAGGAGTTAGCTTTTAGAAAGAATGAAAAATTCGAAAGTTTACTCTTTTTTTAATTCCTATTCAATAGGAATTAAGTATGATATAATGAAAATGAAAAAATATGTTTACAAAGGGATAAAAAATGACATCAATTTATGACAAGTTGAAACAATTACAATATGGAGAAGAATATCCTTTTCATATGCCGGGACATAAAAGAAATTTAAAAATAGATCCATTACTTGATGAGATTGCAAAGGTTGATATCACAGAGATTACAGGATTTGATGATCTGCATCATCCAGAAGAGATGATTCGTGACTTGATGGATAACTTAAAACAGATTTATGGAACAGAGGAAAGTTATCTTTTAGTTAATAGCAGTACAGCAGGAAATCTGTCAGCAATTGCAGCCTTGTGTAAGATTGGAGACAAGATATTAGTAGCAAGAAATTGCCATAAGTCAGTGTATCATGCGATTGAATTGTTAGGATTGGATCCAGTTTATATTTACCCAGAAGTTGATGAAGATGGAATTTGTGAAGGAATTACAAAAGAACAGGTAGAAGCAGTTATCAAAGAAGAGAAGATGATCAAGGCGATGGTACTAGTTTCTCCGACTTATGAAGGACGAGTATCCGATATTCGAGGAATTTCAGATGTTTTACATCAGTATGATATTCCATTGATCGTAGATGAAGCACATGGAGCTCATTTTATTTATCATGAGGCATTTCCGGAAAGTGCAGTAAGTACTGGAGCAGATATTGTGATCCAGAGTCTACATAAGACATTGCCAGCAATGACACAGACAGGATTATTGCATTTATGCACAGATTGTGTTTCAAAAGAAATGATGCAGAAGAAACTTTCTATCTTTCAAAGTAGCAGTCCCTCATATGTATTAATGAGCTCTATCGAACAATGTATCCACATTTGTGATGGAAATCGTGGATATTTTCAACAATATTGTGAGCGATTGTGGATACTTCGTGAAAAATTAGAAAAATTACAACATATCCAATTAGTTCGAACAGATGATATTGGAAAACTTGTATTTTCGGTAAAGAATACAATGATATCTGGAGAAAAATTATTTGAGATTTTGAGAGATCAGTATCACTTGGAAATGGAAATGTCTGAACTATATTATGTGATTGCAATGACAAGTATATGTGATACACAGGAAGGGTATGATAGGCTGTATGAAGCAATGACAGAGATTGATCAGATGATCGATCTGGAGAAAAAACAAAATAAAAATCATATACAAAATAATTTTAAGAAAATGAATTTTCACAAGAATCGAAAAGCAATGAAACCAGAGGAAGCAACGAGAAGAAAACGTTGTCAGATTGATTATAAGCAGGCAGAAGGTATGATCGCTGCGGAATTTGTTTTCTTATATCCACCAGGAATTCCGTTAGTTGTGCCAGGGGAAGTGATCGATGATCATGCGATTCATAAGATCAGCCAGTATGAACAAAATGATATGAAGGTTATTGGACTTGATAACCATAAAATTTACATAATAGATGAGAGGATATAAACATGGGATTATTTTTGACCGTTGAAGGACCAGATGGAGCTGGAAAAACAACACAAATTGAATTACTAAGAGACTACTTATCTGCTAAAGGTTATGATATAATAGTATGTAGGGAACCTGGCGGAACTCCCATCAGTGAAGCAGTAAGGAATGTGATCCTTAACAAAGAATTCACTGAGATGGGGCATATGACAGAATTACTGCTTTATGCAGCTGCCAGAGCTCAATTGATCGAAGAAGTCATTCGTCCGGCATTAGAAGATGGGAAGATTGTGATCTGTGATCGTTTTGTAGAATCTTCCGCAGTTTATCAGGGGATTGCCAGAGGAATGGGAATTGATCTTGTTTATGAAGTAAATCAGTTCGCAATTGGAGATACGATGCCAGATCTGACGATTATGATCGATCTGGATGCAGAAGCCGGTATTTCAAGGAAGAAAAAACAAGCAGAACTTGATCGAATGGAAAGCGAGACAATTGATTTTCACAAGAAGGTTGTTGAAGGATACAGACAGCTTGCAAGTCTGCATCCAGAGAGAATCTACACCGTTGACGGAAACCTGCCGATTGAAGAGATTCATCAGCAGATCGTTTCACAGGTCAACAAAAAATTTCATGGTAAAGGGTGATGTAGTATGAAGAGTTTTGATGCAATTATAGGACATAAAAAAATAATTTCTCATTTTGAAGAAGCAATCAAGACGGGAAAGGTTTCCCACGCTTATTTATTAAGTGGTGAAGATGGAAGCGGAAAGATGATGATCGCAAAGGCAGTTGCAAAGGCACTTCTGTGTGAACACAAAGATGGATGTGGTGAATGTGCAGCATGTAAGCAGGTAGATTCATTAAATCATCCAGATGTCATTTATATTACTCATGAAAAGTATGAAATTCGTGTTGATGACATTCGAAAAGGAATCAATGAAACAATCGATATCAAACCTTATAGTGGTGATTATAAGATTTATATCATTGATGATGCAGACCGTATGAATGCAGGAGCCCAGAATGCTTTATTAAAGACTTTGGAAGAACCACCTGCATATGCAGTAATCTTTTTGTTAACAAATAATAAAGACAGACTGTTAGATACGATTCTGTCAAGATGCGTATCCATGACACTTGGAAGTGTCCGAGAGAATGAGATTGAAGATTATCTGAAGGCAAATACAGGGGCAAGTCATGCAGATATCGCATTTGCAGCAGCATTTTCACTTGGAAATATTGGACGTGCACTTCATGTATTAGAGACAGAAGAATTTAAAGATATGTTAAATGATACGATGAATGTCATTACACATATGAAGAGTATGGAAATCTATGAAGTTGTATCTTATGCTAAGAGTCTGACAAAATATAAGAATGAGATTTATGATTTCCTTGATATAATTATGGTATGGTATCGTGATATGCTGATTCTTAAGACAACAGGATCACTAAATCAGCTGGTATTTAAAGATAAATACCGCCAGTTAAAAGATCAGGAGATTTATATTTCATTTGAAGGAATCAGTCATATTCTTGATGAAGTTGAGAAGGCTAGAAGACGACTAATCGCGAATGTTAATTTTGAAGTGGCAATTGAAATGCTGCTCGTGACGATAAAGGAGAATGGTAAAGTATGGTAGAAGTAGTTGGAGTGCGATTTCGTACTGCAGGAAAGATATATTTCTTTGATCCAAAAGAATTTCAGGTGAGGTCGGGAGATCATGTCATCGTGGAAACTGCCCGAGGAATTGAATTTGGATCCGTCGTTTCTGAGAGAAGACAGGTAAAGGAAAAATGCATTGGAGATGAATTAAAACCTGTTTTAAGAATCGCAACCAAAGAAGACGAAGAAAGAGCAGAGAAGAACAGGGAGAAAGAAAAAGAAGCATATCAGATTTGTTTAGAGAAGATCAAAGAACATAACCTTGATATGAAGTTGGTATCAACAGAATATACATTTGATAATAATAAAGTTCTGTTTTATTTTACAGCAGATGGACGAGTTGATTTCCGTGAACTTGTAAAGGATCTGGCAGCAGTGTTTAGAACAAGAATTGAATTAAGACAGATTGGTGTTAGAGATGAAGCTAAGATGCTCGGTGGAATGGGAATCTGTGGAAGAAAGTTATGCTGTAATACATTTTTATCAGAGTTTGCACCTGTTTCCATTAAAATGGCAAAAGAACAGAATCTTTCTTTGAATCCAACAAAGATTTCAGGAGTTTGTGGAAGATTGATGTGCTGTCTGAAAAATGAGCAGGATACTTATGAGTATCTGAACAGTAAGCTTCCGAATGTTGGTGATGAAGTAAAGACGAATACGGGAGTAAAAGGTGTTGTTCACGAAGTCAGCGTGTTAAGACAGAGAGTGAAGCTCGTAGTTACTGACGAAAAGGGAGAAAAGGAGCTCGTAGATTATAAAGTGGATGATTTGATTTTCCGTCCTCGGAAGCGCAGAGAAAAAGTAAAAATGGATGATGAGCTTAAAAAATTAGAGGCGATGGAGAAGAAGGAAAGAAAGTCTAAGCTTTAATGAAACGAAGAGAAATAAGGGAAGAGAATTTAAATAATAAAAATTACTGTTATTTTTATTGTTTTATTCCTCATAATTTTTTATAATACTCAAATTTTGGTTTTGTTGATATAAGAAGTTTGAAAAATTAAGAAGAGTTCTTCGGTAGTTTAATTGCTGGGTTCTTCACTTAATTGTAGTTGAAAATGAAGATTTAAAATAGGATACTTATATGGAGAATGTACAAATTAAAGAAAATGAGCGTATTGATGATCTCCAGATAAAGGATTACCGTATTATCCAGAAAACAGATGGTTTTTGCTTCGGGATTGATGCGGTACTGCTTTCTGATTATGCCAGAGTTAAAAAGAAAAGTAAAGGGATTGATTTGTGTAGCGGTACAGGAATTATTCCAATACTGATGGAGGGTAAATATCCGCTTGCTTATGTAGAGGGGTTAGAGTATCAGGAAGAGTTTGCCAAGATGGCAGAGCGTTCTGTGAAGATGAATGGTCAGGAAGAAAAAGTGCATATTGTACAGGGGGATGTTCGTAATATAAAGACAGACTATGAGAGGGAGAGTTTTGACTGGGTGACCTGTAACCCTCCGTATATGACAGGAGAACATGGTCTGACGAATCCAGATTATGCAAAGGCAATTGCAAGACATGAGATTACCTGTTCCCTTGAAGATGTAGTAAAGGCAGCAAAATGGCTGTTGAAAACAGGCGGCCATTTTTATATGGTGCACAGACCTTTTCGCTTAGCGGAGATTATTTATACATTAAAACAGCATAAATTAGAGCCGAAGAGGATGCGTCTCGTACATCCTTATGTAGATAAAGAGCCAAATATGGTTTTGATTGATGCTGTAAAAGGTGGTAAGCAGAGGATTACGGTAGAACCCCCATTAATTGTATACAATAAGGATGGTTCTTATACCGATGAGATTTATCAGATATATGGAGAAATGAAGAATTAAAATGGCAGGAACATTATATTTATGTGCGACACCGATTGGAAATCTCGAAGATATGACCTATCGGGCAGTACGAATTTTAAAAGAAGTGGATTTGATAGCGGCAGAAGATACGAGAAACAGTATCAAGCTTCTCAATCATTTTGAGATAAAAACAAAGATGACGAGCTATCATGAGTACAACAAAGTCGATAAGGCAGTTTATCTTGTAAATAAATTAAGAGAAGGACTGGATATCGCAGTAATCACAGATGCGGGAACACCGGGAATCTCTGACCCAGGAGAGGAACTTGTAAGACAGTGCTATGAAGCGGGAATTAATGTTACATCACTTCCGGGAGCTTGTGCCTGCATTACGGCACTTACTATGTCCGGACAGCCAACAAGAAGATTTGCATTTGAAGCATTTTTACCGTATGACAAGAAGGAAAGAGCGCAGATTTTGGAGAATCTTCGTAATGAGACAAGAACGATTATTATTTACGAAGCGCCGCATCATTTAAAGAAGACTTTGAAAGAGTGCAGGGAATATCTTGGTAACCGAAATATGACGGTATGTAAAGAACTGACGAAGCGATATGAGCAGAAGCGCAAGTCAACTCTCGATGAAATGATTGCTTATTATGAGGAGAACGAGCCAAGAGGGGAGTATGTTTTAATCTTTGAGGGAAAGAGTTTACAAGAACTGAAAGAAGAAAAACAACAGGAGTGGAATCAGCTTACTGTGCAGGAACATATGGAACATTATCTTGAAAAAGGGATGGATAAAAAGAGTGCGATGAAACAGGTAGCAAAAGACCGCGGAGTAAGTAAAAGGGATATTTATCAGGAACTGTTAAAAAAGTAATCCTTTTTTCTAAAAATTAAATAAATGAATTCTTAAGAATTCTATAGTTGAGAAATGTTATCAACTGTAGAATTGACATGGAATATAAAAACAGGTAGTCTTTAAAATAAACTAACTAATGTTAGAATTAAGTAACATAAATTAGTTTTAAGTGGCAACCTGTTTTTTTTATTAAGTTTATTTGAGAGAGAGAAAGGGAGAGAAACAAATGAGAAAAATTAGTTCATTCATTATGGCATGCGCTATGTGCCTGTCAATGACAGTAGTGGGAACTGTTGCACCACAGGTAGCAGTACAGGCTGAGGAGACAGCAGCGGTAGAATTGAAGGAAGCACCAACGGAAACTCCAACACTTCAGAAAGATCTTGGTTATGAATGGTATTTTATTCAATATTCTGAATATACTGCAAATTCAGAAAATACAAAAAGTTGGATGGAAAAGATTACATCTATTAAAGTAAATGATGCAGAACCTTATACTAAAGTAGATAATACATTTTTTATGAAAGAAGATACATTTAGAGCAAATGTGAACATGGTTAATATAACAATAGGAAATAAGGAATTTACAAAAGATACTAACAAAGTTGTTATTTCTGCAGAAGGATATAAAGACTTAGTATTAGAAGTAGGTAAAGATTATAAAAAAGTTGCCATACACACAAACCATACAGGCGGAACAGCTACTTGTACGAAGAAAGTAGTCTGCGAATTCTGTGGAGAAGAGTACGGTGAGTACGCATCTCATAACTATGGAGATAAATATGAGTCTGACGGAACTTATCACTGGAAGAAATGTCAGAATGAAGGTTGTGATGCTACGACTGAAAAAGAAGCACATAAAGGTGGCGAAGCTACAACAACAAAGAGAGCAGTCTGTGAAGTGTGTGGAGCAGAATATGGAGCTCCAAAGCCAGCAGACAAAACAACAGAAAGTAAAAAAGATGATACAAAACCAGCAGAAAAGCCAGATAAGAAAACTGTAAAAGCAAAAAAAGTTGTTGTTAACAAAAAGCGTATTGTGTTAAAGAAAGGCAAAAAAGTTAAACTTAAAGTAAAATTAAAACCAGCCAATGCGACAGAAAAAGTTACCTTTAAGTCTTCTAACAAGAAGGTTGCCAAAGTAACAAAGAACGGTGTTGTAAAGGCTGTTAAAAAAGGTAAATGCAAGATTACTGTTAAGACAGCAAGTGGAAAGAAAGCAGTTGTTAAAGTAACTGTAAAATAGGAGAAACCGGATATGAATAGGAAGGTTAGAAATTTATTAGCCAGTGTAGTTTTGGGAGTGTGTTTACTTGCATTATCCTTTATTCCTTCATTTGCGGCAAACTCTGCAAATTCTGCCAGTGTCGGCAATGTAGAAGCAATGAAAGAAAATGTAGTTTATGATTTTCAGAGTCTTTCTTTTGCGGATGCACCTGACTATGTCAAAGGAATAAAAAGTGTTTCTGTAAATAAAACAAAGTGGGAAGAAGCAAGTTCTCGTTTATCTTTAATGAGACGAGAAGCATACTACAGAAATACAGATGAAAATAAACTTTATTTTGATGGTTCTTCTGATGGTATGTTAAAGAGTGGAAATATTCTCACGATTGAAAGTGAAGGCTATGAAACGCTGTACTTACGTGTGATAAAGGCAACAGCAGATACATTTACTGTTAAAAAGACAGATTCAGATGCAGAGACTCCTTCAGGACCTTCTGATGGAATTAATACGCTTCATGTAAGAATACGAGGAAGCTTTGAAAGCGCTTTAGAAGGACAGAAGAAATATGATGCAATCAGTGGAGCTTCTACTTCTGTTACGACAAATAAAAATAGTGATGTGATTGTTGAAGCAGCAGTTCTTCCTGATGGACAGGAGCCGAAGAACAGCGACTGGAAGCCGTTAAGTGAAGTAATCACAGTAAATAAGAACAGAACAAAGATAAATATTGATACAGAAGCCTGCGGAATGGAAGGTGTTTATTCTGTCCACGACAGTTCTCTTTCTTTATCAGGGGAACCGTTAAAAGCCGGCTCTTATCCAATTAGTGTAACAGTAACGGATGAGAGCGGTCGTACTGCAACAAGTAATGAGCTGAATTTTAAAGTTTATACTCGTACAGAAGTACTTGCAAAGCAGCTTAAACTTGAGAATTGTAAGCAGACAGCGGATGGAAAGTATATGTATGATATGGAGCCATGGGCAATTGCTTCTTTTGGCGGAGAGAACGAAACAGTTACGGTACCAAAGGATATTAAAGCATGGTACGGTTCTCATACAAGTGGAACTTATGGAGAACTTGGTTATGCTGTAGATGGTAGTCCAGTACAGACATTGATTGTTCCAGATGGCTGTAATCTTACTCTTGTAAATATGAAAGTTTTCAGTAGCGTAAATATTGTTGTAGAGAATGGCGGAAAGCTTGTTCTTCGTGATTCTTCTATTCATGGAAATATTGAAGTGAAAAATGGCGGTAAGTTCTCATCAAACTATGATGATTATGGCAGTCAGTTTCTCACAGGTTCTTCAATTAATGGACAGTTGATTTTAAATGATGGAGCAATTTTAGAAAATTCATCTATTTATTCTAACACCAATTTTATATCAAATGGACATATCATCAGACAGAATACGAATCCTGTTATTGTTGTAAAAGGAAAGGTTACCGTAGATGGGCAGGTATTTGTAAAGGGAGATGAAGCAGCAACCGGACAGGATGAAACAACAGGAAAAAGCCTTTCCGGGCAGCCGGCGATCCGTATTGAGAATGGTTCCTTAGATATTAAAAAAGATTCCGTAGTAGCGGTATTTGGTGGAGGATATATCGCAACAACATCTGTTGGCGGCAGCGGAATTATTTTAGATAATGGAAGTATTTCCGGTGAGGGAACATTAATTGCATTTGGCGGTAACGGTACATATGATGATGGCGCAGATGCTATCAGCGGTAATGGTACTGTTTCTGTAAAAAATGTTTATGCACAAGGTGGATGCAGTAGTATACCAAAAACAGGTGCTACTGCGGGAAAAGCAATTGCAGATGGGGTAACGCTTGCTAAGACATCCAATCGGACATTACTAAACGGCAAGGAAATCAAGGATAACTATGGAACAATTTCTGAGTTGTACTGGTCAAGTATTACAAAAGTTCCAGATGTGAGCAAGTATGTGATAGAAGTAAATGGTTCTGATGAAGAGGATAATACGAAACCAGGCAGCTCTGAAGATAAGCCAGACACAAAGCCGGGAGCATCCGAGAATAAGCCAAATACGAAGCCGGGAACATCCGAAAAGAAGCCAGAGACGAAGCCAGCTTCAGGTTCTACAGTTAAGAAAACAATAAAAACAAAGTCTTTAAAAGTGAAGAAGACAAAAGTTACTTTAAAGAAGGGAAAGAAATATAAAATACAAGCCAAGAAGATTCCGGCATCTTCTACTGCTAAGATTATGTATCGCTCTTCCAATAAGAGGATTGCCAAAGTAACAAAAAAAGGTGTTATTAAGGCATTGAAAAAAGGTAAATGTAAAATTACTGTAAAGACCAGTGATGGAAAAAAGAAAGTAATTATAGTAAAAGTAAAATAATAAAAGCAAAATAATTGAAAAATTCGGGAGATACTATATTTCCCGAATTTTTTACATATAAAAAACTTCACAATAGGAAAAAATGTGGTAGAATTTATTTGTTTATAGACTTTTTTATAAGGGGTGTTTTGCGCCCATTTATAAGTATACCAAATGTGACATAATATAGATATGTACAGTAACCTGAGTAAAGTATGATTTTACAGGATTACTGTAGAAGTAAGGGAAAGAGGACAAACATGGAAGAATACTTGCGTACCTATTGTGAAATTGATTTAAAAGCAATCAGGGAGAATTATATAAATATCAAAAAGAAAACAGGAGATAATGCGATGACTATGGCTGTCATAAAGGCTGACGGTTATGGACATGGTGCAGTGGAAGTAGCACATTATTTAAATGATATTGCAGATTATTTTGGTGTTGCTACAATTGATGAGGGAGTAGAACTGAGAAAGGCTGGATTAAAACAGCCAATTTTGCTTCTTGGCTATAATTCCCCCTCTCTTTATTATAAGAATTTGGAGTATGGTGTAGATCAGACGATTTATTGCTATGATACGGCTAAGGCAATGTCTGAAGCTGCCGTAAAGGCAGAAAAGACGGCGAGAATTCACATCGCATTAGATACCGGAATGACAAGAATCGGTTTATCTCCAGATGAGAAAGGGCTTGCGATTGTAAAGCAGATTGCAGAGCTGCCCAATATAAAGATTGAGGGGTTATTTACCCATTTATCCTGTGCAGATATGACAGATAAGGCATACACAGAAAGTCAGATGGAGAGATATGATCATTTTGTTCAGTTACTTGATGAAGCGGGAATTGAAATTCCAGTAAAACATATCTGTAATAGTGCCGCTATCATGGAATATGAAGACCATCGTTATGATATGGCAAGGGCGGGTATTATTCTTTATGGAATGTATCCTTCTGATGAAGTGGATTTCTCTAATTTAGATCTGACACCGGCCATGAGCTGGTATTCTCATGTAGTAAATATTATGGAGCCAGAGATGGAACGAGGTGTAAGTTATGGAGCGACTTATATTGTTGAACATCCATGCCGTCTTGCTACAGTATCTGTTGGATATGCGGATGGATATGCAAGAAGTCTTTCTAACAAAGGCTGGGTATTGATTCACGGACAGAAAGCACCGATTGTCGGAAGAGTGTGCATGGATCAGATGATGGTAGACATTACAGATATTCCAGATGTGAAGCTTGAAGATATCGTTACCTTGATTGGAAAAGACGGGGATAATTATATCAGTGTTGAAGATATGGCGAACCTTGCCGGAAGCTTTAACTATGAATTTGTTTGTGATGTAGGAAAGAGAGTTCCTAGAGTGTATAAAAGATAGATAATGGACATTCATACAGGATACGACAGACAGCAAGATATTTATGCAGTATGCGGATTTTGCGATGTATCAGATTAAACATACCGTTAAGAATCAGTTTGGTTACTTTGATATGGAAGCATACCGTACAAGCCAGGAACAATATAATGAAGAAAAAGGTTGAGAGAGTTTGAGTGGTTTATGCTGAATATATTGTGGGTGATTATGATTGCCGGAGGAATCTTCTTTGCGGCATTTCATGGCACAATGGGGCAGATAACAGAAAGTTTTATTTCATCTTCAACAGAGGCGGTGAATTTATGTATTTTTATGCTTGGAGTTATCGGTGTCTGGAACGGCATGATGGAAATAGCGGTAAAGAGTGGTCTTATGAAAAAGATTGCAAAGACAATGTATCCCTTTATCCACTGGCTATTTCCAGACATACCACCACGCCATAAAGCTAATGAATATATAGCGGCTAATATGGCAGCTAATATTCTTGGGCTAGGCTGGGCGGCGACCCCAGCTGGGCTTAAGGCGATGCGAGAGCTGCAGAAGCTGGAGGAAGGCGGGGGCAGAGCTTCTGATATGATGTGTGCTTTTCTTGTTTTGAATATTTCATCATTGCAGCTTGTCCCAATTAACATGATTGCCTATCGAAGCCAATACGGTTCCGTGAATCCAGCCGCGGTTGTACTTCCAGCAATCTGTGCGACAATGATTTCTACTATGGCAGGAATTGTATTCATTAAAATAATAGAAATAACAAGATACAATGGAAAGAAATATAATAGAAAAAATAAGAAGAAACGGAGATGGATACAGTGAAGTTTCTTCTTTATTTTTCGGATTTTATCGTGCCATTTACCATGTTCTATATTGTTGTATATGGCTTCTTTAATCGCACCGATGTATATGAAAGCTTTCTAAAGGGAGTAAAAGAGGGTTTTCAGATTGTTATTGAAATCGCGCCGACAATGATAGCATTACTCGTTTCGATAGGAATCTTTCGTGCATCAGGAGCATTAGATTCTTTCTCAGAACTGCTTGCTCCCGCAGGAAAGCTTTTGCACATTCCAGTAGAAGTTATTCCCGTATTTATTGTAAGAATATTTTCTTCATCGGCAGCGGTCAGCTTTGTCCTTGATATTTTTAAAGAATATGGTCCGGATTCAAGGCTTGGAATGATTGTCTCAATCATGATGAGTTGTACAGAGACGGTAATCTATACAATTACGATTTACTACATGAGTGTAAATATAAAAAAAACACGTTGGACTTTACCGGGAGCGATGTTTGCGACGATAGCAGGAGCGGTGGCGAGCGTGGCAATAACGGGATCGATTATGTGATTTAATCAATACAGTATTAAGCGTAATTACTAGAGGGTGTTTGAAAAATGCTTTCTGCAAGATGTGCGTCATCTTACATCTGATATAAAAGACCAGCTATAATTAAGATAAGT
>OLRV01000799.1_pt1 | contig 29941 bp, 28 predicted proteins | sample 1672421 | NCBI WGS metagenome assembly OLRV01 (sample SAMEA3136684, study PRJEB25190) | human gut metagenome | biome: human gut; feature: human-associated habitat; material: faeces | place: Austria | collected 2013
CTCAGGCGGCGCATAGAGAACGCCGGGGGCATCATGAGGATAAAGAGCATACCCAACTTCGCGCTGAGCGCGTCGCTGCCATACGGGGAGGAAAACAAATGGTAAACGTAATGATAGTGGAGGATCAGAAGCTGGTGCGCAGCATTCTGGAAAGCTACATTAAAAAAGAGGAGGGCTATGAGCTGCTGTCCTCCATACCCGGGGCGGACAGGGCGGCGGACATATGCGACGCCTGCAGGATCGATTTGATACTCATGGACGTGCAGACCGAGCGGCGGGAAAACGGCCTCGCCGCCGTGGAGAAGATAAAGGCCAGCCACCCGGAGATAAAAATAGTGGTGGTGACATCCCTTGTGGACTGCGAGGTGTTGAGGCGCGCCCGCGAGGCCGGGGCGGACAGCCTCTGGTACAAGGATACCGACGAGGAGCTTTTGATGGAGGCGGTGCGCCGCACCATGGCGGGGGAGCATATATTCCCGGACGCGCCGCCGGTGGTGGAGGTGGGCACGGCCAGGAGCACGGAATTTACCAACGCCGAGATGAAGGTGCTGCGCTGCCTGGTGAGAGGTATGTCGTATGGGGCTATCGCCGGAGCGCTGGGTATAGAGGTGACGACGGTGAAGTACCATGTCTCCAACATGCTGCAAAAGACCAATCTGGAGAACAAGCTCCAGCTCGCCATAACCGCAAGCGAGGCCAAGCTGGTGGTGGAGCTGAACGAAGAATAAATCAAAATTAAATTTGCCCCGTCCCGTACTTTTGTACGGGGCTTTTTTTGCGCGGCTGTGCGACAATATACAGATACAAATCAATGTCCCATTTTTTTGTGTGAAGTAAGACTCAGGACATTTTTCGACAATCTATTCAAGGAGGGAAAATTAAATGGCATTTTGCACCAACTGCGGCGCCAAGCTGCCCGACGGTTCCAGATTCTGCACAGAGTGCGGAGCGGCTATTGCGGCGAGCGCGCCGGCAACGCCGGCGGAGCCGGAAAAGAAGTACACCCCCGAAGCGCCGGCGGAGCCCGCGATACACCCCGACTCGGTGGATGCGCCCATGGAATACACCGCACCCGACCAGCCCACACAGCAGAGCTACACCCCGCCTGCACAGGGCAGCTATACTCCCCCCACACAGGGCAGCTATACTCCCCCCACACAGGGCGGCTACACTCCCCCAACGCAGGGCGGCTATACTCCCCCCACACAGGGCGGCTATACCCCCAACGCACAGCAGGGCGGCGGATACAGCTATAACGCCAACACCGCCAACACCGCCTATACCCCCGGCGCAAAGGCCAATAAGGCCCCCAAGGCCCCAAGGGCGCCCAGGGCAAAGTCCGGCAGGAGCAAGGCTCCCTTTATAATCGGCGGCGCGGTGCTGGTGTTCATACTGCTCATAGTGCTCCTGGTCAAGGGCTGCACCGGAGCTGTAAAGGATGCCTTAGATCCCAACCTGGGCGTATACAACGCCACAACCGCCGAGATGTACGGCATAGAGATGGACGTTACGGACGTATGGGAGGGCGGCGTATCCATAGAGCTTAAGGCCAAGGATAAGTGCGTTTTCAACATAGACGGCGATAAGTATAATATAAAGTGGACGCTGGACGGCACCGATATAAACGTCAAAGGCAAGGGCCTCAACTGCGACGGCACTCTTGATCAGGGCACCCTGGTGCTTGAGGACGTGCTGGGCATGGGCGTCAACCTCACCTTCCAGAAGGAGGGCGGCTTCAGCGATAATATGCTGGACGGCGACGGCATGACCAGCAGCGACGGCGAGATAGGCGAGGACGGATACACCGCGGCCCAGAGGAAGTGGAACGGCGCATGGTACGGCAGCTTCCAGGTGGTGGAGCAGAAGAACTTCGATTACCTCTCCGACGGCGCGGTATACGATGCGCTGATGGTCATAGACCTGGGCACCGACAACAAGGGTACCTTCGACCTCTATGTATTCAACGACTACGATGCGCCTGCGGCGGCGGGCGAGTGCGAGGCTACGGAGACGAGCCTCACCGCTACCTCCGTCGAGATGCTCGGCCAGGATCTGGACAGCGTATACAACTGGATGCTTCTGCCCAGGCAGGATTACACAGACCAGTACTGCATGGGCGACACCTTCGAGCAGGACGAATACTACATGGAGTTCATGGTATTCATGAAGCCCTGGGGCGCGAGCTGGGATAAGGAGATAGCTGACGGCTACAACCTCCTGCCCCCCGCCATGGACAATTATAACGACCTCATAGCCGAGGGCGAAATGCCGCCCGTGGGCGAGGCCCCGATAGGCTACTTAGGCGCAGAGGCGCAGGGCGCCACGGCAGAGGCCCCCGTAGAAAATACCACCGAGACTCCGGCGCAGAGCGCCGCCCCCGCCGAGGGCTTTGACAGCGGCACCATCACGGAGACCGTAAGCGACTACTCCAAGGATGCATCGATTGACGTTTCCGTGACGCTCCCCGAGAGCGGCTGGAAGCTCAGCCACGAGCTCACCACCATGTACCTCTACAACGTGGACGACCCGGAGCATCTGTTCTCCGGCGACCCCCGCATACAGTTTGAAATCTACCCCAGCAGCGACAAGCTCAATTACTACGAGAAGAACTATGAGAACCTCAAGGACGAGGGCACCCGCACCATAGGCGGCGTGGAGCTCAAGGCGCGTTCCTACAAGAACGTGGGAATGCAGTGGACGGAGTACTACGGCGAGGTGCCGGGCGGCGGCTGGCTCTCCATAAAGATATCCAAGGTGGACATAGGAGCGGGCAGCGAGGGCGAAGCGGTTCTCAACAGCATCTCCTTCAAGTAACAAAACGGAGCGCGGGCCTATGAAAAGGATAAAGCTGTTTACGGCGCTCCTGCTGGCGGCAGCCATGGTACTTCCCATGGCTGGCTGCGGCAAGGGCAAGCCCAAGGATGGCGGGGAAGCCTCCCCCGCCTCCTGCGCGGCGGCCGGAGAGTACGAGGTATACTCCATGACCACGGCGGGGACCACCCTCACACGCAGCCAGCTTGAAGCGGGCGGCATGGCGGAGGGCATGTTCCTGAAGATCAACGCCGACGGCACGGGCGAGATAAACTATACCGGCTCCCAGACCAACGCCATAAAGGTGGACGAAAAGGCGGGCAAGGTAAAGATAGAGGGCGGCGCGGAGCTGGACTACGCGCTGGAGGGCGGCAGGATAACCCTCACCTTCCCCGGCAATTCGCTGATAATGGTATATGAGAGCGAGGCCGCTGAGGAGGAGGGCAAAAGCAAGGGCGATTTCGCCTCCTTCGGCAAAAAGGGCGAGGAGCAGGCGGCCGCCCCCGACAGCCAGCCCGATATGGAGTTTATAAACGACTTCCTCGGGGACTGGCACGGCATGGCGGAATACTATGACTGCACCGGCGTATACGAGGCGAACAACCGCAACCAGTGCGAGATACTGGCGAGGATAACCTATGACGAGGACGCGGGCGAGCTGAAGCCCTTCGTGGGCGCGGCCTTTGACGGGGCAAACCAGTACAACTTCAAGATAACCTCCGCAACGGAATATCGGGACGACAGCTACCGCTACTTCAAGATAGGCGGCAGATTCATGGATCAGCCCTTGGCAGAGGGCAGCCTTGTGGAGTACGAGGCGGAGTATGACAGGCTCTGGGTGATAGGCATAGCCGACGACGGCGAGGGCAACGTTCTCAAGCTGCTGGGCTGCCTCAGGAGGCCGGGCGCGAAGTGGGACTATGAAAACGACTACCCCTACATCGACAAGGACGGCGTAGAATTCTACAAGGGCAAGAGCCTCGAGAAGATAGCCAAGCTGTTAAAGGTGGATCTTAACGCGCAATAGACAAAGGTAAAACCAAATAAATCAAAAAAACAGGGAGGAAAAATATATGCAGTACAGACTGGAAGGCGGCAGCTTACCCGCCGTAATAATCAACCTCAACCCCGGCGAGACCATGATAAGCGAGGCGGGCGGCAGGACCTGGTCGAGGGGCGCTGTGGATTCCACGGTCACCACCCTCGGCGGCGCAGGCAAGGCGCTCGGGCGGATGCTCATGGGCGAAAGCCTCTTTATGAACCTCTACACCGCTCAGGAGCCGGCGGAGATAGCCTTCTCCTCCTGCTTCCCCGGCAGGATAGTCGTGCGCGAGCTTGGCCCCGGCCAGAGCATAATATGCCAGAAGCACGCCTTCCTCTGCGCCACATACGGCGTTGAGCTTTCCATGTTCTTCCAGAAGAAGCTGGGCGCGGGCCTTGTGGGCGGCGAGGGCTTTATAATGCAGAAGGTAACGGGCCCCGGCCTCGTGTTCCTTGAGGTGGACGGCTACTGCCAGGATTACGATCTCGCCCCCGGCGAAAGGCTGGTATGCGACACCGGTGTGCTGGCGGTAATGGACGAGACCTGCTCCATGGACGTACAGATGGTCAAGGGCGTGAAGAACGTGATATTCGGCGGCGAGAGCCTGTTCGATACCGTAATAACCGGCCCCGGCAAGGTACACCTTCAGACCATGACCATAGGCAAGCTGGCGCGGCAGATAATACCCTATATACCCAATAAAAAATAAATGAAAAGAATAGTTTCACTGCTGCTGGCGGCGCTGACGCTAAGCGCCGCGGGCTGCTCCAAGGCTCCGGAGGCGCTCGATATGCCGTCAAAAATCCAGAGCCCGGCTGAACAGGCCCTGCCGGAAAGCGGCAAAAGGCTGGACGAGATAGCCCTGCCGGAGGCTCAGACCCGGCAGGACCAGCCCGTTGTGACCGATCAGGCCGAGCCGGAACCGGATCAGACCGGGGCTGCCGCGGCAGAGCAGGCCGAGCCGCCGGCGGAAGACCCCATAACCATGGAGGGAAAAGATATGCAGATAACCTTTGACAGACTGCCCGACACGCTGGAGGAGTTCAGCGCGCTGTGCAATGACCTTACAAAGCCCGAGAATACCTGCGCCCTGTTTTTGCTGGCGCTGAACCTTTACACAAAGGACAAGGCGGCGGGAGAAAAGGCCATAGACATGCTGCGGGGCCCCCGGCCCATGACAGGCATAGACTCACAGTTCATACGGGACAGGCTGAGAGATAAAAAATACCTGCCTCTGGCCTACTTCGACGGGGCCACCCCGGAGAACGACTACGGGCCAACCCAGCCGTATGTTTTAAACTTCTACCCCGACCAGCGGCCCCAGGACTGCGAGAAGGGGTATATGAGGCTGTTTTTAAAGACGGCGGGCGCAGACGACGCTGCCCGGCCCATCAAGCTCAGGCAGAAGGGGGACAACTGGTATCTCTGGGAGTATTCCAGCATACTCACAGGCATTCGCGTCCCCGCCCAAGAGGATCCCTGGGCATGAGGCGGGTAGTGCTGCTTGCGCTGTGCGCGATGCTTCTTTGCGGCTGCGCGAGGAACAACGACCTTGCGGATGCGATAGCAAGCAGCATAAGCGTATCCACCCCCCGCCCCACCATACGGCCCCTCGGTAAGCCCACGGCGGAGCCAAAGCCGGCAACAGAACCCGAAGCCGAGTCCGAGCCGGAGCCGGAGGCTTATACCGAGGAGGGGGCGCTGTATCTCGTAAGCCTTTACGGTGAGGACGAGGACGCCTTTGAGCTCAAGCTGCGCCCCGTGTTCAGCCTTTCCGATGAGGACATCGAGGAGAGCATGGAGCTTTACGGCCTTACTTATGATGACTTTTTCGCAAGCGAGGGCATTGTGGTATGCCCGAACGAGGAGGTGTTCCACACCGCCACGGTGCTCAAGGATTCCAACGCGGTGTTCGCGCTGTTAGACTGGGAAAGCGATGAGCCCTGGAATGAGCATATACTCCTGACGGCGGAGAAGTTCCTCGCCTATATGCGTATGATGGAGGAGGACGGCAATTCCCTGCTGGCAAGCGTGACCACCTTATCTGGAATGGTCACGGGGCTTGAGCAGCTATACGTGCCGTAACACAAAAAAACGCCCCTGTAAGGAGACAGACCCAAGCCGGGGACAAATGCAAAAATTCAGAAAGGAGCTATTATATGGGACTGTTTGACAAGAAATACTGCGATATATGCGGCGAAAAGATAGGGCTCTTGGGCAACCGCAAGCTGGAAGACGGCAACCTCTGCAAGGACTGCGCCAAGAAGCTGTCACCATGGTTTTCCGACAGGCGCAACAGCACCGTGGCCGAGATAAAGGAGCAGCTTGAATACCGGGAGCGCAACAAGGAGGACGTCGCCCGCTTCCACACCACGAGGACGCTGGGCAGCAGCACGCGGATACTCCTCGACGAGGACGCGCAGAAATTCATGGTTACCTATGCCCGCAACATTCAGGACGCCAACCCCGACGTGCTGGATTACTCACAGGTAACGGGCTGCCGCATCAATGTGGACGAGAGCCGCATAGAGATAGAGCGGGAGGGCCCGGACGGTAAAAAGGTAAGCTACAACCCGCCCCGCTACGAGTACAGCTATGACTTCGACGTCATAATAAGCGTCAACCACCCCTACTTCAGCGAGATGAAGTTCCGCCTCAACGACAGCTCCATAGAGCTGCACAGCCAGGGCGGGCCGGGCTTCTCCTCTAAGGCGGTGGATCCCCGCTCCAACATGGAGTACCTCTCATACGAAAAGCTCGGCCAGGAGATAGTGGAGGCGCTTACCAGCGTGCGCCAAACCGTGCGCGATAACATAGCCGCCGCAAAGGCCCCCAGGCAGGCCGTGATATGCCCCTGCTGCGGCGCGAGCACCTTCCCGGACGCCTCCGGCTGCTGCGAATACTGCGGAAGCCCGGTAAAGTAGGGGCGATATGGCAAAGCGGAAGCGGCCTATGCTCAAATGGATAATAATACTCGCCGCCATAGCCCTGCTGGCAGCCTTAGGCGCGCTGGCCTTCCGCCATTTCGTGACCGACCGGATAATGGACAAGGACGGTATGGAGAACCCGAACTATGTGCAGCAGCTTGACGGCCTGAGCTACGACATGGCGGAGCAGGCGGAAGACCTTTGCGCCCCCTGGAGCAGCGATGAGGGCTACGCTGTGGCAATAGACGGCGAGACACTGACCCTCAGTGAAAACGGCGGGGAGCTGTGCGCCAAGGAATACTGCGCCATCTCCGATGGCATATACCGCATATACGCCATGGACGGCGGAAGCTTCGGCGAGTTCGACTATTTCGACTACGCCCCCGGCGTTCTGACCGGTTACATTGGCAGTGACACGGACAACCCGGTGTATGTGGAGTTTTCCCACCGATAAAGCCGAGCCAATCGAAAAAGCCCGCATTGCGGGCTTTTTTATATGTGCCGGATCTGAACTGATCCTCCGTCGCCCCCATATGGGAAGGGCGCGAAGCGGCGCTGCTGCTCGCGGTGGGCTTTCTGCCTCAGAGCGCGGACGCGCTCGCCCGCGTTTTGGGTATTTACCATATAACTGGGGGATTGCTTATTTATACAAACGGGATAGTGCCTAATACGACCTCGGTTTCAGCGTCAACAACACAACGGATATTCTCAAAAATAACAACAATATCGCTGCTGTCAATTAGTTCCCTCATACCATCTTCGCAATAAACAGCTTTCAACCATTCCTCGCCAAGTAAAACAGCTTTTTTCATTTCGCCAGTTTCATAGCCCAGGTTTTCTGAAAAAATTGTGCAATTCTGAATGATGTTGTCATTTACCTCTGCTGGTATAGCGTTTGGAAAATCGTCCTGCATTGATGAAGTATACATTTTCGGTTCATTGGCAGCTATGTTGTTGCAGCCAGCCAAGGCCAACGCAAAAATGAACGTTAAAGCGAACGCTATCAGCCTTTTCATACAGTCGCCCTCCTATCTTTGAGTAATTTTATTAAGCTGCTAAGTTTATTATAGCAAGGATTTATGAACATTTCTACCTGTCGGGTTTTATGCGAGAGGTAAAGCCCGAGAAAACTCGCAGAAGTGGCAAAGGCCACTTTCGCGAAAGCTATAAGCTATGTACATACAGCGCCCGTATGGCGTTGAGCACGGCAAGGACCATTACGCCCACATCGGCGAATATTGCCGCCCACATGTTGGCTATGCCCAGCGCGCCAAGTATCAGGCAGAGCGCCTTTACGCCAAGGGCAAACGCTATATTCTGGTAGACTATGCCGATGCATTTTCTGGATATCTTTATGGCCTTGGATATCTTCATGGGGTCGTCGTCCATAAGGACTATGTCGGCGGCCTCTATGGCGGCGTCTGAACCCATAGCGCCCATGGCTATGCCTATATCCGCCCGGGAGAGTACAGGGGCGTCGTTTATGCCGTCCCCCACGAAGGCCAGCTTGCCTTTCCTGCCGGTTTCGGCAAGCAGCTTTTCTACCTCTGCAACCTTATCTGCCGGCAGCAGGTCGCTGCGGTACTGGTCTACCCCGAGCTTTTTGGCCATGTACTCCGCAACGCGGCCAATATCGCCCGTGAGCATGACGGTCTTTTTCACGCCTATCTTCTTCAGCTCGGCTATGGCCGCCCTGGAGGTGGGCTTTTCAACGTCGGATATAACTACGTGGCCGGCGTACTTGCCGTCTATGGCAATGTGTATTATGGTGCCTGAGCTGTGGCAGTCTATGTAATCTACGCCCATGCGTTTCATGAGCTTGCCGTTGCCCGCGGCCACCTCTGCGCCGTCCACCCTTGCGATGACGCCGCTGCCGCTTATCTCCTGTATGCCGGTGACCCGGTCGCGCTCTATTTCCCTGCCGTAGGCCTTTTGCAGGCTCTTGCTGATGGGATGGGAGGAGGCGCACTCCGCAAGCGCCGCGAGCTCAATAAGCTTTTCCTCCGGTATAGTGTTGTGGTGTATCCCGCTCACCTCGAACACGCCCCGGGTGAGCGTGCCGGTCTTGTCGAATACCACTATGCTGGTCTGGGACAGGGCCTCAAGGTAGTTGGAACCCTTTATCAGCACCCCCTCCTTGCTGGCACCGCCCAATCCGGCGAAGAAGCTCAGCGGAATGCTTATCACCAGCGCGCAGGGGCAGCTGATTACCAGGAAGGTCAATGCCCGGTATACCCATATTTCCCAGCCGCCCGGCATGCCCATCATGAGGTTTATAACGGGGGGCAGTATGGCGAGGGCCAATGCGCTGTAGCATACGGCAGGGGTATACGCCCGGGCGAACCTGGATATGAAGTTCTCGGAGCGGGATTTATGTGAGCTGGAATTCTCCATAAGCTCCAGTATTTTGGATACGGTGGATTCGCCGAAGGCCTTGGTGGTGCGAACCTTCAGCACGCCGGTCAGGTTGATGCAGCCGCTTATTATATCGTCCCCCGCCTTTACGTCCCGCGGGCGGCTCTCGCCGGTGAGGGCCGCGGTATCGAGGGAGGAGGCGCCCTCTATGACTTGGCCGTCAATTGGCACCTTTTCACCGGGCTGCACTACTATCACGCTGCCGGCAGGGATCTGGTCCGGATCTACCTGCTCAAGAGAGCCGTCCCTTTCGATATTGGCGTAGTCGGGACGGATATCCATCAATGCCGCGATGTTCCTGCGGCTCTTGCCTACGGCGTAGCTCTGGAACAGCTCTCCTATCTGGTAGAACAGCATTACGGATACCGCCTCGGCAAAGTCGCCGGTTTTCTCGTATATGGCCAGAGCTATGGCGCCTACGGTGGCTACGGCCATGAGGAAGTTTTCATCGAAGACCTGATGGTTGATTATGCCCCGGAAGGCCTTGCGCAGTATATCGTAGCCTATGGTTATATAGCTTGCGGCGTAGAGCGCGATCCCTGCCCAGCCGCCTATTTTGAACAGCTTCACCGCCCCAAGCAGCAGGGCCGCTATGGCTATGCGGATAAGCATTTTTTTCTGTTTCCTGTTCATATGTCGCTCCCTTCGGAAAACAGCGCCCCTTTATTTTAAGGAGCGCAGAGATATTGTGAGCATTACAGATATATCTCGCAGTCCTCTTCCACCTTTTTGCAGTTATTGAGCACGCTCTTCATGACGGCATTGACATCGCTGCCTTCTGAGAATTCCACTATCATCTTCTGGGTCATGAAATTTACTACGGCCTTTTGGACGCCCTCGGTCCTGTTGGCGGCTTCCTCCATGAGGTTGGCGCAGTTGGCGCAGTCCACCTCGATGCGGTAGGTCTTCTTCACGGTACTCATTCTCCTCTCAAAATCCATATCCTAATCTAACAATTAAGTACTTGTTTAATCGTTATGAGAAAAGTATAATCTCATCAGGGCTTAAAGTCAACACAGCCGCCGGCCTACCTTCTTTTTGGGCGAAAAGTCCTTCCAAACGGAACAGGCGGCGCAAGGAGGACAATAATATAATATGTTGCAGCTTCCCCACCATCACCGCGACGACGATAAGACGGAGCACCTTGAGGCCTGCCTGCAAAGGGTAGAGCATTTCCAGACGGTATCCGAGCTTTTCCGCCAGCTTTCAGACAGCAGCAGAATACGCATATTCTGGCTTTTATGCCACTGCGAGGAGTGCGTGCTGAACATATCGGCGCTTATGGATATGTCCAGCCCTGCGGTATCCCACCACCTGAAGCAGCTCAAGACCAGCGGCCTGATAGTCAGCCGCAGAGAGGGCAAGGAGGTATGTTATAGGGCGGCGGATACGGAGCAGGCGAGGCTGCTGCACATTATGATAGAGCGCACCATGGAGATAGCCTGCCCGGAGGAGGATGCGGCGGAAGCAGCGGCGCCCCGTTCCCTGAACCCGGACGAAAAAGCCGGGCAGGACTACGGCGGCTACCCCCTGGAGCAGATAGAGACCATACACAGGGTACACGACCTGCTTACCGAGGATCTTTCCAGCAGGATCACCATCGAGGAGCTTTCCAGGCGGTTCCTCATGAACCCATCCACCATGAAGGAGCTTTTCAGGGCGGTATACGGAAGCTCCATAGCCGCCCACATAAAGGAACACCGTATGGAAAGGGCGGCGGAATTATTAAAGGATACCGACCAGAGCATGGCGGAAATAGCCAATGGGGTGGGCTACGGGAGCCAGAGCAAGTTCACCGCCCAATTCAAAAAGGCCTACGGACTGCCGCCTACCGAATACCGCAGGCTTATAAGAAAATAAAAAAGAAGCGGCGTTGAGCCGCTTCCTGCTTAAATCAATTACTTTCCGATATATTCGCAGCCCATGTATTTTACCAGCACATCGGGTACCTTCACGGTGCCGTCGGGCTGCTGGTAATTCTCCAGTATGGCGGCTACGGTGCGGCCTACGGCTACGCCGGAGCCGTTGAGGGTGTGCACAAGCTCCGGCTTGGCGCCCTTTTCCCGGCGGAAGCGTATCTGGGCGCGGCGCGCCTGGAAGTCCTCAAAGTTGGAGCAGGAGCTTATCTCCACATACCTGCCGTAGCTGGGCATCCATACCTCTATGTCGTAGGTCTTGGCGCTGGAGAAGCCCAGATCGCCTGTGGAGAGCACTACTACATGATAGGGCAGGCCGAGGCCCTGCAGCACCTTCTCGGCGTCCCGGGTCAGGGACTCCAGCTCGTTGTAGCTGTCCTCGGGCTTTGTGAACTTAACAAGCTCCACCTTGTTGAACTGATGCTGGCGGATAAGCCCCCGGGTATCCCGGCCGGCGGAGCCGGCTTCGCTGCGGAAGCAGGCGCTGTATGCGCAATACTTGATGGGCAGCGTATCGCCGTCCACTATCTCCCCCCGCAGCATGTTGGTGACGGGAACCTCGGCGGTGGGGATAAGAAAGTAATCGGTATTGGCTACCTTGAAGGCGTCCTCCTCGAATTTGGGAAGCTGGCCGGTGCCGGTCATGGAAGCCCGGTTTACCATATAGGGAGGAAATATCTCGGTATAGCCGTTGGCGGTATGGGTATCCAGATAGTAGTTGATTATGGCGCGCTCAAGGCGGGAGCCCAAGCCCCTGTATACCGTGAAGCGGGCGCCGGTGATCTTGCCTGCGGTGGCGAAATCCAGTATGCCCAAGTCCTCGCCTATGTCCCAATGCGCCTTGGGCTCGAAATCGAACCTCGTGGGCTCTGACCAGCGGCGCACCTCCACGTTGGCCTTGTCGTCCGCCCCCTCGGGCACGGACTCGTGAGGTATATTCGGCACGCTCATGAGCATGGACTGAAGCTCCTCGTCCATCTTTGCTATCTGGTCGTCCAGCTCCTTTACCCTTGCGCCCAGCTCCTTCATTTCGGCCATCAGGGCGGTGGTGTCTTCGCCCGCCTTCTTCATGGCGGGGACTTTGGCGGAGCCCTCGTTGCGCTTTGCCTTGAGCTGCTCCACCTCCTGCATCACCTCGCGGCGCTTTGCGTCCAGCTCCAAAAGGGCGGTGACGTCCGCGCCCTTATTGCGGCGCTTGCGCATGGCTTCCACCAGCGCCTCGGGATTCTGACGAATGCGTTTTATATCCAGCATTTTTCTTTCCTCCTAAATGCTAATTTCGCAAAAGTGGCTAAAGGCCACCTTTGCGAGCTTTATTCGCGTTTTGCCTCTCGCTGCGCTCGGCTTTACATACGTTCCGGCGCCTGAAGGCCCACGAGGTAAAGGCCCTTCTTTATGGTGATCCTCGCGGCGTCCGTAAGGGCCAATCGGGCGGCGGATACGCCCGCATCCTCCGTGATTATCTGGTTGCAGAAATAGAATTTGTTGAAGGCCGTGCAGACCTCCATCGTGGCGCGGGAGACGATATAAGGCTCGTTCTTTTCCGCCGCCGCCAGCACCGCCGCCGGGAAAGCCGCTATGGCCTTGGCGAGAGATGCCGTGGCGTCGTCGGCGAAGCAGGAGGGGTCCATGGCGTTAACGTCATAGCTCCCCGCCTTGCGCAGCACAGAGCAGCAGCGGGCGTGGGTGTACTGGGCGTATGGCCCCGTCTCCCCGTCAAAGTTCAGCACCTTTTTCCATGAGAAGGTCACGTCCTTTATGCGGCTGTTGTAGAGCATACTCCACACCACCGCGCCGACGCCCACCGCCGCCGCCACCTCATCCTTATCGGGCAGGTCGGGGCTCTTTTCCTCGATTATTTTGCCGGTCTTTTCCACCGCCGCGTCCAGCACGTCCTCAAGGTATACCACGTTGCCGTGGCGGGTGGAGAGGGTCCCCTCCTCCATGGATACCATGCCGAAGTTGACGTGCTCGCAGTCCTTCACCCAATCATTGCCCATGAGTTCCAGCACCTTGAAAAACTGCTTAAAGTGCAGGTTCTGCTGGTAGGCCACAACGTAGAGGGACTTTACGAAGTCGTAGGTTTTTTTCCTGTATATTGCCGCCGCAAGGTCACGGGTGGCGTAAAGGGTTGCGCCGTCGGAGCGGAGTATTATGCAGGGGGGCATATCGTATGCGGAAAGGTCTACCAAGGTCGCGCCCTTGTCAACGGTGAGCAGCCCCTTCTGGCGCAGCTCGTCTATGACTGCGCCCATCTTGTCCTCATAGAAGCTTTCGCCCGCGTAGCTGTCGAAGCGTACCCCCAGCCGGTCGTATACCTTGCCGACCTCCTTGAGGGTAAGGTCCTTGAACTGCTGCCAGAGGGTAACGGCCTCCTTGTCGCCGCTTTCGATCTTCTTGAACCAGGCCCGGGCCTCGTCGTTCATCTCGGGGTGCTTTTCCGCCTCCTCGTGGAAGCGGACATAGAGCTTTACAAGCTCCCGCACGGTGCATTGAGGCACCGGCTTGTCTCCCCATTTTTTATAGGCGACTATCATCTTGCCGAACTGGGTTCCCCAGTCCCCCAGGTGGTTTATGCCTATGGCGTTGTAGCCCAGCGCCTTGTATATCCTGTAAAGGGAGTTGCCTATGGCTGTGCTGGGCAGATGGCCTATGTGGAAGGGCTTGGCGATGTTTATGGAGGAATACTCCACGCATACGTTCCTGCCGCCGCCAAGGTCGCTGTCGCCGTAGCTGTCGCCTGCGGAAAGCACCCTATCGAGCGTATCCCGCACGAAGGCGGTCTTATCCGCGAAGAAGTTAAGGTAGCCCCCCTTGGCCTCCATGGAGGCTATGCCGTCTATGTGGCCTATGCTCCCTGCAAGCTCTGCGGCTATGGCGGGAGGGGCCTTGCGCATGGTCTTTGCGAGGCGGAAGCAGGGGAAGGCGTAGTCGCCCATGGCGGGGTCGGGAGGAGTTTCCAGCCAGTCCCTGAGCTGATCCGCTTCCAGTCCGGTCTGTGCCGCTATTGCGGCGGCAATGCGCTGCTTGTTTTCCATTATGTGAATTCTCCTGTGATTTTCTTTTTTAGCTATTCTTCTATTCGCATTATGTCGGCGCCCAGTGCGCGGAGCTTCTGCTCCAGGAATTCGTAGCCCCGGTCGATAAAGTGTATCTGGCTTATGGTGCTCTCGCCCTCGGCGGCAAGGGCGGCTATGACCAGCGCCGCGCCCGCCCTGAGGTCGCTTGCGCAAAGGGGCGCGCCGTAGAGCTTTTCCACTCCCTCCACCGTGGCCGTGCGGGAGCTTATTGAAATGCTGGCTCCCATCTTGGCAAGCTCCGGCACGTGGTTGAAGCGGTTCTCGAATATGTTTTCCATTATGAAGCTGTTGCCCTCCGCCGTGGCCAGAAGCGCCATCATGGGCTGCTGAAGGTCTGTGGGGAAGCCGGGATAGGGCAGCGTCTTTATGTTTACCGCCCGGGGCCGCTTGTCTGCGGATACCCGGATGAAGAAGTCCCGCCCGTCGTCCCCCTCCGTGACGGTCACGCCGCACTCCATGAGCTTGGCGGATATGGCCTCAAGGTGGGTGGGGATGACGTTGTTGATTATCACGTCGCCTCGGGTGGCGGCGGCGGCTATCATAAAGGTACCCGCCTCTATCTGGTCGGGTATTACGGCGTAGGTGCAGCCATGGAGCCTGCGCCCGCCCTGTATGCGGATAACGTCGGTGCCCGCGCCCTTTACGTTTGCCCCCATCATATTGAGGAAGTTGGCCACGTCCACCACATGGGGCTCCTTTGCGGCGTTGGCGATTATGGTCTGCCCCTCGGCGGCCACCGCCGCCAGCATTATGTTTATGGTGGCGCCCACGCTCACCACGTCCAGATATATCTCCGCGCCCCTGAGCCTATCCGCCCTTGCCTTTACGGAGCCGCCCTGTATCACTATATCCGCGCCCAGCGCCCGCATTCCCTTTATGTGCTGGTCTATGGGCCGCTGGCCTATGGCGCAGCCGCCGGGGAGGGCTATCTCCGCCTTCTTATACCGGCCCAGCAGCGCCCCTAAAAGATAGTATGAGGCGCGCATGGAGCTGACCATTTCCCCCGTCACGCTGAAGGTGCTTATGCCGGAGGGGTCTATGCGCATACTGCCGTCCGGCGTGCGGGAAATATCCGCGCCCATGCTGGTGAGTATCTCCTCCACTATGCGCACATCCTCTATCTCGGGCAGGTTTTCCAAGAGGCAGCTTTCGCCTGAGAGTATGACGGCGGGTATTATGGCAAGGGCGGCGTTTTTCGCCCCGCTTATAGTCACCGCGCCCTCAAGGCGTTTTCCGCCGTTTATTCTGTAATACGCCATTTATGCTCCCGAAAAAAATAATTCTTTATCCAACGAGGGGATAATCCCTCTCTAACCTGATAATTATACTATGCCTGCGGTGTTTTTGGCAAGACAAACAGGACGGCAAAAAGGAGCGGCGCAGCCGCTCCCGCCGGGAGTTACTTTTCTAAGTAATATCTTGGATTGTAGGCTATGCCGTCAATCCTGAGCTCAAAGTGCAGATGTGCTTCGGTACAGCTGCCCGAGTCGCCGGCCTTGCCTATGATCTGGCCCTTGGCTACCTTATCGCCGGGAGCCACGGAGAACCGGCTCAGGTGGGCGTAGCGGGTGACGAACCCTTCGCCGTGGTCTATCTCTATGATGTTGCCGTAGCCGCCCCGATTTATGGCGCAGACCACGGTGCCTCCCTCGCTGGACAGCACCGGGTCTCCGGTCTTTGCGGCGTAGTCCAAGCCGAGATGCAGCACGCCGTCCCTTTGCCCGTAGTTTGAAATTATCTCTCCACCGGCTACGGGGGAAGCAAAGCTGAGCGCCTCGGGCTTTCTGCCCTCCTTGCCCTCGTGCCTGCCCGGCTCGCCGCCGCTCTTTTTATCGGTGCCCTGAAGTATTACCGTATCCTGGGGTTCTGCCGTAACTGTTTCGCTCTTGCTGCGGCTGGAGCTCTTTTCGCCGTTTATGTATACCGTATGGTTCACGGTGGTTCTGCTGCCCGCCCTGCCTAAGGTGAGGGTAATGCCGGTGCCGGCCACCAGTGTGGGGTCTTTCTCCACCTTTGAGCCGAAGGGCAGCTCCTTCGTTTCGCTGCTCGTCACAGTGGTAATGACCTTCAGAGGACTGCTTGAGGAGGTGAACTTTTCGTATACCTGGTCGTAGCTGGAAATGTCTTCGGGCTTTGCATCGGGCTGGGGCTGCATCTCTACCTCACTGTAAAGTTCGGTGGTACGGTCGCCGGATTCCGTCACCTTGCCGTCGAAGTAGCTCCTGACTTCCTCCAGCAGCGATTCCGCGGCCTCGGTGCTGGCCAGCACCGCCCTTGTCCTGCCGTCTATGACTATGGCGCAGGGCGTATACTGTTCCGGCGCCATGGCCTGCTCTGTGTCGGGGCTGTTCTCGGCCGTTGCCTCTTCAGCGTCGCTTATTCCGTAAGCTTTAGGCTGGGCAAGCTGTTCCCCCACATTGCTTTCGGACAGTATGGAGGTGCCGTTGTAGCATTCCGGCGGCAGAAGCGAGGAACCCTTGGCGATGCCAAAGGCAAGGGCTGTTACCGGCAGCGCAATCAGCAGCAGCGGGAGCAGCCTGTCCCACTTCTTTTTTGGATCCTCGGTTATCTCGTACAGCCTGCCCGTTTCCTCATCCCATATGTACTTGCCGAAAAAGCCGTCGTCCCCCCCGCCGGCGTGCTCCGCCGCCTCTTCAACCGCCTGATCTATCATTTCGGCTTCCACGGGTATTTCCGACTCGTTATTTTCTTCAGTTAAGATGTCTTTTTCTTCTTCCATGGCGGTATTATACCCTATTTCGCCATATACCGCAATCAGGGCAGGGGCACGGTAGCCTCGGTTTTGCCCTTGGGGTATTCGCAGGAATCGTAATAGGGGGAGTAGGTGTAGATGTATATATCGCTGTCCCTGAAGTCCAGTATGCGCATGTATCCGCCTCCGCCGGCCTTGCTGCCCTGGAAGTTGGAGAGAATGGCGTATACCGTCCTGTCCGGATCGCCGTCGCCGTCGTCGTCAAGCTGCACGTTTTTGTAGGAGATATCCCGGCAGTGGCCGCACAGCACCAGAAAAACGTTGGGGTTGGCCTTTACTATCTTTTCGAATATGGCCTTTCCCTGGGTGGTATAGGAAGCGCTCTTTTTAAGGTAGCTGTGGGTGATTATTATGGCGTCCCTGCTGCTGTATTGCCGCAATACTCCGTTTATCCAGTTTACCTCGTCTTCACTGGGTCCCTTGTTGGAGAAGGCTATGCCCATGAATATGTAGTCCCGGCCGTTTGCTGAAAAAAGCTCGTAGCGGCTGCCGGTATCGCCGTATTCCTGAGACATGGAGGCGGGGCGGAGGCTGAGCACGTATTTCAGGAAGTTGGCGTAGTTCATTCTATAGCCTATATCGTGGTTGCCGCATACCGTCAGGAAGGGAATGGAGGCGCTGCTGAGTATGTCCATGGATTCCCTGGCCTGCCGCCACTGGTCCTCGGAGCTCCAGCTGCCTACCACGTCGCCGGTATGGAAAACAAAGCGTATATCCAGAGCCTCCCTGTTGTCGGCTATCCACTGGGTCATGCCGTCGAAGATGGGCTTGTAGGCATTGTGATAGTTCTGGGTATCGCTGAGCCATGCTATGGTGAAGGCCTGTGCTTCTGAGAACAAAAGCGCAATGCACAGCACAAATGGGGCCAGTAAGCGTCTTACCCTAAACATCAAAAAGTCACTCCTTAAAATATATGAGACTTTCGAAAAAGTGGCTGAACGCCACTTTTTCGAGCTTTTACGGGTTTTGCCTCTCGCATTAGCTCCCGGGCGGCAAAACCCGCAAAGTACGAAAACCTCTGGGTTTTCATCCGTTCTGACGCACATGTCGTCAGAGCCGGATTGAATATAAGGGGCTGCGGCCCCTTATCAACCCCGGGATTTTCGACAGACTGGTATATATAAGCGTAATGCAATAAGCTTTATTTGAGCCTGAGCCGGAGGTCGTCTCCCTCCAGCCGCAGCACCATGGTCTCCCGGGGCGCTACGAGGCGGGAAAAGAATCTGTCTCCGTAGCTTGCGAGAATGTCGTCAAGGCTCCTGTTGGTGGCCCAAAGGGTGGCTTTCCTGGCGCTCTGCCGCTCGTTGAGGATGGAAAAAAGCGTCTCCCGGGTGACGGAGTTTATCATGGGCTCTGTGCCCAGGTCGTCTATTATCATGAGATCAGGGCCGAGGATGTCCGGACTTTCGCCCCTGCCCCGTATGCTCTCCATAAAGGCGTTGATGAGGTTGTAGGCGGAGGCCTTGTATACGTCGTAGCCCCTGGAGGATACCTCCAAAGCTATGGCGTTTAGCAGGTAGCTCTTGCCGAGGCCTGTGCCGCCCATGAGCAGTATCCCCATAGGGTCGCACTTTGGGAAGGCCATTGCGTACCCCTCGCACAGCTCCTTTGCCTTCAGGGCGATGCGCTTCTGGCGGTCGCACGGGTATATGTCGGAGCGAAACATTGCGAAACTCTGTTGCGTATCGATACCCGATGTGGCGTACATTTCTTCCAGAATGCGGGCTTTCATGCAGGGACAGAGCTTTTTCACCGTATCCCCCACATAACCGGTATCATTACAGGCTTTACAGCGATAGTGTGGCAGCATATGGTCTGGCGGCAAACCGGCCGAAAGAAGCAAATTCAGCTCTTCTTTGTCCAGCTGCTCAACTTTATTGCGAAGCTCAGACGAGTCCTCCCCCCGCATTATCATAAGGCCTGTGTCGAAGGCCAGACGGCGGCGCTGGTCGGCTATTTCCCTGAGCCTCGGTATGGCCGTACATGCGGCCTCCCGGCGCTCCCTGGCCTCCCGCTCCGCCCTTTCGCGGCTCATTCTGTATTCGTATATCAGCTCCGGCGTAGGCTTCATTTTTTGTCCTCCTCGTCCTCCAAGAGGGTTATTCCGATGCTCTTTAGATCCTCGTCGGAGTATTTGCGCTGGCCGTAGTTCATAAAGTAAGAGGATTGCTGCTTTTTGCCGCCCTCTGCGGCGGGCTGCTTTTCCAACTCCTCTATGGCCTTCCTGGCCTGCTGCAGAGTGGTAACGCCCTTTTCGTGCAGCTGCTCTATGAGCCGGCGGGTCCTGTCGAAGGGGTGGCTGTAGCCTGCTGAGCGTTCAGCTGCCAGCAGCACCGCCTCAGGCTGCATGTGCCAGGATACCGTCCATGTGCTTACCGCTTCCTTTTCCCTGCGCCCCGGCGCGCCCTTTAGCCCGGCGCGGGAATAAATCTCCCGGGCAAGTTCCTCGGTGAGGGCGGCGGACTTAATGGCCTCCTGCACCCCTCCCTCCATGCGCATGCCCTCCAGTATGGCGTTCAGGTATGCGAAGGTGGGCTTATCTGAAGAGGTCATGGCGGGGCAGGCGGAAAGTATCTCGTCCAGCGTCATGCCCCATTCCTCGGTCCATTTCTTATACAGGGCAAGCTCATCCTCAGTGGCCATGCGTCCCTTGCGCCAGCGGGCAAGTATGGCCTTTGCGCCGCCCTGAAGCTCGGTGTCCAGCTTTATGCGCTGCTCCGCGTCTGCGGCGGTAAGCACCCCTTCCTTGGCCCATTCCCGGGCCATCTTGTCCATGAACTGTATCTTGACGGAGGGCCCCTTCAGCTCCATGCAGCGGCGTACAAGCATTACTGCCGCCGCCTCCTCCAGGCCGAATACCTCTATCCAATCGTATATCTTTGAAAGCTCGCCGGGGGTGAGCACCCGCGCCCCGCATACCTGACGAAGCGCCGAAACGAGCGGGGCGTACTTGCGGGTGCCGCCGGTGACGGGCCCTGCCTGAACGGATAAATATTCAACGCTTAACGGCTCCTGCTCCACTATGCGCAGCAGGCCCATGTCCTGCCAGTATAAGAAGGCCTCCACCGCCTTGGCGCTGTCGATGCCGAGGGACGCGCAGAGGTCGGCGTTTTCCAGCCTCCGGCAGCCGCACTGCATAAGGCCGAAAAGGTATACCTTGCAGTATAGCTCGGGTGCCTTGGGCATGTACTCCAGTATGAAGATGTTCTGCACAGAGGTACAGCCCATCAGGGCCGCACCCTGCTCAAAGCCGCAGCGTATCATTTATGGCGCCTTTCGTGAGTGTATTTTATAAAAACAGTATTTATACAGCATTTCTGCCGGTTAATTCATCTGTATGTGCGTATATGGTATGTTACATTACTTTGCTCTTATCTTGCAGGTGAAATCATTGGTGGTCATCTTATACAGGCATACGGCATCCGCCATACTGGCGGTGAAGGGCGCCTCTATGCCCGCCTGATGCTTCATTATCCTGTTCAGGGCGTATATTTTTTCTTCCGTATACTCTATGAACTCCACATTGCCGGTACCTATGACGCTGGCGAAGGTGTAGCCATAGGCGCAGGGGTTCGCGTCTTCAACAAGCTCGCCCCGGCCGTCCAGCTCGAGGCATACCGTGGGGTTCTTTTTTAGTATTTCCAGCTTGCGGCCCTCTTTGGCGCTGTGAAAGTAGAAGGTCAGCGCGCCGTCCGCGTACTCATAGCCGTAGTTCAGCGGCACTATGTAGGGGACGCCGCCGTCTATCATGGCGAGGCGGCAGACCTTGCATTCGGATACCAGGTCCAATATGGTGTGGATGTCGGTGATCTCTCTGTCCTTGCGGCGCATTGCCTGTTCCTCCGTATATTTTTATTATGCCGGTTTTTCGCTTAAATTCAAAACACAGGGAGCGAGCTGGCTCGCCCCCTGTGGAAAAAGCATCGTTTTACTTCTTTACGTCGTTATCGTTGAATGGGTCGCCGCACTGGGGGCAGAACTTGGGCGGGTTCTTGGGGTCATTGGGCTCCCAGCCGCACTTGTCGCACTTGTAAAGAGGTGCGGAGTCGGGCTTCTTGGCGCCGCACTCCATGCAGAACTTGCCCTTGTTCACCGCGCCGCAGTTGGTGCAGGTCCAGCCTTCAGCCTTGGGCTGGGGCTTGCCGCACTCCATGCAGAACTTGCCGGTGTTCACCGCGCCGCACTCGCACTTCCAACCGTTGGCTGCGGGCGCCGCAGGGGCCGGCTGCTGGGCTGGCTGCTGAACGGGCTGCTGATACTGCTGTTGCTGCTGACCCATCTGGAACAGGTTTCCTACGTTGCCGCCCATGCCCTGAGCCATGTTGATGCCGGCGAAGGCTGCGAATGCGCCTGCACCCTCGTTTTTGGCAGCATTCTGCATTGCCGCGCCCTGGGAGCTTGCCAGATATGCAGCCGCCATAGTGGGATCCCTGAGGGCTGCGCTCTGCTGCAATTCTTTGATGCGCTGCTCGTCCTCGTCGCTGGCCTTGATGGAGCTGATGCCAAGGGAGACCATCTCGATGCCGCGGAGATCGCGCCACTTTGCGGAAAGCTCTTCGTTCAGGCACTGGGCCAGCTCTGTGGTGTGGCCGGGGAGGGAGCTGTACTTTATGCCCATGTCGCTTATGCGGGCGAAGGCGGGCTGGAGCGCCGTCATCATCTCGGAGCGCATCTGTCCATCTATGCGGTCCCGGGTGTAGCTGTCGGTGACGTTGCTGCATACGTTCTTGTAGAACAGCATGGGGTTGGTTATCTTATAGGAATATTCGCCGAAGCACTTTACGGATACCTCAAGCTCCAGCCCCGCGCCTATGTTGTTATATACCACGCGGAAGGGGACCGGGTTGGCGGTGCCGTACTTGTTGCCGATTATCTCCTTGGTGTTGAAGTAATAGATACGCTGGTCCTTCGCCGGGTTAGCGCCGAAGGTGAAGCGCTTCTTCAATAGCTCCCAGGTGGACTTGAGGTTGTCGCTAAGGTTGCCGTAGAATATGGAAGGCTCGGTGGAATTGTCCCACACGAATTCTCCCGCCTGCGCAGAGAACTCCACTATGGCGCCCTGCTCTACGATCATCATGCACTGGCCCTCGTTTACGGCGATAATGGAGCCGTTGGTGATGATGTTGTCCTCGCCCTTGGTGTTGGCGTTGCGGCTGCCCGTGCGCTTTACGCCCTTGGTCATCAGGACGTTCTCCGGCATGGAGTCGCAGTAAAAGTATTCGCGCCACTGATCGGCCAGTACGCCGCTCAGCGCGCCTATTCCTGCCTGTAAAAGACCCATGTTGTTATATATCTCCTTTCAGAATGTAGGGAAATGAAATGAGTATCCATATTTAAAGCTATTATATCACATGTCGCCGTTTTGCGCTATTAAGACTTTATAAACCTGAGGTGGCCGCAAAAAAGACAACAGTCCGCAGGACGCGAACATGAAAAAACATGATATAAGCTCTTTACAACGGCAAAATTTGATATATACTATTATTAGATGTCCTTTGAATACGGACACAGAGAAGGTCAATTCCCCGGCAAATCTTATTTTATAAAACAGGAGCGGCAAAAAAATGGAAATGATGGACGCATTGGTAAAAGCGGCACCGGAAAAAGGGCTTGTTCTGACTCAGGTACCAAAGCCTGTGCCCGGCATGGGCGAAGTGCTTATCAAGATCCACAAGACCGCTATATGCGGCACTGACGTACACATCTACAACTGGAACCAGTGGGCGCAGGAGACCATAAAGCCCCCCATGGTGATAGGCCACGAGTACGTGGGCGAGATAGCGGAGCTGGGCCCCGGCGTAACGGCCTACCACGTAGGCCAGATAGTATCCGGCGAAGGCCATATTGTATGCGGCCACTGCCGCAACTGCCGTGCCGGCAACGGTCAGTACTGCCGCCACACAAAGGGCGTGGGCGTGAACCGTGACGGCGCGTTTGCGGAATACCTCTGCATACCGGCAAGCAATGTGGTGCCCATACCGGATGGTATCCCGGAGGACGTGGTATCCTTCTTTGACGCGCTGGGCAATGCCACACATACCGCCCTCATGTTCGACGTGATAGGCGAGGACGTGCTCATCACCGGCGCAGGCCCCATAGGCATGATGGCTACCGCCATCTGCAGGCGCAATGGCGCACGCAGCGTAGTGGTCACCGACGTGAACGACTACCGGCTGGAGATGGCAAGGAAGATGGGCGCCACAGCCACGGTGAACGTAGCGCACGACAAGCTGGAGAGCATATTCGGGCCCCAGCACATGGTAGAGGGCTTTGACGTAGGCCTGGAGATGAGCGGCAACGTAGCGGCCCTGAACACCATGATAGACAACATGCGCAACGGCGGCAAGATCGCCCTTCTGGGCATACACCCCGGCAACATAGAGATAAACATAAACAAGGTCATCTGGAACAGCCTGACCCTTCAGGGCGTATACGGCCGCAAGATGTACGAGACCTGGTACAAGATGATAACCATGGTGGAGGGCGGCCTTGACATGACTCCCATGATCACCCACCGCTTCAACTATCGCGATTTCGACAAGGGCTTCGAGGCCATGAACAGCGGCAGGAGCGGCAAGGTAGTGCTTGACTGGACAAAGTAAGGGAATCCCGCAATAAAAAATAACATAGAAAGGAACAGCATATGAAATCCGCACTTAAGCATTACGGCGAGATGCTGGAGAGCATCAGGGAATCCGGCACCTATAAGAACGAACGCATAATCACTACCCCCCAGAAGGCGCGCATAGACACCACCGAGGCGAAGAACGTGCTGAACATGTGCGCGAACAACTACCTTGGCCTTTCCGACAGCAAGGAGCTTATCGAGGCCGCAAAGGCCAGCTATGACAAATGGGGCTTCGGCCTCTCCTCCGTGCGCTTCATCTGCGGCACCCAGGGGCTGCACAAGGAGCTGGAGCATAAGATAGCCAACTTTGTAAAGATGGACGACTGCATACTGTACTCCTCCTGCTTCGATGCAAACGGAGGCCTGTTCGAGACCCTGCTGGGTCCCGAGGACGCCGTGATATCCGACGAGCTGAACCACGCCTCCATAATAGACGGCGTGCGGCTCTGCAAGGCCAAGAGGTATCGCTATAAGAACAACAATATGGAAGACCTTCGCGCCCAGCTTCAGGACGCAAAGGATTCCGGCTGCAAGATAAAGCTCATCGCCACCGACGGCGTGTTCTCCATGGACGGCTACATAGCCAACCTCAAGGGCATATGCGACCTGGCCGATGAGTTTGACGCGCTGGTAATGGTGGACGACAGCCACGCAGTAGGCTTCATGGGCGAGCACGGCCGGGGCACCGCCGAGTATTGCGGAGTTGAAGGCCGGGTGGATATCATCACCGGTACCCTGGGCAAGGCTCTGGGCGGGGCTTCCGGCGGCTACACCGCCGCAAGGCAGGAGATAGTGGACCTGCTCCGCCAGCGCAGCCGTCCATACCTCTTTTCAAATACCGTTGCCCCCGCTATCTGCGCCGCGGCCTGCAAGACCATCGATATGCTGACCGAGAGCACCGCCCTCCGGGACAAGGTACACGAAAATGCCCGCTACTTCCGCGCCGAGATGGAAAAGTGCGGCTTCGACCTGCTGCCCGGCGAGCATCCCATAGTGCCCGTAATGCTCTATGACCCCAAGGTAGCCAACGAGTTTGCCGCCCGAATGCTCAAGAAGGGCGTATACGTGGTAGGCTTCTGCTATCCCGTGGTGCCCAAGGGCAGGGACCGCATACGTACCCAGATCTCCGCCGGCCATACCAAGGAGGATCTTGACTTCGCGGTCAAGTGCTTCAGGGAAGTCAAGGAAGAGATGGGCCTGTAACCTGTAAAAGCAAAGGAAGGAGCTTTCGCTCCTTCTTTTTTATTCGAACAGCCTTTTAAGGCTCTCGGAGTAGGGCGGGCGGAGTATGCCCTTTTCGGTTATGATGGCGGTTATGAGCGAATTGTCGGTCACGTCGAAGGCGGGGTTGTAGCACTTTACGCCCTGCGGCGCCACGGGCTCCGCGAAGAATCTGCTCCGGATCTCTTCCCCGTCCCGGAGCTCGATATTTATGTCCTCCCCTGTGGTGCAGCTCATATCTATGGTGGAGGTAGGGCCCAGCACGTAGAAGGGTATGCCGTAGTGCTTTGCAAGTATGGCTACGCCGCTGGTGCCTATTTTGTTTGCTGTGTCGCCGTTGGCGGCTACCCTGTCGCAGCCCACCATGCAGCACTGCACCCAGCCGTTTTTCATGACTATTGACGCCATGCTGTCGCATATAAGGGTGACGTCCACGCCGGCGCTGTACAGCTCAAAGCTCGTAAGCCGGGCGCCCTGCAGGAGGGGCCTGGTCTCGTCCGCGAATACCCTTATGTCCATGCCCCGCTCCTTTGCAAGGAACAGCGGCCCCTGCCCCGTGCCGTAGCGGGAGGTGGCCAGCGGCCCGGCGTTGCAGTGGGTCAGCACCCCGTCCCCATCGTGAAGGAGGGAAAGGCCGTATTCGGATATTTTGCGGCACATCTCCATATCCTCGCTGTGTATGGCAAGGCACTCCCGCTTCAGCGCCGAAAGCACCGCCTCCACAGGCATATCCCGGTGATCCTCAGCGGCGTCCAGCATACGGTTGAGGGCCCAGCTGAGGTTTACCGCCGTAGGGCGGGAGCCGTTGAGATAGCGGCAGTCCTCCACCCAGTGGTCGTAGAAATCGTCGAAGGAATCGTGGGGGGCCTGAAGGGCCAGGCAGTAGGCGCAGTAGCCCGCGCATATGCCTATTGCCGGGGCGCCGCGCACGCGGAGCATGGCTATCGCCTCGAACATCTCCTCTCTTGTGGTAAGCGCTATGTATTCCAGCCTGTTGGGCAGCAGCGTCTGATCGATTATCACCACCGAGCGCCCGTCGTCGGAAAGCTTTATGTTATCTGTATGAGTGACTTCTTCCAGAGGGGTATCCATGGCAGGGGCTCCTTTCGCGTGTTTACACAAATTATAATACCTACATCCGCCAAACATTGTCAACAGGCTGTGAAGTTGGGCAAAACAGCTTGAATAATCGGCGTGGGCTGGTCTATAATACAAAGTTGTGAAGGCTTTGCCTTTTCAATAAGAAAAAACTATGGGAAAGAGATGTAAAAGCAAATGACCAAGGTTGATATTTTTTCGGGTTTCCTGGGCGCTGGCAAGACCACCCTTATAAAGAAGCTCATAGCCGAGGCCTACAAGGGCGAAAGGCTGGTGCTCATAGAGAACGAATTCGGCGAGATAGGCATAGACGGCGGCTTCATGCAGGACGCCGGGATAGAAGTTACCGAGATGAACTCCGGCTGCATCTGCTGCAGCCTGGTAGGCGACTTCGGCAAGGCGCTCAGGAAGGTTGTGGACGAGTACGCCCCCGACCGCATACTTATAGAGCCCTCCGGCGTGGGCAAGCTCAGCGACGTTATACGGGCGGTGCAGAACGTAGGCTCTGACGCCCTGCAGCTCAACAGCTTTACGGCCGTTGTGGATGCAAACAAGTGCAAGATGTACATGAAGAACTTCGGGGAGTTCTTCAACGACCAGGTAGAGCACGCCAACGCAATTATACTCAGCCGCACCGGCGAGATAAGCCCGGATAAGCTGAATACCGATATAGCCCTTCTCCGGGAGCACAACCCGAATGCCTCGCTTATAGTCACCCCCTGGAGCGAGCTGACAGGCGCCCAGATACTGGAGGCCATGGAAAAGCGCAATACCCTTGAGGCAGAGCTTGAGCTTCTCAGGGAGGAGAGCCGGCATGAGCATCACCACCATGAGGATGACGACGATGAGCACGAGTGCTGCGGACATCACCATCACGACGATGACGACGATGACGACGATGAGTGCTGCTGCGGCCATCACCATCACGACGATGACGATGAGCACGAGTGCTGCGGGCATCACCATCATGACGGCGAAGAGCATGAGCATAATCACCATCACGACGGCGGGGAGTGCGACGATCCCGAATGTGAGTGCCATCATCACCATCACCATGCCGACGAGGTGTTTACCAGCTGGGGAGTGGAGACTCCCAAGACCTTTACCATGGACGAACTCAAGGCAGACCTTGCGGCGCTGGACGATGGGGAGAAGTACGGCGCCGTGCTGCGCGCCAAGGGCATAGTAAAGGGCGAGGACTGCTGGATACACTTCGACTACGTGCCCGGCGAGAGCAATATACGCACAGGCTCCGCTTCCGTTATGGGCCGCCTCTGCGTCATAGGCTCCAAGCTCAACGAGCATGAGCTTTCCGAGCTGTTCGGCGTCTGATGAAGGGAACGTAAGCGCTTTATGAAGGAGATCCCAGTATACATGTTCACCGGCTTCCTGGAGGGGGGCAAGACCCGCTTTATGCAGGAGACGTTGGAGGACGAAAGGTTCAATTCCGGCGAAAGGACGCTGCTTTTGCAGTGCGAGGAGGGCATTGAGGAGCTGGACCCCTCAAGGTTCCCTGGCGGCGGAAAGAACATACTGATACAGGAGATAGATTCCCCGGAGCAGATAAATGCCGATTACCTGAACGAGCTGGCGAAAAAAGCAAAGGCCGAGCGGGTGCTCATAGAGTACAACGGCATGTGGAACCTGAACGACCTTGCTCAGGCCATGCCGGAAAACTGGATAGTCTATCAGGAGTTCATGTTCGCGGACGCCCGGTGCTTCCTCAGCTACAACGCCAACATGAGGAGCCTTATGGTGGACAAGCTGATGACAGCCGAGCTCATAGTGCTCAACCGCGCCACGCCGGACCTTGACAAGATGGAGATACACAAGGTAATCCGCGGCGTGTCCCGCCGTGTGAACATCGCCTACGAGTACCCTGACGGGAGGGTAGAGTACGACGAGATAGAAGACCCCCTGCCCTTCGACGTGAACGCCGACCCCATAGTAATAGAGGACAGCGACTACGCCCTGTGGTACAGGGACATGTCCGAGGAGATGGAAAAGTATTCGGGAAAGACGGTGCGCTTCAAGGCCCTCATAGCCAAAAACGCCAAAATGCCCGACAACATGTTCGTGGCGGGCCGTCACGTCATGACCTGCTGCGTGCAGGACATACAGTACAGCGGCCTCGTATGCAAGTGGCTGGACGCAAACAAGCTGAAGAACCGCACCTGGGGCACGGTGACTGCAAAGATAGAGCTGCGCTTCAGCAAGTTTTACGGGCGCAAGGGCCCGGTACTAAACATAATCTCAGTGGAGCCCGCCGAAAAGCCCGAGCAGGAGGTCGCAACTTTTTATTGATGAAGTACAAAATAAATATCCCACGGCGCAGCCGTGGGATATTTATTTTATTGCCTATATTTTTCCAGCCTTTTCCCTGCCCACAGAGCCAGCGCCAGCTTGGCGAGGTCGGGCAGTATGAAGGGAAATACGCACTTGGAGAGGGCGGCAAGAAGCGTTATGGGCCCCTTCGTGTCGCCGTAAACCTTTACGAACCAGAGGGTGCCGAAGGCATAGCAGGCCAGCAGGCCGAGGAACAGCGCCAGCGCCTTAGCCCAAAGCCCCGCCTTATTGCGGCAGAGCAGGCCATAGATGGGGCATATGAGCAGAAAGCCAACTATGTAGCCGCCGGTGGGCCCGAGAAGCGCCCCCATGCCGCCGTTAAAGCCGGAAAACACCGGCGCGCCCATAGCGCCCAGCAGTATGTACAGCCCTATGGCTATGGCCCCGTCCCTTGCGCCCAGAAGCAGGAGCGTCAGGAAAACGCCGAAGGTCTGCATGGTGAAGGGGGGCTGAGTGGGTATCGACAGCCATGCGCAGGGGGCGAGAAGGGCCGCGCAGAGGGCGATGCGTGTCATGCGTTTTGTAGTCATACGGTAAGTGTTATCTCCTCAGTTTTAAAGAAATAAGCCGGGCAAGATCCTCCGCGCTGCCGGAAAACAGTTCCCCGGCGTCCTCATAGAGCTGCCGCCGCTGTGCGAATATCTCCCGGAGCCTGCCCGTTCCGCCAGAAAGGAGCGGCCTGTCTGCGGCGTCTATATCCGCCACGGTTTCTTCGATATCGCGGAATATCCAGATTATATCACCGGTGCGGCGCATGAATTGTATATTCTCACCTTGGCACACTATGCCGCCCCCCGTGGAGACTATGCCGCAGGGCTGGTTTTCCAAGGAAAACAGGGCTTTTTGCTCCATCTTTCTAAAATGCGCCTCGCCGTATTCCTTAAAAATTTCGGGTATCGTCATTCCGGAACTACGCTGAATGATTTCGTCGATATCGTAAAAGGGCAGCTTCAGCGCCTCCGCCGCGGCGCGGCCCTTGGTGGTCTTGCCGCAGCCCATCATGCCAATGAGGTATATCATAGCTCCTCCATGCAGTTCAATATTCCCAAACACAGCGCCGCCTCCGCCGCAGCCAGGCCCCGGAGGGCTATGCAGCTGTCATGCCTGCCTCCTACAGTTATCCGGGCGTTTTGCAGCTCCCGCAGGTTTACCGTGTGCTGGGGCTGAGTTATGGAAGGGGTAGGCCGGAAAGCCACCCTGAGAAGCACAGGCGCGCCGTTGGCCATGCCGCCGTTTATGCCGCCGGAATTATTGCTCTCGAAGGCTATTTTGCCGTATTTTATCCTTATGCCGTCGTTGGCTTCGCTGCCATGCATATCCGCCATGCGGAAGCCCGCGCCGAATTCGACGCCCTTCACCCCGGGAACGGCGTACATTATTGAAGCTATTGAGCTTTCCAGCCCCTCCCATAGAGGGCCGCCGGTCCCTACGGGCAATCCCAGCGCGCAAAGCTCCACGCTGCCGCCCACGGAATCGCCCCGCTCCGCCGCCTCGCCTATCCTGTCCTCCATGGCCCTGCGGGCGCTTACGTCCAAAACGGGAAAGTCGGATCCTCTCAACCTGACCAGCGTATATCTGTCCACCTGCAGCGGGTCGAAGGGAGAGTCCAAAGCTCCGCCGATATCGTAATAATGCCCGCCTGCGGTCATGCCCCTTTGCATCAGCAGCTGCCGGGCCACGGCCC
>OLRV01000802.1_pt1 | contig 29805 bp, 26 predicted proteins | sample 1672421 | NCBI WGS metagenome assembly OLRV01 (sample SAMEA3136684, study PRJEB25190) | human gut metagenome | biome: human gut; feature: human-associated habitat; material: faeces | place: Austria | collected 2013
TGTTGGTACGGATGCGCGTCCAGTGCTCGCTGGGAAAATCACAATAGGTCAGCGTCTCCTCAATGCCGTCCTCGACCTTCCTGGCGGCCTCCTTCAGCTTCATGGCGCGCAGCTCAGAAACCACGGCCTTCGCCTTCTCATGGGATGCCTTCTTGCTCTCCTGCGCGTGGATCGCCTTGAGCATTTTTGCTACAATTTTGGCCTTGGATTTGGGCACAACGGAGAAAACATTGCGGTAGAAATGCACGGTGCAGCGCTGGTACTTGGCGTCCGGGAACACCTCGCCCACAGCCTCCAGCATCCCCATGCACTTGTCACCGACAACGAGCTTTACGCCGTCCAAGCCGCGTCCACGAAGCCACTGGAAGAAGCTGACCCAGCTAGCCTTGTCCTCCTTCATGCCCTCGGCAGCACCTAAAACCTCACGGAAACCGGCCTCATTCACGGCGATCGCCACCAAAACAGCAACATTTTCGTACTCTCCGCCCCAGTTGCGGCGCAGGTAGATGCCGTCCACATAGACGTATGGATAGTGGCCGCCCTGCAAGGGGCGGTTGCGCCAGTCCTCAATGTGGACGTAGGCTTTCTTGTTCAGCTCACTGATGGTAGCGGGCGAAACCTTGCTGCCCCACAACGCCTCCGTGATGTCCTCCACCCGGCGCACGGAAACGCCTGCCAGGTACATCTCGATGAGCGCCTCCTCCACGCTGCTCTCCCGGCGGCGATACCGCTCGATGATGGCAGTCTCGAAGGATACGCCCTTGAGCCGGGGTACATGGAGCGTGACGTCGCCGGAGGTCGTGGTGAGGCTGCGGTCATAGTGGCCGCTGCGGTAGCCCTGACGGACCTCGCTGCGCTCGTAGCGCGCCGCCTGCGTCAGAGACTCTGCCTCCTTTTCCAGCAGCTCGTTCAGAGTTTCCTCCACGCTGCCGCGGACCAATTCCCTGATTTGACCCTTGATAATTTCCTCGTTCAGTTGTACAATTTTCTCGGACATAGTTTGCTGTCTCCTTTCGAATGTTGTGTGGTAACTTCATTCTACCAGAGCCTGCAAGCTATGTCTCCTTTTTTGCTCTTTTCAATTTGCGCAACTTATTGTACCTTATCTTTGCTCCGCCGCCTTCAGCGTGTGCTTAACGATTAGCAGCTCGATATGCGTCCGCTCGTCGTATTCCTTCGGTACGCCGTGGATCATGATCTCCTGCATAACGGCGCCCATGATCCCGCCGACGCCGTACTTCGCACCGCCGCCCTCGCCGCGGTACAATTCCTCAATGCTTATCCGTGCCATTTCCGCACCTCCTTTGCAGCACAAACACATACCACAAAGGAGAGCGGAAGTCCAGAGAAAAATACATTACTGCTCTTGTATTTTTAGTTGTTCAGGTTCATTGAGAATTTCTTTTACGTAGTCTTCACTATTATAGCGATTATAATGCTCCTCCAACTTTTCCTTCAAGCTGAACAAGCGTTTTTCTGCTGTCCGAACCAACTGAGAATATGTGTAGGCATATACTTCTCCGTAATCCTCTTGTGTTTTACGCTTGCTGACAGTAGCGTCAATAGCATCACCAATTACAAAAGCTTTAATCTTGGGAGTGGAGTTTAGCTTATTGCCCTTAAAAATGCTATCAACGTATTCTTCAGCCTGGTTCATTTCTTTCCTTCCGATTTTGAAGCCGCCTTTTTTCAGTTCGATGATTAATATGCGATCAATGTATGCAATATCGTTCTCATCGAACTGCTCTGAACAAGTCGCTGATACGGACGAATCTGATGTAAGAACCAAATCAGGGCGTTTATCCCAGTTTATACTTGTATCTTCTTTGCGCATGCTTTCAAGAAGATCCTTCATAACAGTTGAAAGCCTTCGATTATACGTGTAGTTAAGGTTATCATATTCTATGCCAAACAGCCACTTTGCCTGAGAAACCAGCGGGTGCAAAACATGCAGTTCATCAGTGTTGGGATCGGAGCAAAGCTTTTGTATAGCATCAATCACCTTTATCCTACAGTTGATTTCATCTAACACACTCTTAATGTCAGCGACAGACCACTCATCAAGTATTCTATCAAGGTTCGTTATAGAGTCATTGGACATAACGGATAATTTTGCCAGCAAAGATAAACCATTTTCGTTACTCAAAACATTTACCAGCGAAGAAACGATTATATTCAAATCATCTGCCTCAATGTCAGGTTTTTGTTCCAAGTAAGTGTCAAAAAACCTTTTGAGATCGTAAACCGCCGGAATGGATAGATTGCGTATTGCTTCTTTGTTGATACGAACAGCTTCTGCCCTTACTTCGGTAGTTTTGCCGCGATAATACTCCACTCGGTATTTACGTATGTAACGAACTAATACTTCATATGTTTTATTGACTTTGTCCGAGCTGCGAAAACCAGACCAATCATATATAACATCGTCAATTAAGTAGTCCGCCTTAACGATGATAATATGTTTAATTGCAAATTTGCGTCTGGCATCCTCCACCCTTACGTCTCCCACAGACCAATTAGGTTTTCCGACCAGTCGGCCATTTACCCAAAAAGCAATTCCGTTATGCGCATTGGACTTTTCTCCATCTGGGATTTTGTATATCTCAATATCTATCGTCCCGTATTGCGTATCAATCGTATCTTTACGATCCGCTTGTAACGTGTTATGATATGCAACTTGAATTCCATTGACAAACACATTAAACTGAGGATCAAAAATAAACTTATAGCCAAGCGTATTAACAACCGAAGCAGTATCCGGCAGCTTCTTTGTTGCACATACGGTTATTCTTGTTCCGTTGCCTGTCTTTTCAGTCTGGCTGTGTCTCGTAATTGAAAAAGCTGCCTCTCCGCCTGATGCCAATAATTCATACGTGTTTAGCACTCCGTCTTTCCATGTTTCAATTGTATAATGGTCATCAAAGCAGATAAGCGCATGTCTGCCCACGCCGTTGCGTCCATAAGCCAAACGACGAGCTTTATTGCCATCTTCCAGGGTAAAAGTAATGTATTCGCCTTGATGCTCAACTCGGTTATAGGCAATTACCATCCAGCGACTTCGGAATTCTTCGTCCGTCATACCACTACCGTTATCTTCAATTACTATCGGCTCACCGTTTTTGCACGGGATTGAAATATCCACACGTGTAGCTCCGGCATCCCATGAATTTGCGACTATTTCAGCAAAGGCCGTAGAGTAGTCAGAAACAATCGTTGGATATGTTCTCTCAATGAAGTTGCTTTCGAATAATGCGTTATCGCTCATAGTTTATACCTCGTTTCCGTAAAAACCATTGATTAATCAGGCATACTGTAGCGCATATTAAACAATCCCAAAATACTTCTCATTCGAAGATGATATCGTCGCTAATGTCTTCCTTTTGCTTATCCTCACGCCTGAGCTTTCATTCATCCCGCAGATCCTGATAACGGCCAAGGAAGTCCTGCGTATAGATCAATAGTTTACTGGCACCATAGCATGTATTACAGGCGTTTCATCAACTATCGCTATTGATAAGCCCTTACAAAGCATACCGGCACTTATGCATTTTTGAAACTCCGAGTAAAAAGAAGTATACTTGTTATTAACGTATATCTCTTTGACGCGTGGATTTAGCGAAACGAGAAGATAACATACCCGGACTCCTTTTTCTAAAAGATACTGGAACTGACTTAGTTGCCTCAATCCGCGCTGTGGGAGAACGTTCGGAAAAGTTGCACTGCTTTCAACGGATAAAATGCTTTTGATTTCAACGATCGTATTTGTCTCTGGAAGAAACAAATCGCTCTTATACCCACTAACAATTCGCTCACGTTGAATACAGTTCCTCTTCCCTAAAAACGAAAAACGTCTGCTTTTCATATTATCTTCAACTATCCTATTTGGTGCCGTCTGATCAACGAGAATTAGATTCCGCCCTTTTTTCACCGCATATAACGCATAGCGGGTGCGTGCACCTTGTGACTTATTAGGTCGCAGGGCCACTTGGCACCCCTCAAGGTCAATAAGTTTCTCTAATCGGCAAGAAGAAGGGACATAGCACTCTATTTCTTCTGAATCCACAACAACTTTGCATATAAACCGATTCTTTTCTTCTTTTCTGAAAATTCCATAGATCAACTGCTGTTCTGGCATCGTTTTCCCTCAATCTTTATTGAGCAAGTTGTACTTTCCTGATTATTCACACAAAGAATAGATCGCCGGAACGCCTTGAGCTTCGATGATGTCCCCGATCTTTTCCAAGCCAAAAACGGCAAGGGCTCTAACGTAGATGAAAGGCGTTTCCACCCCTGGGTACAACGCTCGAATTGACTGGATTAGAGTGCTGTCATTATCAAACGATCCAACGTTGTAATTAGTTCCCAAGCTATCGCTGACTATGTATGATGCAGGATCAAATTCATCAAAATAGTTTTTTACAGCATATGCAAGTGCAAACTTAGCTGCGGCAACTGCCGAATCGAACTTCCCAGTATTTTTCAACTGATCAGCAACATCCTCTGCTCTCTTTGAAAGACGAAGATTTGTAATATCATTCATGGTGCCACCTCCATTTACTGCGGTATGATGTCCGTATGGAAAGAAGAAATCTTATCGAGCCTGTATTCTTGCTTAAGTTCACTGCCGAGCGTCAAACGAGCCGTTTGCGCGTCGATTTCACCATTGTATGCCAGTAAGACTACTTGCTCCGCCATTTTAGGCAAAGCCTTAATGACGTTTTCTTTATGAGTTTTGCTTAGACGCCCAAAAGGAGAATCCATAATCACAGGACCATTCATTGGAGCATTCTTATGAAGTGCACCAATAAGCGACAGGGCAACAATATGCTCATAGCCAGCAGATCTTTGCGGGACAATCCTGCCGGATCGGTGAACAATATCCAGACCATAGTTTTCGTTAATCTTTAATGAGGTATAATCCGGATCGCTGCAAATTAACAAGAACAATTCTGTTGCATCACGCTCTACATCCTGTTTGAGTTTATCCCTATATGCTGCGATTCCTTCCTCAAAAATAGCATGTATACCTTCGCATAATTCGGCTTTCTTAATGGCGAGCTGCAAATCTGTGTCTGTAGTAGCTGTCCTTCGGATTTTATCATTAAGCGTAGCTATCGCAGTTTCAGCCGCTTTTATTTTTTCTTTTGTCTTTATAATGCCGTCCTTTGTATTATCTATCTTCTGCAAACAGTCAGCAAGACCGTTTGTAACCTCCCTATCTCTCTGCGTCAGGTCCTCAATTTGTCCATAACGAGACAGTTCGTTTCTGATCTCTTTCAGCCGCTGTTTAGCCTGATCAATTTCAACGGTAAGAGTATTGGTCTGTTCTTCAAGCACACGAATTACTTCCATATTGCTGGAGACAATCATTGATGACAAGGATGTCTGCCGTGTTCTAAGCTCACGGATTCTGTCCACTTCCGCCTCTGTGAGACCAATGAATTCAGATTCCCACTCCCTTATTCTGGATCGAATCGAATCCTTATGATCTTCATCAACCGTCTGGCCGCAGCATTCACATTCTCCAAGATCAATCGCTCTTTTCATGTACTCCAGTAATCTTGTTACCGAATCCTGTGACGCTTTTTTCTGTTCCAAGCTGTGAAGTTCATTGTTCACTTGCTGAAGTATCTTTTCTGCCTGCTTTGAGAGCAGGCCTTTCCATGCATCCTTTGTTTGCACAATTATTGCTTGAAGGCCAGTATCCCGTTTGGCTTCTTTATCTGCAATATCTCCTTCGACAAAGTGCATTTCACTGATAAGCGATTTAACATGCTCATTTTGCTTGCCTTCATTTTCATATCTGACCTTTTGATCAAGATACCCATCCAATTCTGCTTGCAAACGATCCAGTTCGTCTTTTTGCTCCTGCATAGTTGCAGTCTCGGCTTCAATTTTTGCTGCCAAACGTTCTGTGGTTGTGTTCGACTGAGCAACCCTATTTTGCTCTTTCCTCTGTTCTGTCAGAGCCACCTCAGTATCAATGGTACCATTTGTAAGAATCGGGACTCCCAGAATAGTTTCAATTGCCTTTTTAATGGATTCACCGACATTTGTTCCTTCTGTAAGTAGCTCTTCATATTCCTGAAGCAGTTCACCATCGAAGAGAAAGAACCGAGATACGTCTTCGGGCATTATCATTTTAAGCACATGATCTCTCGCAGCACCAGAAAGAATCGAACCGTTTACATTCAAAAATGTATCCTGAACATAGTCATCGTTTCTATGTGGCACTGTCACTCCTTCTCGAAGTGTGTATTGGCGAGTCAATTCATAATGGTCCCCATCGTTATCCATATACAGAACAACTTTGATTCCGAAATTTCCGTCCTCAATACCATCGAGATTAACCATCTTTGGGATATCAATGCTTGCGCCATGCCTGTTAAGGAAATGACCAAACAACGCATAACGGAACAGGTTTAGAAGAGTAGTCTTTCCATGCCCGTTCTCTCCCCAGATAAACGTTACGCCCTTACCATCCTTAAAGTCGATAGTCTGCTCGCCTTTATACGGTCCAACATTGGTTACGGTCATCTTTGTGAAGGTAAGCATTATTCATCACCTCCAGCTTCAATAGTAATGGTTCTTAGATAGTCTTGAATAAGACCCAAAGTGCTTGTTCTCCCCGCCGTCCTGTTGTCTTGGTTCTGATACTGTGCAGTGACAATCTCTTTAATCAAGCTCGCTGGAATCTCCGGATATTTCTCCTGCCGTATCTCTTCAAGAACAGAGATTAACTCATTGACCTCGACATTACTCATCTTCGTCTTCCTCCTCTATGCCTTTGTCATTTAGAGTTCTGTAGTCAATATGGAAATCAATCGCGATATTTTTCAAATCTGTAACACAAGCTGGATTCTCTGCCCCTTCCCCAAATTGAATCGCTCTTGCAAGCTCACCTGTAATGATGGATAGTGCCTTTGTGTCTTCATCTTCCTCAATTATAGGCACGGTTATAGCGTCATAAAGATGTGCAAAGAGTTTTCCTGGAGAATTGCGGAGTATCCTTCCCCGGCGCTGAATGAATTCCCTCGGGTTTTGTGATGAAGCAAGAATCAGTGCATGAGTTGTAGAGGGAATATCCACGCCTTCATCTAAACACTTAATAGATACCAGGACTCCACCGTTTAATCCAAAGTATCGGAGAGTCTCATCGCGACTACCCATCATATCCGCGTAGTATTCGTATGCGTTAAAGCCAACTGCTCTCGCTTTGTTAAGCACTGCCTTTAACTGACTAATATTATCGCAATACACAATCCATTTTTGGCCGGTATGGTACTTTGTTTTCAAAAGATCAACGGCAAGATCAACCTTACCAGAAGCGTTCTTAACGATTCTCGCACGGCTTAAAACCAATTGCTTAAGGCGAGGATGTGCATTGAAATTGATGGACTGCCTTTCCTCTCCGCCGAGTCTAGCTACAAGCCTGGTAATTTCCTTCGTCAAAGTATTCCACTCTTCTTGTTCATCCGGGGTCAACTTAATTTTTAGCGGATTATAAAAGTACTTTGTCAACACTTTGCTTTTTATCGCGTCGTCTAGCGTAAAGGGAGGAGGAATCAGCCCGCCAAAATAATCAAAAATGGCAGCGGTGCCTTCATCGTCCCCATACCGGCGAGGAGTGGCCGATAGTCCTAAGCGGGGTCCCGTTTCAAGTTGAAGAATATTCCGTCTTTTCGGACTTCCTATTCTATGCACCTCGTCTACAACAACAAAAAGGTGATCGCCCTGATTAATCTTTCTCAGGAACTCCTGTGAACAAGCGGTATCCATAGTTGCAAGAATGATATGCTTTCCAGCGTTCGTGGGGGAAGACCACGCCTTGAGCGAATCACCTCTTTTCCACTCTGTGAAACCATCACCACATCTAAGGTAATTGACCGTAGAATCTGTCAACGTTGCAGTCAGTTCTTTATACCATTGAGTAAGCAAGTCTCTAGACGGAACAAGTACCAGAGGTATTTCATTCTTCTCAAGACTATTGTTAATTGCACACATTGCAGTGAAGGTCTTGCCGCTTCCCGTTGCATGCTCAAAAATACCACGTCTCCCATTATTAACCCATGCATCTAAGGCATTTACCTGATGTGGTCGTGGCGTCTTTCCTTTGCGAGCATGATTCGGTCTCCATCGGTCCGCGCCTGTTTCAATTACTTTTATTTCGTCGAGTGCTTCTTCCCACCGGACGCCCTCTGCTTTAGATTTTAATATTTCTTTCGAGGCAGTTGGAAAACAATAAGTTGCGATTCCCGGGACTTGCTCGTTCCAAAGCTTTTCGAAGAAATCGACAGCTCCATCGACACGTTCCTGATCCCGGTCTCCCATCCAACTGGGAAACACGTCGATGGATTCCATATTACCATCAGAAGAAAGTCCTTTGAACGTTTCATTCATTGATCCACGAAATCCGACTCGGTTTCCTTCCATATCAGCAAACAAGCCGACTTTATCATGAAACAGTCTTTTTGCATTAGGTGACGCTGCACTCGTCGGAATTGCGATTTTCACGTCTATTATTGATTCTGCTACCATGTAAGCCAACAACTTTGCTGGAGCAGAAAGATAAGGCGTTTCAAATAAACCTATCACTTCTTCATTTATGGATCGAATAAGTATTTCGTCCGTGCGGGCAGAATATCCCTCGGCGAGGGCCTTGGCATCTTCATCAGAAACATATGGTGAGCAAACAAGCCGCATCTTTCCATTATTTTCGATGAATTCTTTAAGGGCATCCCAAGCAATTATATATATCGTACTCCCGAAATAGCCAGAGATCCTATCATACCGGGAGGCTTCACGCATGCTGGGCAAATAGAACTGTTCAGCAATATCATGATCCGCCTTATTATAAGACGTAAGATATTCAATATCTCGCAGACTCATTATTGTTCTCCCATAAGATCTTCGTGCTGGATTTCAAAACGACGAAGAAGTGCCTCATAAACATATTCTGGGCGTGCACAGACAATCTTCTCGTTATTGTTGCGAGTTCCCTCTGCCACCTTGCTGCATAGAGCCGAAATGATAGTGTCTGCCTTTACCTGCATATTTGAACTGTAGGCAAAGTCCTCATGTTTGTCTGCATCCCAGAATGCGAAAACTTCATCGTCTCCATCGTGAATTAGTGCTCCAATAATAGGGGTACGCCCGTCGGAATAATCCAGCTGCCCACGCTCGCGAGGCTGCTGTCCTGGAAGTATTATTTGAAACTTGTATTCGTCTAACGCCCGACCGCCCGGAGGATTAGTGCAATTCCAAATATAAACCCTCAATCTAAGCTTACGCGGGACAAGATCCACCAACATGGGTCGTTGCGATGCATCACCATGGAAAGCAACATGATTGCCTAATCCCTCAAGAAATATGCTATTCAAATCACGCTTGCTATAGCGTTTCTTCTTTAGAGCCATTATCATCACCAACCAAAGAATGCAGTCGTTGATCCGCGCTAATTACATATTCTTCGACTAAATCAAATCCTGCGAATAGGCGCCCGAGAGATAAGGCAGCATACCCAGTCGTGCCACTACCCATCCATGGGTCAACAACGAGATCACCAACCCCCGTACATGCTTTGATATACTTCTCAGGAAGATAAATCGGCTGTGTAGCGGGATGACCATCTATACGTGCAGAGACACCACCACTAATAATATTTTTGGGTAAAGCCCCTTTCGGGTTTGGTTCAATTTTCTTATTCTTTCTAACATACGTGTTGCCGTTGCCTCGAGGCTTATACTCATATGACTCATAGGTTTTTACGCTGTGAGACTCATAGGGTCTCCGAATCGCATCAAGGTTAATTTTCCATTTCGGAGCCTTTGAAAACCACAAATTCTGCTCATAGGCATCTTGACAAGCCGCACGGAGTCCCGTTGGCACTGGATTTTCCTTAATCCATATTTCAATATCTACGCAGTGTAGGTGCCACTTTTCTTCCATAAAAACGGCTAGTTTTTCAATAATGAGCGACCTTTTCGAAGAAACCTTTGATGTTGCTTTTTCTCTGTTTGCTTTGACATTGATGACTATAAATCCATCATCGCGCAGTTTTAGGCAGCACGCATCGAGGAAAGGCGCGATCTTATCAATATAATCTGAGGATTTCCATACACCGTAATCTCTCTCGGCATTTGGATATGGGGGTGAGCCGTAAATAAGTTTTACGCTTTTATCGGGGAGGAGGCGAAGCCCCTCAACGCCATCAATATGTTTTACAACATATTTTGATTTTTCAATCTCCTGAAGCATGTTTTCACATCATCCTTCCTGCTGCTCTTCCTGCAGAAGACGAGCTGTCGCCAACCTACAGTAATCTTCGTTTGCGTCAATTCCTATCCAACGGCGCTTGTGTTTATTCGCAACCGCTGCAGTGGTTCCCGACCCGGAAAACGGATCAAGAACAATATCATTTTCATCAGTACCTGACAGGATAAAAAACTCAGCGAGTTTTTCTGGAAAACGAGCCGGATGTGCTATGCCTTGTTCTTTGCACAGCTTCATAAACAAATCGTTACTGCTCGTATTTGCAATTTCGATGACTGAACCAGGATCAGAGCCACCGTTATCTGTCCACACTTTTTCACAGTCAAAATTGTGTGTGCTCGGTCGTGTATTCTGATTTCGATTTCCTTTTCCTTGACCTTGGAGATACTTTTCCATGTCCTTGCTGTAAGGCTTTCTAATTGAATCTAAGTTAAATTTCCAGGTTTCACCTTTAGCAAGCCAAAAGCAGTACTCATGCGATTTTTTTGTCCTACCATACCCACCTCTTGAGTAAACATTAGGAGGTGTTGCCGGATTATACCAGATATAGTCCCTAACAAGATGGAAACCAGTCTGTTTACATAGTTTTAGCAGTAGTTCAAACACATAAAGATGTTGAAAACCATCTACCACTTTATCGCTAATATTTAAGATAAAACTCCCGTTTTGTTTCAAAACTCTATATATCTGCCTACCTTTTGGCATGAACCAAGCCACATAGTCGTCCGGAGAAATCGTTCCTTCTAATAGACCGTAGTCCCTTTTGTCGGCATATGGAGGTGATGTCAAAACGAAATCCACGCTTTCAGCCGGTAATTGCTTCATCACAGTTTCACAATCCCCGGTAATAAACCTGTTGACTGAATCTTCAATCTTTTTATTCTTAGCCATTTTTTCGCCTCATCTGTTGTGAAATAATCTACGAAATCCTCTATTATTCTCTTACCTAGATCTGGACTCGCACAGTTTTTATGTAAACTGTTCTTTTGCTTCTTGTTTTCTGTTGATGCAAGACGTATTGCAGAAATAAAGTTACTTACTGATCTCTAACGGGAATGCGCTATCACTGCGCTTTAATCAGAACACCAGCGCAACCACACGGCACTTGTTGATCGCTTCGTCTCCGTAAACGCTCTGCCAATCGTGGATCTGCCAATGCACGTGCTCCAAGATCTCTTTGAAATGAACGAACCAGCCCATGGGATCGTCCCATTCATAGTACTGATAGATCTGCTTGCCCACATCGTCCAACTTTGCATATTCTTCCGGCGTGATCGATTCATAGAGATCCTCAACATCGTCGGATTCATAGGCAAACACGGAGTCCTTTAGCACGATCCCATGATGCTCGTGGGCTTGTCCAGGCGGTAAACAGCCTCGCATGATGTTGACCTCAGCGGACAGGATTCTTACGAACTCATCATCCCGGCAGGTTTCATAGCGTGCCTGCAATTCAGCCGACAGATCTTCGAATCGCAGTCTCTCGCCGATCTCCTCGATCTTGTCTGCGGTCTGGCCGAAATAACTCCTTGAACCGCTCTCATACGTCATCGCAAGGCGCCGTTTCCCTTCCTTATCAAAGCCGGGATTGATGCAAACCCATTTATTGTCGATATAGGCTTCGGTATATAAGAAGTAGCTTGTTGACATGGCTCCTTGTCCCTCCTGGTTTCCAACCCGGCGTCAAGCTTGATGATCCGGGACGATTTCAACGATGTCGTCCATCGTGCAGCCCAGCGCGGAGCAGATCTTGACCAGCACTTCACTGGAAACGACAGCGCCATCTTTTCCCATTTTTGTGATGGTGGCCACGCTTACGCCCGCCGCTTCTGCCAATTCCTTCTTCTTCATTTCCCGGTCGATCAGCAGCTTGAAGAGCTTTTTATAACTTGCGGCCATTGGCTTCACCCCCGCAATATATATGATTTTGTATTATACCACATCTTTCCCGATTTCTCAACTGTATTCAGCAAAAGTACTGCGATTACATCATTTTTCGTTTTGCCGACTATGATTGTCTCTTGGGCAAAAATGACCCCAAGCAGAGGTCACGCCCGCACGCCGTATTTCTTTGTCTACTGCGACGCAAAAAATGAGCGTGGAAATATCCGAAACAGTCTTGACTTTCCGGCAGAAGAGAGCTACACTCACAAAAACATTTGGAGGTTTAGGCAATGGACGAATACATGGAGCGGCTGGCTGAGGCGCAGAGGATCGTCGAGGAGCTGCTGGACAGCAAGCAGTACGTTTTGATGGGCTGAAGCCATCGGATCTGGAGGATCGGCTTCCGGTGGTGTACGCCATCTTTGACAAGGTGGACGGCGCTTGCCTGTATGTTGGCAGAACGAAGAATCTCCGGCGGCGTCTTTACACAAATCATCTGATGGGGCCCGAATCCAATGCACGGCTGAAAAAATACCTGATTGAGGACCCGGAGCAAAAGTATATCGATACGATGGCGGCGGCAAAGTATTATTTGGTTGACCAGTGCTATTTCCAGTATCTCGCCATCCCCGACATGCGGATGCGAGGACAGATTGAAGGGTTGCTCAGCTATCTGCTGGGCGTCCGATACATACACGAAGAGCATTAAAGCAACGCTCCCGGGGAGACGGCAAATCTGCCGCATTCCACGGGAGCGTTTTCCATACGACCACATGTTTGACCACAACCGCCTCCGGAGGACGTGGAAACAGCGGAGAAAAGAGCGCCGGAGAGCAAGTTTTCCGGACTAAACAGCGCCAAATGTAGTTCATGCACATGTAACACCAGGTTCGAACGCCTTTGGGACCACGAGGCCGCTGGTTCGAGACCAGTCACTCGGACCAGAAAACCCGCTGAAATCGCGAGATTTCGGCGGGTTTTCTATGTAAGTTGTTTGAGTTTCGCGAAACGCTATTCTTTGATTATCGCGGCACAGGATTTGCGCTGCGGATTCGATCTTCCGTGGGGCTCCGTAATCGGTTTGTCAATCTTGGCTCGTCCCACTGCTGACGATCTGTGCGACGGTTTGACGGAACTCGTCCAAACCGGAAAAACCACCATACTGTTCCCGGATGCGAACGAGCTCTTGGCATTGCGGAAACGTCAGACCGTCCAGCGCAAAGAAATCTACGTCTGTTGCGGCATTTACATTGATTTTCAGCCGGGTCGAATGCTCCGAATCCCATGGAACAGGCCGAACGGGCTTGTCTGCTTCAATCCAGATGCTCTTGTAAATTGCATCGTCCAATCGACGCGCCCCACTTTGAAGCTCCGTAAGCCAGATTTCTTTTTGCGAAGCAGCCTGCTTGCAAAGCCGCACGATTTTCTCCATATCACCCTGACGACCAACACGGTAGATTTCTCCAAACATCTGCTGTGCAGCAGGATCTACGGTAACAAAGTTCGTCACTCTTGCAAAAATGTCCATCAGAATATCCCGATCAGCTTCAAAGGCATCCAGATAATTTTGAACAAAATCCGTAAACAGGGTTTCGCGGCGCCAATCCAGCTGCATCATCGCCCAAAGAATTTTCACATACAGGTTCGCTGTGGGAGAAAGGCGATCTGCGTCACAGCCAAACCTGTGGTACACCTGCGCAGGCGCGGGACTGTGCTTCAGGTCTGCACTGCGGTACATTTGATAGAAGAAGGAAGCGATCAACCCCTCGCTGGACACGGCTTGCAGCCCGTTTTTCAAATGCTCCGGCAGAAAGGCAGAGGATGTAATGTGCGCCATGTGCAGCTGCTGATAGGATGCAAAGTCCTCCGCTTCCGGCACAGCAGTCAGGTACAGAAAGCGGTTGTTCTTCACACCATGCACCCGCAATGCGCTGTCCCTGCTGCACAGCCATGCGCCAAGATCATACCCATTGTCAAAGAAGCCTTCCTTTCGCTTGCCGAGAAGCTCCTGGCTGACGATTTCCAAATGCTCCGCGAAGCCTTCCAGGAACGCGAGGAAGGGATCGGTGATGGCTGTGCTGGTGTGGAAGCGGTTGGACTGGGAAAGCGCGGGCCGGTAGCCCATCCGGTGCATCCAAAGATGGGAAAGCTCGTGTGCAAAGATCTCATCGATCTCTGAGTGCCGCAGATCCTCCCAGTTTGTTTCAAGCGCCAAAAAGCAAAGTTCCGGGTATTCCTGCACCTCCTGCCCATTCTCCAACCGGAGCCCAACCGCCTCGCGGGGATCCGTCCAGTCCGTGACGATCACAAGCGGAGCCTCACAGCCGAGGGCGTGATCCAGCATTTGATGAAGGGCTAAAGAAAAGGAAATTGCTTCGCATTCCATAATTTTTTGAATGGCGATGTGCTTTTCGGAGTCATTCGGCAGCACCCGCGCACAGTACAACGGTTTCCCATCCGAGGTATAGCTGGCTTCTGTCGAAAGTGCTTCAGCATAAACGATCATTCTTCTCAACCCTCTAATCCAATTTATTTTATTATTCTATTATAGCAAAATCACACCCAAAACACAATCGTAGCCGCCCAAAGTGTGGGCGGCTGCGTTCTGTTCGTCCAATCAGTGAGCATCAGCCTTCTGCCGTTTCAACTCCGCCAGCTCCGCTTTCATCTCCGCAATCAGCACCTTCAGCTTCTCCTCACATTCCTCGCGCGTATGCGCATACACATTCCTCGCGTGCTTCTTGCCGTCGATCCATGTCGGGAAGTAACGGATGATGAACGCGGCATCCTCACAATTAATATTTACCGAGCAGTTTGAAAAACTCGCTCAAAAACAAAAAGACGGCGTCTTTACAGTGGTGGACTGCTGCCGGGAACTCGGCATTAGTCGGTCTACATGGTATGATCGAGTAAGAAAGGTTGGTGTGTGATGTACGTTCTATTGCTCTTTCTGTTGTTTCCGTTTTGGGTATTAGCCGAGATGCTGAAAAACAATAAGTAAGGCTTCTGCAAGGGCAGGGGTAACAGCCATGACGGGCTATCTGTGTAGAAATACATGGGTAGCCCTTTCTTATTTTAGGAGGTAAGTAAATGAATATAGATTATAAAAAACTGGCAGATTCTATTCTCGTAGTAATTGATCGGCGATGCGATGATTGGTTTCACCATTGACCTCGGTGATATGGGTGACAAACTGCTTGCGGTTGTCAACGCCGTCTTTGCGGTTCTTGCCATTCTCGGCATTGTGACCGACCCAACCACCGAGGGCGTAAGCGACTCCAAGCAGGCTAGGACCTACGAAATGCCGAAAAAGAAGAACGCCAACTAAAAGTCAGCGTTCTTCAATGTAAGCAAAAACCCGAATGTATGTTTTACGAAAAATACGGTGTTCGGATTTGCACGGTATGGTGGACCTGAAGAGACTCGAACTCTCGACCTCTCGGATGCGAACCGAACGCTCTCCCAGCTGAGCTACAGGCCCAAATACGCTATTTAACAAAATTTTTGATACTTTACACGCTTTAACAAAGAAAGCAGCGAAGAATGCGATGAAACAAAGCGGAAAATGGGGGAATGCGCTCAAAAAGGGCCCGCTTTAAGGACCGTTTGCTCTCCCAGCTGAGCTAATACCCCATATTCTATTCTGGTGGGCGGTCTGCCCTGAACAAATCTTATTATAGCATACGGATTTTCAAAATGCAATCCTTTTTTTCTGAAACGATGCGAGATTCGTTAAAAATAGCGCGCAGCGCAGAGCGCTCGGCAGATAGGCGAAACAGAGAATCGAACGGGACTCCGATGCCACGCAAAAGGTGAAAATGATATGTGGCGGCATGCATTTGCAGCGGCTGTACCAAATTTGGTACAGCCGCTGATTTTTTACTCTTCGCGTTGCTTTCTGCGCTTGCCATATAGCAGGCCGAGTGTCAGGCCGCCGCTGACGACCAGAAGTGCCAGCCAGAACGTCAGGGGGATCTTCTCGCCGGTTTTGGGGTGATCCGAATCCTTCGGCAGCTTCGTGATCACAGTATCCTCCAACGTGATCACCTCGGCTGCCGCGCCGTCGCGGAAATACTTCCCGCAGCCGGTGCAGTACCAGTATTCAATGTTGCCTGCGGCTTTCTGCGTGGCGGGTTTTGCCGTAACGTGTTTCAGCTCTGTGTGATTCTGCGGGTCAAGCGCGCCGTATTCCATACCGCAGAGTTTGCAGACGGCCTTCGCAATACAGGTGGCTTTGCCGCCGGTGTGCTCACAGCCGTAGCCACAGACGGAGCAGACGCCGTCCTGCCAATTGTGCGCGGCCCTGGCAACGCTGATCTCGCCGCCGCAGACGCAGTGATCAAAATGTGCCACCATTTCGATGGTCGAATCCCTTTGAATATTGTAGTCCTGCAAGGCCTTTTCTTCCTCGGTCAGCTGCTTTCCCTCGAAGATCAGCCGCTGCCGCGCAGGAAGCGTGCCTTCCTTTTCCTGAATCTTGATCTTAACGGCCGCAATGGTGTCCGTGGGTTCAACATTCAGGGTAATGTGGCGTCCCGTCAGGGTTTTGACAAAAATCTGCATCCCGCCCTCGGCAAAGGCCGTGGCCGGGATCAGGCACAGCAGCAGGCAGACGGTGAGCAGAATACTGAGCAGGCGTTTTTTTATTTCGGTTCCTCCTTGTCGGTCAGCGTGAATTCATACTTCATTTGCAGGGCAGTGAAGAGCCGCTGCATGACGGAGTCCGCGATCGTACGGATGTCCAGTGCGGCGATTGTTTGCAGGATCTCGGAGATCTGCGCCTCCGGGACGTGATAGACGGTAAGGGTCATGCGAAGGAAGCATTCGATCTTCCACTCCAGCGTGAAATACAGGTCGCAGGGGCGCTCCATATAGCCGCGCATGATGGCGGCCGTGCCGATGTCCATCTCGTAGAAATCGCTGGCGCTGCACTCCGGCAGATAGGGGCCGAAGATGCGCTGCAATTCGGCGGTCGTTTTCTGACGGATGCGCTCTAAAATATCGGGCTGCGTGTAGACCTCTATGTAAATTTCCCGCAGATTCTCGTTCAGCTCCGTCAGCGCGAGCTGGATGGAGGTTTTCAGCGCGTATACCAGCGCCGGGCTCGCACCGCCGGCGGAGAGTTTCCCGGCGATGCCGAACTGCTGGCTGAACATGAAGTCTGTCAGCTCCATCAGCACGCCTGCCTTGGATTTGTAGAGATTGTAGAAGGTTCCGGCGCTGACGCCGGCTTCCTGTAAGATCTGCTTTGGCGGCGTTTTGCGGAAGCCCTGTACCCAGAACAGCCGCACGCAGGCCGAGAGAATCTTCTTGCGAGATTCTTCTTTTTCGTATCTGCTTCCCATGGTGGTTACCTCATTTGAAATCGGTGTTAGAACTAATTCTAACATCGGTTCCGTCATAGCATAGGCAGAGGAAAAATGCAACCGAATTCCGCAGGGGCAAAAAAGGAACCCGCGCAGGACATCCGTCCTGCGCGGGAAATCGGATTCTCAGGAGGCCTGCTCGAACTGGCTGTTGTACAGCTCGGCATAGAAGCCGCCGCGCTGCATCAGCTCGTCGTGCGTGCCGCTTTCGATCACGTCGCCGTCGCGCATCACGAGGATGAGATCGGCATTTTTGATCGTCGAAAGGCGGTGCGCGATGACAAAGCTCGTGCGGCCCTTCGTCAGCTCGTCCATTGCGCGCTGGATCAGCAGTTCCGTGCGGGTGTCCACGGAGGAAGTCGCCTCGTCGAGAATCAGCATGGGTGCGTTCTGGAGCATGGCGCGGGCAATGGTCAGAAGCTGCTTCTGACCGGCGGAGATGCTCGTGCTCTCCGAGAGCACCGTGTCCAGACCGTTCGGAAGTGACCGGACGAACTTATCCAGCCCGCAGGCGCGGCAGACGCGCATGAGCTGCTCGTCCGTGATGCCCTGCATATTGTACACAAGATTTTCGCGCACGGTGCCCTCAAACAGCCACGTGTCCTGCAAAACCATGCCGAAGAGCTTGTGCACATCCTCGCGGCGCATATCGCAGATCGGCACGCCGTCGATGGAAATGCTGCCGCCGTTGAGCTCGAAGAAGCGCATCAGCAGATTGACCATCGTGGTCTTGCCGGCACCGGTCGGGCCGACGATGGCGACCTTTTGGCCTGGCTGCACCTCGGCGGAGAAATCCTTGATGATGATCTTGTCCGGCGTGTCCGGATAGCTGAAGCGGACGTGGTCGAAGCGGACGTGGCCACGCACAGTGGAAAGAGACTGCGTCTTTTCGCTCTCGTCGGGCAGTTCCTCGCTCTCTAAAAAGTCGAAGATGCGGTGCGCCGAGGCCGAAGCGGTCTGCAAATTGGTCATGCCCTGTGCGATCTGCGTCAGGGGAGAGGTGAACAGACGGACATAGAGAATGAAGGAAACGATCACGCCGAAGTCGATCGTGCCATTCATCGCGAGGATGGAGCCGAATACGCACACGGCGACATAGGCGATGTTGCCGACGATGTTCATCAGCGGCTGCATCATGCCGGAGAGAAACTGCGAACGCCAGTTGGCATCGTAGACGGCGGCGTTGAGCTTGTCAAAGTGCTCGTCCACCTTGCGCCCCGCGCGGCTGATGCGCACGACCTCGTGGCCGGAGTACATCTCCTCCACGTAGCCGTTCAGATCACCCAGACTCTTCTGGCGCGCGGCGAAGTATTTCTGCGAGCGCGACATGATGAGGACTGTCAGCACCAGACCGATGAGCGTCACGCCGAGCGAGATCAGCGCCAGCCGCCACTCGGTCACGAACATCATGATCAGGCAGCCGATAAACTGCGTCGCCGCACTGATGATGGTGGGAAGGCTGTTGGTCAGCCCCTGCTGGAGCGTGGATACGTCGTTGGTGATGCGGCTGAGGATGTCGCCCTGCGAGGTGGTGTTGAAGTATTTCTGCGGCACGCGGTTGATCTTTTCGGAGAGCTCTCCGCGCATCCGGTAGGATATCTTCAGCGTGACGACCGCCATGATATAGTGCTGCACAAAGCCGAACAGCGCGCTCAGACCGTAGATCACGGCGAGGAAGATGCCGAGCTTTGCAATGGCGGGCAGGTCGATACCGGTGAACAGTCCGTCGGACATGATCGTTGCGATGCGGCCGATCTTATCCGGGCCGATGATGGTCAGCACGGCGCTGGCCGCGGCGAGGATCAGCGCGACGAGAATGATGCCGAGCTGCGTGCGCAGGTAGCCTGCCAGCCGCGGCGCGGCGGAGCCGATGCTCCGTTTTTGTGTCTTTTTCACTGCTGTCCCTCCTTTAAGCAAGCTCCGATGCGCTGAGCTGCGACATGGCGATCTCGCGGTACACCTTGCAGCTCTGCATCAGGTCTTCATGCCGGCCGATGCCGGCGATCTCGCCGCGGTCGAGCACAATGATCTGATCCGCATGGCGGATGGTGCTGATGCGCTGGGCGACGATGATTTTGGTCGTATCATGAAGCTGTGCTGCCAGACCCTCGCGCAGCTTCGCGTCCGTGCGGTAGTCCAGCGCGGAGAAGGAGTCGTCGAAGACCAGAATTTCCGGCTTCCGCGCCAGCGCGCGGGCGATGGAAAGCCGCTGCTTCTGCCCGCCGGAAACGTTGCGGCCAAGCTGTGCAATGGCGTAGTCCGTGCCTTCGGGGAGCTTGTCGACGAACTCCTGCGCCTGCGAAAGCGCAATGGCGTCGTGCAGGTTCGCCTCGTCGTCCGGTGCGGCGCTCTCACCGAAGAAAACGTTGTCGCGGATGCTGCCGGCGAACAGCACGGCCTTCTGCGTGACATAGCCGAGCTTGTCGTAAAGCGCGTCGAAGGTGTATTCCTTCACATTCACGCCGTCGACCAGCACCTCGCCGCTCGTTGCGTCGTAAAACCGCGCGATCAGGCTGACCAGTGTGGTCTTGCCGCTGCCGGTCGCGCCGATGATGGCGAGCGTCTGCCCCTGCTCCACTTTGAAGCTGATGTTGCTCAGTTCGTCGTCGGAGGCGTGCGGATAGCGGAAGGAAACGTCCCGAAATTCCACCGTGCCGGTCTCCGTGCCTTGCGTGCGCGTACCCTCGCGGACGGCGGCGGTGCGGTTCAGCACCTCGTTGATACGCTCGGCCGATACCTGCGCCTGCGGCAGCAGCATATAGATCATGACCAGCATCATGAAGGACATCACGATATAGGTAGCGTAGGTACTGAATACCAGGACATTACTGAACATCGTCAGACGCGCGGCGGTGTCCGTCAGGGCAATGTTGTTGACCAGCGCCGCGCCCAGCCAGTAGATCACCAGCGCGAGGCCGTTCATGCCGAGCCCCAGAATGGGTTGCACCAGCGCGAAGAGCTTCTGATTTTTCATTTGCAGATTCATCATTTCTCTGCTCGGTACGTCGAACTTTTTATTCTGGAAGTCCTCGGCGTTGAAGGCGTGGACGACGTTGATGCCCGTCAGATTTTCCCGCGCGACGCGGTTGATCTTATCGGTCGCTTTCTGCACCAGACGGAAGCGGGGAATACAGGTGAACATGATCAGCAGCAGCGTCGTGCAGAGCACCACGACAAAGCCGGCCGTGACGGCCGAGAGCTCCCAGCTCTTGCCCAGAATTTTGATGACGGCCCAGACCGCCATGATCGGCGCCTTGATGAGCATTTGCAGACCCATGGCGATGATCATCTGGATCTGTGTGATGTCGTTGGTCGTTCTGGTGATCAGGCTCGGCACGGAGAAATCCTGCATTTCCTCGCTGCCGACGTCCATGACGTGGTGGAACAGCTTCTCCCGGACGGTGAAGCTGAAGCCGGAGGCCGTCTTTGCGGCGAGGAAGCCGCACACGACGGCGAGCGCGGCGCTCACGGCGGTGCAGCCCAGCATTTTCAGACCAACGCTCAGAATGTCCGACGTGCCGCCGGAGGTTTTGATCAGCGTGGTCAGCTCCGTCATGTAGTCCGGCAGACGCAGATCAAAATAGACCTGCACCACAACGAATACCAGACACAAAAGCGCCATCAGCGCTTCTCTGCGGCGCATGTTTTTCAAAAGTTTCAGCATAAATTCCTCCGATCTCAGATCCCGCACTTCTGGATCCGTTCAATGTTGCCGCCCAGCACGGCAAGCGTTCTGCGGAACGCTTCAATATCTTCTTCACTCAGTCCGGTGAGAATTTGCACGGCAAAGTCCCTTTGCAGCGCCCGGCCCTTTTCAATGATGGGCTGCGCGGCCTCCGTGCAGACGAGCTGCTGCTTCCGCCGGTCGCCGGGAACGGCCTGCCGCCGCAGCAGCCCTTCGTTTACCAGTCGGTCGATATGGACGGAAACGATCCCCGGCTTCAGCCCGCGGCACTGACAGAGATCCTTGGCCGTGCTGCTGTCCGGGTTGTTGGCAAAGAACATCAGAATGTCCACGACCATCGGCGGCATTCCCAGCTCCTTGCACAGCGGCTGGAGCACCGTCTGATAGGCCTCGATGAGTTTATTGGCGTTGCAGAACAGCTTCGACGCCGTGAAATTCCACTCCGGCATTACAAACCTCCGATAATTAGAAAGTTTATTTTTAGAACATCTACAATTATATGAAATCGTGTGAACAGAACTGGGACATTTTATGAACAAATTGTGAATATTCGGACTGCGCTGTTTTGCAGGAAGCCTTGCAAAACAGAGGTGTGCGTGCTATAATTAACTTTCATGAAATTATGCCTGCATCTACGGCAGGCAAGGGCAGCAGGGTTTTCAAAATGCAGAAAAGAGACATGACGCAGGAGCTGGAAAGCGGAAAGATCCTTCCGCTGGTGTTCCGCCTTACCATACCGGCGGTGATCGCCCAGCTCATTACCTTCCTATATAATATTGTAGACAGAATGTATGTCGCCAAGATCGAAGACTCCGGCATGGACGCGCTGGCGGCGCTGGGCATCGTCCTGCCCATTACCCTGATCATTCAGGCTTTTGCCAATCTCGTCGGCCTCGGCGGTTCGCCGCGCGCCGGCATCAAGATGGGCGAGGGGAACCGCGCGGAGGCCAACCGCATCTTCAACACCTCGTTTTTGCTGCTGTTCTCGCTTGGAGTCGCGATCGGCGCGCTGACCTTTTTCCTCGCGCGGCCCATCGTCGTGGCCTTCGGCTGTCCGCCGAGCGCGGTGGAATTCGCGGTTTCCTATCTGAAAATCTATGCCTGCGGCACGATCTTCGTCATGCTGGCGCAGGGCCTGAATCCCTTCATCCTGACGCAGGGCCATTCCTTCCTCGCCATGGGCTCCGTCCTGGTCGGCGCGGTTACGAATATTGCGCTCGACCCGATCTTTATTTTCACATTCGGCATGGGTGTGCAGGGCTCCAGCCTTGCGACGATCCTTTCCCAACTGGTTTCCTGCGTCTGCATTCTCTGCTTTTTCTTCTCCCGCAAGAGTCTGTTCCGCTTCCGCGTGCGGGAGATGCGTTTTTGCTTCGCGCGGGTCCGGAGCATTGTGTCCCTCGGCGTCACGCCCTTTGTCATGGTGCTGACCGAGTGCGCCATTCAGGTCGTGTTTAATATCAATCTCAACCGCGCCACGGGCGGCGACAAGGATTACACCGCTGCGCTCACGGTCATGCTCAGCGCCTTGCAGCTGATCTCCCTGCCGCTCAACGGCCTTGGCAACGGGATGCAGCCCTTCGTCAGCTACAACTACGGCCGCGGCAGTGCCGACCGCCTGAAAAAGGGCATCCGCTACGTGACCGTGATCGCCTTCCTGTTTGCGGCGGCGGTCTGGTCGGTGTCACTTGCGGTGCCGCAGATCTACGCGCGCCTGTTCTCCGCCAGCGATTCGGTCACGGCGATCGTGAAGCAGTATACGCCGCTGTTTTTAATGGGCTCTATCATGTTTTTCGTGCAGATGACGCTGCAAAATATCAATGTCGCCCTGGGGCAGGGAACGGCGGCCCTCCTGCTTGCGGTGAACCGCAAGGTCGTCATCTTAATCCCGCTGTGCTTTGCGCTGACGCATTTTCTGGGCTTCAAGGGCGTGTACCTGTCCGAGGGCATTGCCGATCTCGTGGCGGGGATCATCACAAGCATCGTGATCTTCTCGCGCTTCCCGCGCATCTTCCGCGAGCGGGAGGAGCAGGTCAGGCGCGGAATGATCGGAAAATAGCAAAAAGGAAGCAGCCTTGCTGCTTCCTTTTTTGCATTTGACAACTGCGGGTAAATCCTGCTACAATTGCACTGAGAATCGTTGAATTCGGGAGGGAATCGTGTGGATTTATCGGAAATGCAGAACATTCTGCGGAAAATGGAGTTCGACCGTCCCATCCGGTCGGCGGTGCAGTTTTGCAGCGAAGAGGACGGCAGCCCGTATGACGTCTGGAAGATCGAAACGGATGCGGGCGCCGTTGTGCTGAAAAAGATCTCGCTGCAGGAGCGGGAGGTGTGGCAGACCTTCTTTCCGCACGGCGCGCCCGGCACGCCGAAGGTTTACGGGCTTGCCGCGCACGAAGGGCAGGATTATCTGCTGATGGAATTTTTTGCAGGAGAAACGCTGAGCCAAAGCAGCCGCAGCCACTGGCAGCGCGCGCTGGATGCGCTGATCGCCTTGCAGCGGGCCTTCTGGGAGAATACGGAGCAGGCCGGTGCGGGCTGGACATTTGAGAAGAAATTTGCCTCGGAGCAGCGCTGGCTTCCCTATATGGACGACCTCGCGGAGGTCTATCGCGCCTATCTGGCGGAGGCCGCGCGCGTGCCGCGGACGCTCTGCAACGATGATCTGCTGCCCTTCAACGTGCTGGTCAATGAGGAGCGGGCGGTGATCCTCGACTGGGAATACGGCGGGATTCTGCCCTATCCCTGCGCTCTTGCGCGCCTGCTTGCCTTCGGCGAGGAGGGGACGGACTTTTTCTTTCAGATGACGCGGGCGGACAAGGAATTCGCGCTCCGGTATTACTATGACCATCTGCTCCGGGAGAAAAATATCCCGTGGGAGGAATACCTGCGCACGATGAAGCTGTTTTTCCTGAAGGAGTACGCCGAATGGGTGTATCTTGCCAGAAAGGAAAAAGATCTGACCGGAGCAAATTACCGGAAGTACTATGAGAAGTGCAGAATTCTGGCGGGGGAGCTCAGCTTATCCACGCCTCGCGGATCGCAGTGATCCGCGCCGCGATCACGCTGATCACGAACGTGGCCGCCTGCGCCAGAGGTACGGCCAGCCACACGTTCACCAGCTTGAAAAAGGGCGGCAGCAGATAAATGATGGAAGTGATATAGCCGATGCAGCCGTACACTGCCACCGACTGCTCATTTCCGTAGAGCAGCAGAAAGCGGTTCATCAGCAGTATCGTGATCGTCGGGGAGAAGGTCAGCCCGAGGGGGGAGAGGGCTACCCTCAAAACATTTTTCCAGAGTGCCCACAAGTCTTTCCGGCCCGGCAGGGAAAGAGGGCATTTTTTCACCGGAAAGAACAGGATGGAAGCAACCATCGTGACTGCCTGCCCGATGATCATGACCAGCGCCGCGCCGGCCATCCCCCAGTTTACGACCCAGACCAGTGTGTAGCCCAGAAGGATGTTGGTGACGAAGCCGAGAATCATGGCGGCCATGGCAAAGGATGCGCCGTCCATGTTCCGGATGAAGGGAACAAAACCCGTCGCCAGCAACTGAAAAACGGCACCCAGCGCGATGATGCGGGCGTACTCCGTGGAAAGCCGAAGCACCTCGCCACGCGCGCCGAGAAAATGCAGGATCGGCTCCGCAAAGCCGTACAGCAGTGCCGTCAGCAGAGCCCCTGCAAGGAACATCAGCAGAGTCGTTCTGGAGAAGCAGGCCTGCGTCTTTTCTTTTCCGGCCTGTGCGTTCAGAATTGTATAACGAATCGCCCCGGACAGGCCGATTCCGGTGCCGACAGCGCCCACCAGCGCCGAGATGGGATAACCCAGCGTGATGGCTGCAAGGCCCATGTCGCCGAGGCTCTGCCCGATGAAGAAACCGTCCACGATGGTATAGACGCAGGAAAGCGCAAAGGCCAGAACGGACGGAATGACATAGGCGAAGAATTCTTTTTTTCTATGGTTCATCTTGCATTTCCTTTTCAAAAACCGTGTTGAAGAGCGATACGGCGTCCAGCATCTGACGGATGCGGTCCTCACCCATGATACGGAACACCCGGTTTTCCAGAGCGTAGAGCGGGCCGAGGACGCGCTCTGCGTACAGTGTACCCGCTTCGGTCAACCGGACCGCTTTCTCCCGCCGGTCCCCGCTGCCCGCCGATAAGCTGACCAGACCTTCCGATTTCAGTGCTCGCATCACGGTCGCAACCGTTTGCTTGGACAGCCCCGTGTAGTCGGCAATCTTCTTTTGCGTGGTCGGCGCGTGGGAGGCCAGCGCATATAAAACCAGCTGGCGGTAGAAATTTACGTTCTCTTTTGCGCACCATTGTGTATACAGCGCGTTGGTCTGCCCCCAGACTTCCCATAGCTTGCGATTTTCCTGTTCCATAGTTCACCTCTTGATAATATTTGCAAATACTATAATAACACTTTCAAATAGAATTGTCAAGCAAACAAAAGCGGTACGAGCATACACTCATACCGCTTTTGGCTTTTTATTCCCACTCCACTGTGGCGGGGGGCTTAGAGGTGATATCATAGCAGATGCGGTTGATATGTGGCACCTCATTGACAATGCGGCCGGAGACCTTTTCCAGCAGGTCATAGGGCAGACGCGACCACTGCGCTGTCATGAAGTCCTGCGACTGCACCGCGCGCAGCGCCAGCGTGTAGTCATACGTGCGCTCGTCGCCCATCACGCCCACACTGCGCAGGTCGGTCAGAACGGCGAAATACTGGCTTGTCGTCCGGTCAAGCCCGGCGAGGCGCATTTCCTCGCGGAAGATCGCGTCGGCCTCGCGCAGAATAGAGAGCTTTTCCTGCGTGATCTCGCCGATTACACGGATGGCAAGGCCGGGGCCGGGGAAGGGCTGACGCCACACAAGCGTTTCGGGCAGGCCCAGCTCCAGACCGAGCTGGCGCACCTCATCCTTGAACAGGCGGCGAAGGGGCTCGACGATCTCCTTGAAGTCCACGCAGTCGGGCAGGCCGCCGACATTGTGGTGGCTCTTGATCACGGTCGATTCGCCGCCCATGCCGGATTCGACGACATCGGGGTAGATCGTGCCCTGCGCGAGGAAATCGACGGCGCCGATCTTTTTTGCCTCCGCTTCAAAGACACGGATGAATTCCTCACCGATGATCTTGCGCTTGCGCTCCGGCTCGGTCACGCCGGCCAGCTTGGAAAGAAAGCGCTCGCCAGCGTTGACGCGGCGCACGTCTACATGGAACTGATGCTTCATGACCTGCTCGACCTGATCGCCCTCGTCCTTGCGCAGCAGGCCGTGGTCGACGAAAATGCAGGTGAGCTGATCGCCCACCGCGCGCTGTAAAAGCGCCGCGGCGACCGAGCTGTCCACGCCGCCGGACAGGGCGAGCAGGACGCGGCCTTTGCCGATCTTCTGCCGGCATTCCTCGACGGCCGTGTCCACATAGGAGGCCATCGTCCAAGAAACGTGCAGGCCGCAGATACGGTAGAGGAAGTTCTCCATGATCTTTTTGCCGAAGACCGTGTGCAGCACCTCCGGGTGGAACTGCACGCCGTACAGCCGCCGCGCGACGTTCTCCACAGCCGCGTGGCGGCAGTTTTCGGAGCTGGCGCAGACGCGGAAGCCTTCGGCCAGCCGCTCGACCTCCACGCCGTGGCTCATCCAGTAGACGGCGGTCTTGTCCACGCCCTCAAAAAGCGGGCTGTCGTCGATGTGCGTCAGTTCGGTCTTGCCGTACTCTCTGGCCTCGGCGCGGCGGCAGCTTCCGCCCAGCAGATGCATCATCAGCTGCATTCCATAGCAGATGCCGAGCACCGGCACGCCCAGCCGGAAAATCTCCGGGTCCAGCGTCGGTGCGCCCTCCTCAAAGACCGCGGCGGGGCCGCCGGTGAAGATGATGCCGTCGGGCGCGAAGGCGCGAATTTCCTCCAGAGAGGTGCGGTAGGGACGAATTTCGCAGTAGACGCCGCATTCGCGCACGCGGCGCGCGACGAGCAGGTTATACTGCCCGCCAAAGTCGAGCACCAGTACCTTTTCCATCAGTCGTCGCCTCCGCGGAAGACGATCTTGCCGTTCTCGGCGCTGTCGATGACCGCCAGAGAATGCAGGGGGTATCCGGCCGCGCGCAGCGCGTCGCCGCCGCCCTGAAAGCCCTTTTCCACCGCGACGCCGATGCCGACCAGCGTGGCGGCCGCGTGCTCGACGATCTCGCACAGGCCGCGCATGGCCTCGCCGCGCGCCATGAAATCGTCGATGATCAGTACGCGGTCGGAGGAATGAATCCAGTCCTTGGCGACCAGAAGCGTGACCTTTTTATTGTAGGTATAAGAAAAAATATCGCTCTGGTACAATCCGCCCTCGATGTTGTCGCTCTTTGCCTTTTTCGCAAAAAGCAGGGGAACACCGAACTTTTGGGCACAGATCGTAGCCAGCGCGATACCGCTTGCTTCTGCCGTCAAAACCAGCGTGACGTCCTTGACCGGGAAAACCTTGGCGAACTCATCCGCCAGTTGCTCCATAAAGGCGACATCGACCCTGTGGTTCAGAAAACCGTCCACTTTGACGATGTGCCCCGGCAGAATACGTCCCTCGCGGCGGATCCGCTCTTTCAGAGAGTTCATTGGACTCGACCTCCTGTGTGAAAAATAATTGTTTCCATTATATTCGGTTCGATTTCAAAAGGCAATTAGTAGTTCTCCCCATCTTTTGCGCGTTTCATGTCATGATTCTGACGGATTTTTGCAGACGTTTCGCTTTATGTATTATGCACAGCGGAAGCACCCGGCAAACGCGAAAATAAACATATTATTTTTGTATGTTTTCTATTGACAAATACCCCGGGGGAGTATATAATGCAGACAGATGAAAACAGGAGATGGTGACACATGAAGCAGGACTGTCCGTGCTGCCGCAAGACCGACCGCCCCGCGGCGCAGAAAAAGGCGCTCATCAACCGTCTGCGCCGCATTGAGGGCCAGATCCGCGGCATCGAGGCGATGCTGGAAAACGATGCCTACTGCAACGACATTTTGCAGCAGTCGGCGGCTGCCAGCTCCGCGATCAATGCATTTAATCGCGAGCTGCTAGGGAATCATATCCGTGGGTGCGTGGTGCGCGACCTGCACGAGGGCAAGGATGAGGTCGTCGATGAGCTCATCGCCACGGTACAGAAGCTGATGAAATAGGAGATGCGATATGGAACAATATAATGTAACGGGCATGAGCTGCGCGGCGTGCAGCGCCCGTGTGGAAAAGGCGGTTTCCAAGGTGCCGGGCGTCACCTCCTGCTCGGTGAGCCTGCTGACCAATTCGATGGGTGTGGAGGGAACGGCCTCGCCGGAGACGATCATCCGCGCAGTGCAGGACGCGGGCTACGGCGCGTCGCGCAAGGGTACGGAAGCGCAGACCCCGAGCGCCGCAGAGGACGCGCTGGCCGACCACGAAACGCCGAAGCTGAAAAAGCGGCTGATCGCCTCCGTGGGCTTCCTGCTGGTGCTGATGTACTTTTCCATGGGGCATATGATGTGGAATTGGCCGCTGCCGAAGTGGTTTGACGGCAACCACGTCGCCATGGGTCTGGTGCAGCTGCTGCTTGCGGGCATCGTCATGGTGATCAATCAGAAATTCTTTATCAGCGGCTTCAAGAGCCTCTGGCGGCGCTCGCCCAATATGGACACGCTTGTCGCGCTCGGCTCCATGGCCTCTTTTGTGTGGAGCGTGTATGCGCTGTTTGCCATGACGCGGGCGCAGGTGGACGGCGACATGGCCGGCGTGATGACCTATATGGACGAGTTCTATTTTGAATCCGCAGCCATGATCCTGACGCTCATCACCGTCGGCAAAATGCTCGAGGCGCGCTCCAAGGGCAAGACAACCAACGCCCTCAAGAGCCTCATGAAGCTCGCGCCCAAGACGGCGCGCCTCCTGCGCGACGGGCGGGAGGTCACGGTCCCCATTTCGCAGGTGCGCAAGGGCGACGTGTTTGTCGTGCGTCCGGGCGAAAACATCCCGGTGGACGGCGTCGTGCTCGAGGGAAGCAGCGCGGTCAATGAGGCGGCCCTGACCGGCGAGAGCATCCCTGCGGACAAGGGGCCGGGGGACGGCGTTTCCGCTGCGACGGTCAACCAGTCTGGCTTCCTGCGCTGCGAGGCGACGCGCGTGGGCGAGGATACCACACTGTCGCAGATCATCAAGATGGTCAGCGACGCGGCGGCGACCAAGGCGCCCATTGCAAAGGTCGCCGACCGGGTGTCCGGCGTGTTCGTTCCGACCGTCATTGCCATTTCCATCGTGACGCTGATCGTGTGGCTGCTGATCGGCAAGCCCTTCAGCTATGCGCTGGCGCGGGGCATTTCCGTGCTGGTCATTTCCTGTCCCTGCGCGCTGGGACTTGCCACGCCGGTGGCGATCATGGTCGGCAACGGCCTCGGCGCGAAGAACGGAATTCTGTTCAAAACGGCGGTTTCTCTGGAAGAAACCGGGAAAACGCAGATCGTCGCGCTGGATAAGACCGGCACGATCACGAGCGGCGAGCCGCGTGTGACGGATGTCGTCCCGGCGGAGGGCGTGGAGGAATCGGCGCTGCTTTCCGCGGCGCTGGCGCT